>Ga0233446_1000913_pt1 | contig 25114 bp, 16 predicted proteins | sample SI_124_October20_4_FD_182780 | JGI IMG/M metagenome (GOLD analysis project Ga0233446, IMG submission 182780) | Seawater microbial communities from Saanich Inlet, British Columbia, Canada - SI_124_October2016_120_MG | ecosystem: Environmental > Aquatic > Marine > Inlet | place: Canada: British...
AGTTAAAGCTGTCCACTGTGGACATAAAACCTATTTATCTGGAGAAATTATTGCTTTTGGGCAAACTAGAATGTTTAATTTGCCAATTATAGGTGGAGAGCCCGGTTTTTGCCTGGATTGTTATCAAAAAATGGCGATTCAATGTCCATGGTGTGGTCAAATGATTCTTCCGGGCGATCCTATTACTTTATATAAGCCAGAGGAAAAACCTGTATTATTAACATTCCCAGAACAATCTAAGATTTTTAGTTTGATCCCTACTCGATTAATTGGGTGTGGGGGCAAGGGTTGTTGTGAGAGTAAAACCGATATTGTTGGCATTATGTCAACTAAAGGTGTTCCGCATGTGTCACCAGGTGCTTATGATTTTTTGGAATTAAATACTATTCCGCATGTTGCGGTAAGCAGATAAAAAGGAGAAAATATTATGGCAAAAGATGGTTCACCAGAAATGCCTATCAATGTAACAGAATTAATTAAGCAAGCTGATAATTTAACAATGGTTGCAGAAGAGGGTTTTGAAATTCTAGAAAAAATGGCCAAAAAAGGTCCTGGTAAAACAATGACCAATGGCGTGAACCTTTATCTTCGTGCTTTATATCTTCAAAACGCGGCCATCATTAACCAGAACAGGGAAATTATGAGAAAACTTGAGGAAATATAGAAATGATTGAAATTATAAAAACACCCAAGACAAAACCAATGGTAATTCAAGCGACTTTGCTTGAGGTAACTGATTTGGAAAAAAATAACATTATTGATGTTGTAAGTATAAACTTAATTAAGGCTACTTCCACAGAGTGGATGTGTACCATAGAAGCCGAAATTGAGGTTAAAAAACAAGCAACTAAAGATCTTTTAAATTCGTCTGAAATGGCAATGTTGTTTTTTACTAAACTTGCTAATACACTTGTTAAGCCTAAAAGGAGTTCAAAATGAAAAAGATGTTAACTGGAGCCAGTTTTAAAAATGTAACCGAAATAGAATTAGCCCATCTTTTAACTATTTCGGGGGTATCAGTTGATAATACTTCGCTAGGAGGAGGGTTCTATAATGTGTCTGTAGGGTATACGCCGGCTAAATTAAATTTAGAAGCAAAGGAAGAACTGTTGCGTTTTATAGGTGATTCTATTTTATCTCATCATCAATAGGGATGAATAATGAGCCAGACCAACTTTATCTATATTTTTCTTTATCGATCTTATAATATGTGTGACCCCTGTATTTTAAGGGGTGATCCAGTAATATTTTTTGAAGGGTATCACCCAACAAAGAAAAAGCATATTAAGTTTGAAAAACATTATGTTGGCAATTTAGGGGCTATTATAGAAGATGCTATGAATGAGGGTTTAATAACTGAGCAATCTCAAATAAAGTGCACTGTTCCCGATTCATTGCCTCATTTTGAAAGAGATAATGTTATGTTTACTTGGCGATCTGATTTAAGTGAAGATGAAAGAAAAATGGTTGAGGATGCCTTTTCGGCAAGAGTTTTTTATCATTAAGACAATATATGTCAATATCACAAAATCCACCAAAACGGAAAACGTTCGGTGGATTTTTAATTTGGTTAATTTTTATAGATATTTTTTTAAGTATTTTCCAGTATAGCTTTTTGGATTTCTGGCAATTTCCTCTGGGGTTCCAGTGGCAATTACAGTTCCACCCTTGTTACCCCCCTCTGGGCCAAGATCAATTATGTAATCAGCAGTTTTTATAACATCTAGATTATGTTCAATTACTACTATTGAATTACCTTCAAAAACTAAGCGATGTAAAACATTTAAAAGTTGTCGAACGTCATCAAAGTGTAAGCCTGTGGTAGGTTCATCAAATAAATAAAAAGTTTTACCGGTAGCCTTTTTACCAAGCTCATTAGAAAGTTTTACCCTTTGGGCTTCTCCTCCAGAGAGTGTTGTGGCTGCTTGTCCAAGTTCTATATAACCTAGTCCTACGTTTTTTAATACTTTTAATCTTGATTTTAAATGTGGAATATCTTTGAAAAATTCAAATGCCTCTTCTACATTCATTGATAGTATTTCAGCGATATTTTTTTTCTTATAATGAACTTCTAGAGTTTCTCGATCAAATCTTCTGCCCTTACAGATATCACACTCAACATAAACAGTTGGTAAAAAGTGCATTTCAACGGCAATATGGCCATGACCACGACAATGTTCGCATCTTCCCCCGCCCCTTTCATTTGGAACATTAAAACTAAAACGGCCTGGTAAATAATTTCTAAATCTGGCTTCTGGGGTTGCGGCAAAAAGCTCTCGAATATGTGTAAAAATACCAGTATAAGTAGCTGGATTGCTTCTTGGTGTTCGGCCAATTGGAGATTGATTCATTAAGATTGACTTATCAAGATACTCTAGGCCGGTAATTTTTTTAAAGTCCCCCTTTTTATGATTAGCGCTATTTAGTCTGTTGGCTAAATGGGTGTATAAAATATCATAAGCTAGAGAGCTTTTACCTGATCCAGACACCCCAGTGATACAAACAAATCGTCTAAGCGGTATTTCTATATCTATATTTTGTAAATTATTTTGTTTAGCCCCATAAATTTTTAGAGCATCTTTATTATTTTTTCTTCTGGTAATTGGTACTGGTATTTTGCTGTCACCCCTTAAATAGGAGCAAGTTAATGATTTTTTATTATCAAATATTTTTGGTATTTGTCCATTACAAACTATCTCACCACCATGCTTACCTGCCCCTGGCCCAAAATCAACCAAATAATCAGCGGCTCTAATTGTATCTTCATCATGTTCTACGACTATTATAGTATTGCCCAGGTCTCTGAGGTTTTTTAAGGTATCAATTAGTCTATCGTTATCTCGTTGATGTAAGCCGATTGTTGGTTCATCGAGAACATAGAGGGCTCCAACAAGCTGAGAACCAACTTGAGAAGCTAGTCTTATTCTTTGGGCTTCTCCGCCAGATAATGTCCCAGCTTTCCTGTTTAAGGTTAAATATTCAAGGCCTACATCCATCATAAACTGTAATCGATTAATAATTTCTTTCATCACAGCATCAGATATTTCTTTTTTAGTTTTGGTTAATTTTAAACCAAGAAAAAAATTAATAGCATTTTCTATGTCGAGGCTTACAATTTCAGATATATTTTTTTTACCAATATAAACTGAAAGGGCTTCTTTGCGCAGTCTTTTTCCGTTACAATCTAGACAAATTTTATTAGAAAACAAAGACTCTGTTCCAAGACCATGGCAGGTCGGGCAGGCTCCATAAGGACTATTAAAACTAAATAATCGAGGTTCAATTTCTGGGAAGCTAAAGCCACATTTTGGACAGCTAAATTTAGCCGATAAAAATTTTTCTTTACCGTTAGCTAACTTAACTATTAATATTCCATTTCCGTAATCAAGAGCATTTTCGATTGATTCAGACAATCTTTGTCTTTTGTCTTTGTCTAATTTTGTTATTTCTTCTTTTTGAAATACGTCCGTTACTAGTTCTATTTCGTGACGCTTATTTTTATCTAAAATAATTTTTTCTGATAATTTTTTCATCTTACCATCTATTCTAACTTGCATAAATCCCTCATTGTACATGTTGTAAAGCATTTGATAATATTCTCCTTTTCTTCCCTGAACAATTGGTGCCAAGATAGTTGTTTCTTTGTCCTTGGATTTTTTATTTTTATAAACTTTATTAACTTCACTCTCAATAATATCAACCATTTCTTCAACGGTCATTTTTTCTATTTTTGTATCACATACTGGGCAATATGGTTCCCCAATTCTGGCGTATAAAACTCTTAAATAGTCATAAATTTCTGTTATAGTGGCTACTGTTGAGCGAGGATTGGCACTGTGAGCTTTTTGATCAATAGAAATTGCCGGAGAAAGACCTTCGATTTCCTCGACATCGGGCTTTTGCATTTGTCCTAAAAACTGCCTAGCATAAGCTGATAATGACTCAATATAACGTCTTTGGCCTTCGGCAAAAATTGTATCAAAAGCAAGACTGGATTTACCAGATCCAGATAAACCTGTAAAAACAATCATCTTGTGTCTTGGAAGTTCTAAATCTATATTCTTTAGATTATGCTCCTTGGCACCTTTAATTGTTATTTTATTTTTCATATATTATTTCTTTAATATTTTAATTTGATCACGAAGTAACGCTGCTAATTCAAATTCTAAATTTTTAGCGGCCTTTGCCATTTCACGTTCTTTTTGTTTTATAATTTGATCTTTTTTATGTGGTTCAGCTTTTAGCTCTGTGTCTAAAATTTTTTCTACTTTTTCTAAATTTAAATCACCAATAATGTCTTTAATTTTCTTTTTAATTGTCCGTGGAGTAATGTTGTTCTTTTTATTATATTCCATCTGTTTCTTTCTTCTTCTTTTAGTCTTTTTTATAGCTCGATTAAGGGACCCAGTAATATTGTCAGCATATAGAATAACCTGACCCTTTACATTTCTAGCTGCTCGTCCAATAGTTTGAATTAATGACGTTTCGCTACGTAAAAACCCTTCTTTATCGGCATCTAAAATGGCCACTAGTGTAACTTCCGGTAGGTCTAATCCTTCTCTAAGTAGGTTTATGCCTACCAAGCAGTCAAACTCACCTTTTCGAAATTGAGTTAAAATTTTAATTCTATCAAATGTTTTAATATCGCTATGTAAATATTTTGATTTAACATTTTGTTCAGTTAAATATTCTGATAAATCTTCAGCCATTTTTTTAGTTAGAGTTGTGACTAAAACTCTTTCTTTTTTCTTAGCTCTAATTTTAACTTCTTCTATTAAATCCTCAACTTGACTTAATGTTCCGTTTTTACCGGTAACTGGCTTAATGATAATTTCTGGATCAAGCAGTCCGGTAGGTCTAATAATTTGTTCAACAACTTGGCTAGAGTTTTCTAGCTCGTATTTAGACGGAGTGGCTGTGGTAAAAATACACTGTTTTATCTTTTTTTCAAATTCATAAAATTTCAACGGCCTATTGTCATAAGCACTTGGCAGTCTAAACCCATATTTAATTAAACTGTCTTTTCTGGCCTTGTCCCCGTTATACATTCCCCCTATTTGTGGAACGGTAACATGGGATTCATCAATAAAGGTTAAAAAATCTTCGGGAAAATAAGATAGAAGCGTATATGCCGGATCTCCAGCCTTTCTTCCAGTTAAATGTCTTGAATAATTTTCAATACCGTTACAGTAGCCAATTTCTCTTATCATTTCTAAATCAAAATTAGTTCTTCGCTCTAACCTTTCGGCCTCTAATAGTAATCCTTCTTTTTTGAAATAGCTTAATCTTTCTTTTAATTCTTTTTTTATTGCTTTTTCGGCTCTTTGTTTTTCTGGTCCTGAGGTGATAAAGTGTCTAGCTGGAAAAATCCAAAAATCTTCTAGTTCTTTCTCTATTCTTCTAGTTAAAGGATTGATTGATACTATATTAATAATTTTATTTTTTCGTAATTCAATCCTATAAACAATTTCTATATCAATTGGATTAATTTCAATTACATTACCGCGAGACCTAAGCTGCCCTCTTTTTAGTGATGAATTAGTTCTGGTAAAGTGTAATTCTATCAATTTTCTCATTAATTTAGTACGATCAATTGTAGTATTTTTTTCTATATGCAAAACTTCTTCTTTGTATGATTCTGGGGAGCCAAGACCATAAATACAAGACACCGAAGCCACAATAATAACGTCTTTTCGTGATAATAATGCCCCAGTGGTAGCGTGTCTTAATCTATCAATTTCGTCGTTAATTTGAGCTTCTTTTTCAATATAGGTGTCGCTTCTTGGCATATATGCCTCTGGTTGATAGTAGTCATAGTAAGAAACAAAATATTCCACAACATTGTTTGGAAAAAATTCTCTAAACTCATTGCAAAGCTGGGCTGCTAAAGTTTTATTGTGAGCAATAACAAGGGTAGGTTTTTGAACTTGCTCGATAATATTGGCCATTGTAAAAGTCTTTCCAGACCCTGTCACACCTAGGAGGGTTTGGTATTTTTTATTATCTTTAATTCCCTTTGTAAGCTTGTCTATAGCTTGTGGTTGGTCGCCGGAAGGTTTAAATTTTGAGTTTATTTTAAACATTTATTTGTATAAAAGGTTATTTTAGTTACTCTATTCTACACCCAAATAAGTTTTTCGTCAATTAATCCAGCACCATCACTGCAAAGCATTGCGTTTTTTGGAAGGTGTTAATCGTTTATCGTCGAGTAAATTAAAAATTATATTATTCTAGGATGGTGCTGGATTAAAAAAGGACCTGCTTTTAGGGCAAGTCCTGCTAAAGAAATGTTAGTTCAATTGTGTCGCGGATGTCATTAAGGTCAATAAAGTTAAAATTAGGGTTATTTTCTAGCTTTCCGCTAACAGATTGATTAGTTGAAACTACATAAATTTTCTTTCCGTGTTCCCATAGTCTTTGTAATGGTATTGCAAATGCTCCATCTCCGCTTATTAAAACTACTTTATCGTAGTCGTTTTTCCAGTCTATCATGTCGGTTATTATTAGCGGATCAGCATCACATATGTTTATTAGGCTTCGTTGTATAAACTTTTGACTAATAGGAACATTTCTTATAGTAACTTCTAATGCTTTAAGTTTTTTAATAAATCCTTTTTTGGGATCACTAGGGTCTTCCTCTTCTTTAATGTAAAAAAAGGGTTTAACTATAGAACATTTTGTTTTTTGAGCAATCCATTGTAATAATTTTTCGTAATTAGGTTTCCAACCTGAGGTCTCTAGGGCATTTCGAATATTTTCCCCATCTATAAAAACTCCTACCTTTCCAAAATTTAATGGGACCATTTTCTCCTCCGATCTCACAATCTCTGAAATTAAATGTGTTTAATATATAAAGAGCAAAAACTCATTAATCATTAATGAGTTTATAGTATATAAGTAAAAATAAAGAAAGTCAATATTGTTGTTTTATACCTCTAAATATTTTTTCATCGCTATAAAGGATGAAACTATATTAATGGCAACAATAGCTAGAAACTCAAGGCCAAAAATAAAGAAAAAATTATTTTTAAAATAAGATATTAAATCAAAATCATATTCTAGGAAATAGTTAAAATGAGGTTGGATAAAGTCTAATAGTGGATAAAACAACGAAACAAGAATAAGAGAACTTATTAGGGCATAAAAAACCTCTTCAAGTAAAAATGGAGATCTAATAAACCAATTAGTTGCTCCAACTAGTTTCATTATTTTTATTTCGTCTCGATGTGTATAGATGGCAATACGAACAGTATTAAAAACAATTAAAGCCGCTATAAAGCTAAAAATGCCAATTATTATAAATCCCAGTTTTTTTACCTTATCTTTTGTGGATGTTATTTTATTGATAATTGCTTCATGATCATCAAAATCCCTTCTTTCAATTATTTTATTATATTCTTCCTTATTTAAAACCTCTAGTATTTTAGGGTAACTGTCTGGGTTTTTAGCTTTTACGATTAAAAAGTTTGGTAGAGGGTTTTCATTGAGTTCTTCGACCGATGATAATATGGTAGGATCGTTTTCGTGTTCTTCTTTAAAAATAATTAAAGCTTCTTCTTTGCTAACTAGTGTTACCCCCTCTACTTCATTTAAATTAGATAATTCAGCTTTTGCTTTTAATATATCTACTTCTTCAATATTTGATTTAAAATAAATGCTAATATCTATTTTATCTTCAATAGATTTAACGACTTGATCGGTTACAACATTTAAAGTTATTAGGGTTGTAATGGAAAACAAAGTAACAACTAACATTGTTATTGTTACTAGGGCAAGCCAAAAATTTCTATAAAAATTTTGAAAAGCAAATTTTATTATCCTAAGAAGCATAATGTAAATAAATTATATATAAAATTTATATTTATATGCACCCTTATGTTGAGAGCATGGGGTGATTAAGAGGAATATCCTTATTACAATGCGGTAAAACCGCTTACGTCGCTTATAAAACGTATTTTCCTTGTTTTTTATCGCTAACGATGCGTCCTTCGGACATAGTTAAAACTCTTTTTTTAAGAGAATTTACTACATCTCTGTTATGGGTGACCAAAATAACGGTAGTTCCGAAATCATTTATTCTAAGTAGTAGTTCAATTATTTCTTGGGTATTAATTGAATCTAAATTTCCAGTAGGTTCATCTGCAATTAAAAGTTTAGGTCTATGAATCAAGGATCTAGCGATAACCACTCTTTGTCTTTCTCCGCCGGATAGTTGTTTTGGGTATCTATCGGCTTTATCTTCTAAGTCTACAATTCCAAGAGCCTGAGGTACGGTTTGTTTTATTTTTTTTGATGATTCACCGCAAACCTCAGCTGCAAAGGCAACATTTTCGAAAACCGTTTTTTGTGGTAGTAATTTAAAATCTTGAAAGACAACACCAATTTGCCTTCTAAGAACGGGAACACGGCTTTTTCTAATATGAGTTATGTCCCATCCGCCAATAGAAATATTACCCTTATCAGGTCTTTCTTCGGCAATTAATAATTTAACCAAAGTGCTTTTACCAGCACCACTTTGACCAACAATAGAAACAAATTCTTTGGGCTTAATATGAAGATTTATGTCTTCAAGTCCAATTATATCTGATCCATATTTTTTTGTTACCCCCTCAAGTTTTACCATAGTTATATGTCAATTACAGTCCTTTAAACATCGGCATGCCCGTGGAAGGGTTAATTGGTACATATATTGTCCCCTCTCTTTCTTTGAGTTCTCTGATGTATAGATAGTTTAAATAATCTGAAGTCAAACTTTCGTTAATAATTTTTTGAGCATCGCGTTGACCAGCGGCTTCAATTCTTTTTCTTTCCGCCTCCTTCCCTTCTTTTTGTAAAACAAACTCATATCTTTGTGATTCTTGTTCGGCAGTAAGTTTTTCTTGAATAGCGTTAGATAATTTAGTTGGTAAATTTACATTTCGAAGTAATACTTCTTCAATTATAATTCCTCTTGGATCTATATCTCTTTTTAGCCTTTCTAGTATTTCGTTTGCAGCCAATTCTCTTTTTTCTGAATAGACGTCTTTGGCTTCGTAATTGGCGATCACCTCTCTAATACCACTTCGAATGCTTGGTCTGATTATTTTTTTAACATAATCTAGCCCAACATTTTTAAAAACATCTGAAGCGCTACCCTCTTCTAGTCGATATAGTACAGTAATATCTAAGTCAACCTCAAGCCCCTCTTTAGTTAAAGCCCTTATAGCATCTGCATTTTTAACTTGTCCCTCCCCTTGAATTATGGTCATAGTATATTCCTCTGTTCTTATGCTCATTTTAGTCAATAAGGCAAAGGGATTTTTAAAGTGAAGACCTGATTTAAATTCAGAATCTCTAACCTTACCAAATAAATGGTAAACGCCAGTTTCTCCAGCCGGAACAATAATGATAGAAAAAGAAAGAAATAAAACAGCCAAAATAATACCTATTATTAAACCCGCCCCCTTTTTAATGCCCTTAACGTTAATGTCTGGTCTCATATTTACTACATTTTCATTGTCCATATATTTTTTATTTTATTAATTACAAAAGGAGCCAATACGGCTAAGATAACTAAGGGAAATAGGTTTTTACCAAAAATTGAAGATAAAAACAAAAGAGCTATTATTAAAAAGACTATTTGCTGGGGTTCTATTTTTTTTATCATAAATTAAATTTCAACGTAAAAAAAACCAAACATTATTAAAATTGCTAAAATTAAAAATAAAGCTACAAAAATTAGAAAGACTTTTACATACATTTCAAACATGTTTTTATTTTATCATAAGATAAATAAAAGTAAAAATTTATTGATCATTAATATTACCTAGTCCCCAATTAATTAATTTTTCTACTTCATCGAAGTAGTCATCTCTATTTTCAGAGAAGTTTCCAAGAGCTGTAACAATAACCTGATTTCCATTTCTGTCGTCAGCTTTTACCATTATGCATTTACCGGCTTCGTGTAAATAACCAGTTTTTGCGCCCAATATATATAAATCCCTGTCTAAAAGTTTGTTTTTCGTTTTTAAGTTATAATTATCTGAGCTACTGGAAAAAGAGTAGTTTTTACTAGTAGTAGCAACTAGGATGTCAAAATTATTAAATATTTTTTGTCCTAATTTGGCCATATCATGAGATGTACTTATATTTTTATGATCTAAACCGCTTGCTTCCGTAAAAGAGCTATTAATCATACCTAGTTCTTTGGCCTTTCTATTCATTACTTCCATAAAAGCACTTCTGATTAATCCGGTGGATCTATATAAGGCGTACGTTGCATTACTAACAGAGCCAAGTAGTGATGATATAAATAAGTCTTTAACTTTAATTTTTTCACCAGGTATAAAATCTAAATAAGGCATTTCCCATTTACCAGCATAATCTGTGACGTCATCGTCATAAATTGAGTATTCTATGGCTCTCTCCCACTCAGGGTTTAGGTCTAAAATTGTTTTAGCTGTCATTAGCTTAGTTAAGCTTGCAACTGGTCGTTTTTCATTACCATTTTTTTCATATAAGATATCCCCTGTTTTTGCGTTAATGACCGTGATGGACTCGGCATTGGTTTCAAAGGGCAGTTCTATTAATTTATTATCTTTTTTTAAAATTGGATCACTGGAAAGAATTTCCTTCGACCCAGTGGATAAAGTAACTATTGTATCATTTTCCTTTTCATAAGAATCAACTCTAACCGAGCAAAGTCCTAATGCAGGATTAGCTATTTTTTCAAAGGCAACTTTATCTAAATCAATAGCTCTATTAGGAAATTTGTCTCTTTCTGGACCATAGTCATTAACCGTTACAATAACGCTTTTTCCATTGTCTAAATTAGTTACTTTTAATTGAGTTCCTTTTGGATAGTCTGGGCTAGCTGCACAGTCGCAATTTTTCCATTTATACCAACTAGCAGTCCCTGTTTCCATTGCGCCATTATCTTCTAAGACTATTAGTCTAGCATAAGGAAGATGTAAGTTGGCTCTTAATTTTTTTTGACCAGTTATATCATAAGAAGGGATTAAAATCCAGGAATTACTACCTTTATCAAAATAATAAATGCTTCTAAATCCAACATAATCGCTGTCATATTTAATTTCTATTACGATAGGTTTTTCGTTATTAAAAGCTTCTTTATTGTGAATATCAAATTCATATATATGACTGACAGCTTCTTTGTCTGCGGGAATCGGTAAAATATCCCTTGGATTATAAAAGTCTTTTAAAGCTACAATAGTTTCTTGAGATAAAACTTCGGGAAATATTCCTATTCTAAATTTTCCATCGAAGCCGTTTATAGTATAGCCTGCTTGTAAGGTTGGGGTATCAATTTTTAGAATGTTTATATCCAAACTTGGCTCCTCGGCTAAAGCAACATTAGAAACTATAAAGATAGAAAATAAAATAAGGATAAATATATATTTTTTTAGCATATTGAATTTTTCTTTAAAATACTTATAAGCGACGTAGAGCGAGTAAAATATAAAAAAATATTTTTTATATTTTCGAGCCGAGGAGTTTATATAGACTACCTTGTTCTACTTGATCTATTTAAGATAAATAATATATAATAAATATTATGAAACTTAGCCGAGATAGCTCAGCTGGTAGAGCAACGCACTCGTAACGCGTAGGCCGTGGGTTCGATCCCCATTCTCGGCTCCTACTATTATGCGATAAGCCTACTTAAGAAATTTAATAATTTTTGTTTGATTTTTTTCTTCAGTAATTGCATCACCTAGATGGCGCGCTTTTATAAGAATATGGCGCGCTTTTATTTTTCCTTCTTCTTCATTAATTTCATCAATCATTATAACATGAAAGCCGTATATTGTTCTAACAACCTCGCTAATTTCACCAACTTTTAAATTAAAGGCTGCATTTTCAAATTCTTCAACCATTTTACCTTTTTCAAACCAACCTAAATCCCCCCCATTATTTATAGTAGAAGCATCTTCGCTAGAATTTTTTGCTAGTTCAATGAAATTTTCCTGAGAAGAATTATTTTTTAATTGTGTTAATATATTGTTTATTTTTTGTTCGCGATCTTGATTAAAGTCTTTTGACCAAATAAAATAGTTATTTAACTTATCTTGTAGTATGAAAGGCTTTAAAATCATTTCTTCAAATTTACTTAAATTCCATTCATACATCTCGAAGACTATTTTTTCAAGATTTTCTTTTGATCCAGCCTCATTAATATATGTGTCATAGTAAATTTTTATCTCTTCTTCTGTTATAAAAATGTTTTTATTTTTAGAGATATTTTCGATAATTTTTTTGTCTATTAATCGATCTAGAGCGTCTAATCTTATTTTATCTTTTGCCTCGTCTGATTTATTAGCAGTTTCCATTCTAGCAAGACTTACAAGGTAGGCTTTGGATAAATCTCTAAAATCTCTAAAAAGAATAAGCTCATTATTAACCATAGCAATTGGAAGGGGTAAATAATCTATGGCCGTATTTGTATATTTATTATCCCATTTAAAATAATAAACCCCACTAATAATTACTGAAAAGAAGACAATTAAAAGAATGATTATGGTGATAAAAAATCTTAAAAACCATTTTTTAAAATTAGACCCGCTCTTTTTGCTAACCTCTTTTTTTAAAGATTTGAACTTTGAAACATCTTTTTTTACTTTTTTTTCTTTTAGCGGGGACGCTTTTTTTGTTTCTTTTACTTTTTTTTCTGTTGATATTTTTTTTACCGCTTTCTTTTCTTCTATTTCATCTAAAACATATTGTCTTAAATTTTCTAGTTTTTCACTTTTTTTATAATTATCGGGCGTAGCTTCGTTTGGTTGCTCTATTTTATTTTCCCCCGCTATTTTTTTATTGGTCATAATATATTTGTTTTAAATGCAGCAAGGCCACACGGCGTTAGTCTATATAAACAAGCAAAGTTAATTTTTAATACTAGGTTTACCAAAAAAATAACCCCACCAAATTAATGGTAATGATTTATTTGTTATTTTATTATTTAAATTCGGACTATTTTTATATCCTTCATAGTTATTGGTATTTTTTATAACCATTACTTTTTCGCCATCTTTTTTAAGTCCGAGCTTTTCTCTTGCTTCTTTTTCAACAAAAAAACTACTATTAAAATATTCAATTAGATTTCCTAAATCCTCATTATCTTTTTCTAAATTTTCAATCTCTGCCTTAAGACTCTCTAGGTCATTATCGATATTTTTATTTTCATCGTACTTTTTTATAAAGATGCTACCAAAAGAAAAAATTATTATTAATATTAAAATAAAAAAATAATTCGAAAAAAATAATTTTGTAAAAATATTTTTCTTATTTTTTTTTGCCATATATGTATCTATATCAATAACACCAAGTGATTTATAAAAGTATATTTATTTTAAATAAAATAAGATAGTATAATATTCGTCTATATAAACTCCTCGTCTCGTAAATAAAAACATATCTATTTTTTTATTTCTCTCGCCTTACGTCGCTTATAAAATTAAAAACCAATTAATTCCACCTCTTCTTTTAATTGTATTCCGTAATTATCTCGAACTTGTTGTTTTATATAACTAATAAGTATAATAACATTTTCTGCCGTAGCTCCGCCAATATTTAATATAAAATTAGCATTTTTATCGCTAATTTCTGCTTTTCCAATTTTTTTACCCTTAAGCCCTAGGCTATCTATTAAATAACCAGCGGGAATTTTATTGTCTGCAGGCGTTATACCTTTGTCTTTTTTAAATTGTTCTAAAAGCTTATCATCTTGAACTGTTGGATTTTTAAAGATACAACCAGCACAGGGATATTGAGGGGTTGAGGAGGTTTTTCTCCTATTTAAAACGTCTTTGATTTTTTTTCTTATTACCTTCTTATTACCTTCTTTTAGTTGAATTTTAGTTGATAAAATAATACATTTTTTATGACTTTTTTTATACACACTAGTTCTATAGTCAAAACCTAGATCTTTATTTTGTAATCTTTCTATATGTTCTTTTTTAAAATTACAAACAGACTTTACGTCTACAACAACGTCTGACATCTGTTTGTCGTAAGCTCCAGCATTTCCTCTTATGGCTCCGCCGACTGTTCCGGGGATACCCGCTGCCCATTCTAGTCCAGCTAGGCCAGCTTCTGCAGTAGCCCTAACTAAAACACTTAACCTAACAAGAGCATCACAAATAATTATGTCTCCCTCTATTTTAAATTCGCGAGGTAAAACACCATTTTTCTTTTTTATAACAACGCCATCAAAACCGTCATCAGAAATTAATATATTGCTACCACCAGCTAGAACGAAATATGGTAGGTTATAACTATTGGCAACAGAAACAGCTTTAATAAAGTCTTCTTCATTTTTAGCACTATAAAAATAACGCGCTGGACCACCTATTTTAAAGGTTGTATATGGCGCTAAAACTTCATTTTCTTTAACTTCCCCGCCTAATTTTTCAAGTTCTTTAACAATTTCCATAACATCTTTGCTATAGACTTATTGTATAATAAATCTATTGTAAATCAAAAATTAGTGAGTTATAATAATGTCACCTAAGTAAATTTTAACATTATTTTATTAAATTTACAATAATTATGAGAATCAATAAATATATCGCTTCTTGTGGTATTTGCTCTAGAAGAAAGGCGGAAAAGCTAATACTTGACAATAAGGTTAGAATAAATGGAAAGGTTGCCAAGTTAATCGATCAGGTTTACGAGGAAGACAATATAACAATTAATAATAACCCAATAAATCCACAAAAAAATATTTATATTTTACTTAATAAGCCACTTGGCTATACTTGTACGGTAAAAAAAATTAGAGGTGAAAAAAATATTATTGAATTAGTGCGTTTAAAAGAAAAGGTATTCCCTGTTGGTCGACTTGATAAAAATAGTAAAGGATTAGTCCTTCTTACTAGTGATGGTGATTTTGCTCAAAAGATTATTCATCCAAGTTATAATCATGAAAAAATATATGAAACTATTTTAAATAATGACATTAACAATAAACAAATAAAAAAATTATTAGAGGGAATTACAATTAAGGTGGATGATGAAAAGTATTTAGCCAGGGCAAAAAAAATTAGAAAAATTAGCGGTAAAAAATTAGAAATAACCTTAACTGAGGGTAAAAAAAGGCAAATCAGAAAGATGATAGACAGCCTTGGTTTAAAGGTTGTGGAATTAAAAAGAACCAGATTAGCTGGCCTTTCGCTTGATGGTTTGATTGAGGGAAAATGGCGACACTTAACAAGTAAAGAGCTTAAAAAGTTAGGCGATTTTTAAATTAGACTTTGCCTCTATTTTTTGCCAAGAACTAGCCCCTTTTTGAGAATATCTAAAAAAGCCTGCTATAGCAATCATAACCGCATTATCTGTTGAAAGTCCAATATTTGGCGATAAAAACTGAAGATTTAAACCTTCTTTTTTTATTGTTAGTTCAAATTTAGAAACCAATGCTTTATTAGCCGAAACTCCACCGCCTAATGTTATAGTTTTAACATTAAATTTTTTAGCGGCTTTTAGGGTTTTATAAATAACAACATCAAAAGCTGCTTCCTGGAAAGAGGCGCTTAGTTGTTTTTTAAAATTATTATCTATTTTTCTCTTTTCTTTAACTTTATATAGGACGGCTGTTTTTAAGCCAGAAAAACTAAAATCAAAATCTTTAGTGTATTTCATTGGCCTTGGTAAATCAATTAACTCTCCTTTGTAATTTTTTGCTAACTTTTCAATAATCGGGCCGCCGGGATATCCCAATTTAAGCATTCGAGCAACTTTATCAAAACTCTCACCTACTGCATCATCGCGCGTCTCCCCTATTACTCTATATTTTAAATGATCTTTCATTAAAATTAAGCTAGTGTGTCCGCCAGAAACTATTAAATTTAATATTGGGAAGGGTTTTTCTCTCTTGATTTGAATAAAATTAGAGTAAATATGCCCCTCTATGTGATTAATTCCAATAATTGGCTTATTCCAGAGATAGGATAGTGTTTTAGCGACGGTTGTGCCTATTAGAAGAGCTGGGATTAATCCTGGTCCGTGAGTTACAGCTATTAAATCAATTTGGTTAGGCTTAATTTTAGCTTGTTTTAAGGCTGATTCAATACAATAATTGATATTTTCTAGATGAAGTCTAGCGGCTAAATTAGGTACAACGCCACCGAATTTTGTGTGGTTTTTAATTTGAGATGAGATTATATTAGATAAAATCTCAAAACTAGGAGTTTTTTTACCCCTAGTTTTTATTATGGCTATTGAAGTATCATCACAACTTGTTTCTATCGAAAAAATTATCATTTTTAATTATTAAGGAAATTAAGCATGTCTATCTTAACCTGGGCAGCATTGTTAGGTGGAACCGTAACAGCGCTATCTGCAAAATTATGATCAAAACCAGAATACCATATATTTTGAAAATTAAAACCATTATTTACCATATTACCATAAAAATTTATTGCCTGTGTTCCAAAATCAACATAGGTATCGCTATCAGAATATAATAATAAATATTCTGTTGTTGTTTTGGCGGGGTTATTTGAGTATATGTAAGTAAGAGGGCTGGCAGCTTTTTTCTTAGTAAGAGAGGTTGGGTCTAGAAAAGCGTCGTCATATTGCCATTGAACAGGTCCAGGAAGAATATCGCAGGTATAACCAGTGGCACTAAAATCAATTGTTTCAAAATCAGTGGGACCAGCTATAGATATAACTTTTTTAATACTTGGAGAAGGTACTGCATCACAACAAGACGGATCTCTGTATAGGCCCTGGTTTAAACTATAAAGTAACGCTAGTTGTCCCCCAGCAGAGTACCCACCTATAGATAGTTTACTTAAATCAAGGTTATATGTTCCAGAATTTGCATTAATCCATCTTAATGCACAGTCAATATCATGTAATTGGGATGGATAAACGTATCCATCTTTAGCAAGGCCATAGTTAAGGGAAATTACAGCATAATCATTGTCTCTTAGATTGGTTAATAGATCTGATTGATCGGTTTTATCGCCATAACACCATCCTCCTCCATGAATATAAACAAATACAGGGAAATTTGATCCTGTTGCCGGAGTATAGATATCTAAATATCCATCGCCATAATGGAGGTTAGCTAGATCAGGTGGGATATTTAGGTCAACTGAATAACAGTTAACATTGGTGCTATTTGCCATCATTGTAACTTTAATTGGTCCTAGTGGTTCAACTCCTTCGTTGCCGGCTTGATCCCAAGCATGAAGACCATACCACCATGTGCCATTACCAGGAGTATCTGTAACTGTGGCTGTATGATTGGTTCCGGTCAACCCTGTTACGTTAAGGTTTTTAATTTCAGTCCAAGTGCCTGGAACACCGCCATTATCTAACGCTCTATATGGTTTAATATTATCAAGTAAAGATCCTCCTGTATCGCTAATATTCCAAGAAACATCAATATTGGTTCCGTTTACTGAAGCATTAAACAAATTTATTACTGGAGCGATAGTATCCCCGCCGAGAATTACCATAGCTGAATCACTAGGCCAAACTTCATTTCCGTCATTATCATAGACCCTAACTCTGTACCAATAATTATAATTACCAGCAACGTTTTGACCAGGCGTGTCAATGGTTGAGCCAGAATGACTATCTAAACCAGCACCAACTATTTGCTCAAGGCTAGTTACTTCGTTCCAAGGGGACTTTGTTCCTCCTCCATCTTGATCAAAAGCTCTCCAAATTTCTATACGATTCAAGTTAGATCCACCGGTATCACTTACGTTCCATGAAATATTAGCGTCATTTCCGTTGGCTGTAGTGGTAAATGAATTAACTATTGGGGAGGCAGTATCAGGAATAGTTCCAGTTTCAACTTGATTAGCTAGTCCATGTAACCATTCTTCGATATTTGTATAGCCATCGCTATCATCATCACTAAACGGTGTTGCCGGTAGTGTCCACGATGAATTATTTTCTGTTAATATAGGCCATGGACCACAACCACCAGTCGTGGATTCTGTAATAATTACTGTACCAGTATTATTTGTAATATCATCTATAATACATTCATCTACACTATCGCGATCAGCTGGCCTTGCTCCTGCACCTGTGGTAGCGGTCAAAGCTGCTTCAACTTCAGTACTTGCTATAACTGTCAGTCCTGTAGGCCAAATAGGTGAATCTGTTGAAGGAGTTTCACCTGTTACTTTTATAGCAGCAATAAGTGTCGCATCATCATGTGCTGTTCTTTCAAATAACTCACCCCAATCTTCTGAATTCGCTTGTGGTGGCGCACCTTCTGCATCATTATCATATAAATACACATCATGATCAGAGAGTGTTCCTACCCATGTGCCAGGATCAACTGGTGTAGTTGTTACACTGTATTCTGACGAGTTAGTAGTAGAATCTGGTCCTGCTTTATTTACATTACCAACAAATGCAATATTCATTGCTAAAGTTTTATTACCAACAATATTGGGAGAATATCCTGCTGTATTATATGTAAGATTATTTGCAGAAAGCATATCCCCCTGTAGCTGTGGTGTTCTCCATTCTCCATGAGCAAGAATATTTCTTAATATAAGGATATCTCTTGGGCCCTGTGTGGTGGACTGGCCGGTATCAGATGATACAGAAAAAAGTTTTGCCAACCCTCCAGGATCAGTGGATTCTGCGAAGATAGAGTTAGATACAGTTATGTTAGTAGTTAAATCGTACTGTCCTGTGAAAATATCAACAACGCCATCACTAGCCCAAGAACCACTAACATGATCAAGAATGACGTTTTCTAATGTTGCAAAATTAGCTAGTCGAAATGCTGATATTGCTGTTGGGTTTTGATTCCATGCGGCACCCAATCTCACCCTAATATGTTGCACAACGGTATCATCCGAATCCCCATCCCAAAGGAGTCGTATGTTTTTTAGTGTAATTCCTGGGGATGGAGCAGATTGACCAGCTATATATGTATTCGGGGTCATAGTATATGTTTCCCCCGTACCCGCTCCAGTAATAGTCCCACTTGTTTCAAATAGTATTATCTTACCCGCACTACTTCCAGGGTCATACTCCATGCAGTCTTGCAATGTGCCAAGTCTGACCGTTACACCGTTTCTGGTACTTCCTGTTGTCCCTGTGTTGGTTACATCCGTTGAGGTAACAATACATATCTCAGGATCGGCAAACGGCTCAAATGGCCCCCTGGTGTCTGTTCCAAAGCCATATAAACCTGGAATAAATGGTAATCCTAACGGAGCGCTGCAATCGCTATCAGCGCTGTCAATTTGTCCATCACAGTCATCGTCAACTCCGTCAGAACAATTAGTTTCAGTGGCTGCGCAATTAATAATTTTAATTGGCGCTGGTTCATAGCCGATGTTCCCTGCTTGGTCGACAACATGAAGGCCATACCACCAAGTGCCAGCTGGTACTACATAGGAAATATTTTGAGTATATGAATCTAAATTCGATACAGCAATATCTTTTCTTAATCCGCTTAATTCTGACCATGTTCCTGGAACCCCTCCAACATCCGGTGCTATCCAAACTTCAACTTGATCCAAATGAGATCCGCCGGTATCACTAACATCGTAGTTAACAGATGAAATATTAAAAGAATTAACAACTGGGGGGATACTTTCTATAGCAGCACAATCAGCATCAGCACCATCGATATCTCCATCGCAATCATTGTCTGTACTATCAGCACAACTTGTTTCTGGATTTTCTGTAACACTGCAACCAGCGCCCCAAGTATGTCCAGTTTCGGCTTTGGTAATTGGTAAAATTACTCTTGATGTTCCATATTCTTCCACCCCAATATTCGGTGGATTACTTCTGGCAGCTCCAAAAATATCGCTGGTGGTTAAAGAATTAAAGAATCCCCCGTTAATAGCAGGGCTAGGGGTTTGAAGAACATACATATTATGACCGCTAATAAACTCTGTTGTCATATTAGGATTTGACTCTAAAATACTAGCTGGTTTAGGACAATTACTAAAATCTCTCCATGTAGATCCTCCGTTTATAGCGTAATATAACTCGTTAGTTACATTTAAACTAATAGGGCTTATGGGTTGGCAAAAAACAGCTTCACTATTAGATCCATTGGCTATAATTAAATTATTAGACAATCGAATATTAGTTGGTGCCATGCAAGGAATATCATCATCACCATAGCAAAACCCTATCCAAATACCATGATCCTGCGGATAAATAACAGTATTATTAATAATATCAACATCCTCGCAAATATCGTAATCTACTGAATCATAGCCATGGCAAGCAATAGCGCCATCACCAGAGTTTTCGACATAGTTATTAATAACATCAGTGCCTCTATCGTGTAGTCTTATTGCCCCACCTCCACCTCCTTGGCTAGCGTCAAAAATAAAATTCCCTTCAATAATATTGTTTTCACCACCCCTAATAGTGATTGCTGGTGCATTTTGTACATTATCTACAACATTATACCTAACAATATTGTTATTAGTTTTTATATGAAGACAATCATCATTCATGTTTTCACAATAATTATATTCCCAAGTAGAGGCCGTATTGGTTTCTGAATTTGACCCAAATTGAGTTGCGGTAGTAGTTTTACTGCCCAAAGAGTTTTGAGTGTAATAATTGTGATGAATATGGGCATTAGTAGTACTTTCATGAAGTTGGACAAAAATTCCACCCGAACTATCAAAAGTGTTATGATCGATCTCTGTTCCGTTTGAACCAACTGGATTACCGTCATAAATAGCCCAACCTTGTTCTGGGTAGTCGGAATAAGTTAAGTTCCAATTTTTCCAGCGGTTATTAGTAATTCTTGCGCCAGTAGTGCCACTAGTGTAGATTCCCTTGGTATTATTACTTAAACTGGTATCGTCAATGTTTTCAAAATTAAACCCCTGAATAGTCCAATAATCTCCTGTAATATTCATTATCCTGTCAATAGGATTCCCAGTAATAGTAACTTGACCCATATTAACTGGTTGTAGTATACATTTATTGGTTATATTACAATTTACATCTATGCTAATTTGAGCTGGGTTAGTAATTGTACCATCAGGCACACAGACGGTGTCTCCAGGAGAAGCAGACGTTAAGGCTGTGTTAATAGCAGTAACTATGGTAGCGCTTGCTGTAATGTCGCAGGTAGCTGGTGGTGGTGGCGCAGAACAATCACTATCCGCTCCATCAATATCTCCATCGCAATCATTGTCTGTACTATCAGCACAACTTACCTCTGTTGGTTCAGTTGGAGTACAGCCACCAACAACCATAATTGGTGCCGATTCATAGCCAATGTTCCCTGCTTGGTCTACTGCATGAAGGCCATACCACCAAGCACCACTTGGTACAACATATGAAAGATTTTGTGAATATGAATCTAAATTTGACGCAGTTATAACTTTTCTTAATCCACTTAACTCTGACCAAACCCCGGGGACTCCGCCATTATCCGGCGCTATCCAAACTTCTACTCGGTCTAAGTGAGATCCGCCGGTATCGGTAACTAAGTAGTTAACCGAGGAAATGCTAAAAGAATTAACAACTGGAGGAATGCTTTCTATCGCCGCAGAGCAATCACTATCAGCGCCATCAATTAATCCATCACAATCATCGTCAGCGCCATTAGAACAATCTTCTGTTCCTGCATAGCAAAAAGTATTCCGACAATAAACTGTCCAGTTTTCACCTGCTCCCGATGCCCAAATTTGACTATAATCAAGTGAGTTACCGTACCATGCTCTAGCTGAACCAGGTGTTCCAGGGTTACCATAAATAGCAGTTGGCCATGACGAGTCATCATAATTAACCGTTTCCCATCCAGTATAGAGAGTGTTTGAACATTTCCAATCGGCTAAGTTATTTGTATTAACATTTGGATGACCAGGAACACTTAATGTATAAGCAATTCCATAGAGGGAGCCCCAATCACGTCCCCTAACAGCAATAACATTTTTACCTGGTCGTACATTTACAGGATAAGTTTGAATAGCTATTTGACCTGTATTTACATAATCTCCATTAAAATAACTAATTATTTCATTATCAGTACTTGTTTGGACTGTTCCAATAATAGCGTTATAACTTACTGTAACGGGTTGTGTTAATGATGGAATTGTTTCGATACCACAAGGGCTTTTCCCTACCCAAGCGTTAATACCGCTATTAAAAGAAGGGTTAATTGTATAAAGCCAAGAAGAATTTATATTAGAAACATCAATCATTCCACCGTCAGTACAGCATTCACCCCAATTCCAAGTGCCACCACCCCCCTTAGAAAGCTCTGTATTATCATCTTGCACAGAAACAGTAGCCATATTCCATCCCATTCCAGAAAAAGAAAATCCAATATCACCACCAGAGTTATCGTTTGGTATATCGTGTAAAAATCCAGTGCTAATAGTTTGAGTTGTCCAATCAATATAACCAAAAATATTACTTCTTTCACTTATGGCAAAATCATAAGCCTCTACTAAGTTGCTAGATGAGTCAAAAACCGTAAAAGGATTAGGACAGCTTCCATTGTAACAATAAAAGTCGCTTGATGAATCAGTTGTCCCATAAAGAGGAATGCTTGCACTCCAGGCTCCCTGGGTTAGTTCAATTGTTAAACAGTTTCCATTATAATCAATACAACAATCACAAAAGTCTCCAATATTATCAAGATCTATATCTCCTTGGGTTGGATTAAAAATATCTGTGCAATTATCAACACAATCATTAAGACCATCACCATCAGTATCTGGCATGCTACTATAATCATTACTCCAACAAGCTGGAAGATTAGTTGGACTACAAGTAGGATCGCCAGCGACCGAAGTACAGGCTTTTACAGAACCAAGACATAGGCCATTTTGGTTATCGTTTAATGGGGCCAACTCCGTAGAGTCAATACAATCAAATCCACAACAAGCAACTCCTTCGTTGCTTACTCCCTCCCACGCAGTACAACCGTTTGACAATATATCAATACCGTGATTAAAACCAAATCCGCAATCTGTATGGTTTTGCGCTGTATATCCAATATCACAATACATAGTTAATGAACCACTAATATTTCCTGTTGTTAGTGAAACCTTATTGTCAATCACTCCATCACAATCATCATCAATACCATTACAAATTTCTGGTTGAGGTGACCCCGGCGTGGCAGTACTACAAATAGCTGGCCCATTGGGATCGCTCGGATTACAAACATAGATACCACTTGCAGTACATTCACCAGCACCAGCAGTACAAGACATACCTAAATTTGCTTGATTTTCATCAGTTGATCCGTCACAGTCGTTATTTAGATAGTCACAAAGAGTTTCTGGGTTTTGATAATCATTGGGAAGATTAGTTGGATCAACTGGTGTGCCACCAATACACTCTTCGAAGTAACCGCTACAAACACCTACGCCACCATTAAATTCTGGCAAGCTTCCCGATGGAAAATTATCAGGTATTCCATCACAGTCATCGTCAAGGCCATTACAAGTTTCAAGTACGGGGTCTTGACCACCAGCACATGCTCCCCAGATACCCATAGTACAGGCTTCAGTTCCCAGACTACACTCTCCAATATTACTAGTTCCGCATTGTCGATTATCTCCATCACGACACTCTCCACAAATGGCAACTGTACCATCATCGTTACAATAAGGAGTTGATGGATTTACAGCACAGTCAGTATCATCGCACCATTCATTGCAACTATCAAGATCACAGTTACTACATTGTTGAGTCCATTCATTACTAGGATTACATCTTATAGAACCTGCTATGCAATCTTCAAGACAACCTTCTTGGCAGGTATAGTTATTGTCACAATAAAATCCAATGTCACAACTTCCACAGGTTCCACCACACCCATCGTCACCACAAGTTCTGCCCGTACAATCAGGAGCACAACAACTTCCATTGATACAACTTTCCCCTGCTCCACAATTCCCACAATCAATAGATTCACCACAGTTATTAATATAAGTTCCACAGGTATAACCAGTAAGGCCCATATTTGCACAATCAGGTGGTGGACAACAGTCAATATCAGTAAAGTTTACAGGAGATAATGCCCAAAAACTACTATCAGAACAAATCCCACCAGCACCAGGAGTAGCTCCGATACCACCTAGGTCCAATGGATAACTAGTACTAATAGTATTATCTTTATCTGTCTCTAAATTAAACTGAATATCAATTACTCCATTAACCTTCATACAGTACTCACCAGTAGCAACATCAGGGCAATCTGAGTTCTGGCTACAGGTAACGTCATACTGACAAATGCCCCCCGGGCAATCACTTTGTTCATCACAAAATAAAGTGTCATTAGCTCCTCCAACACAAGTTAAGGCATCGCAGTGTAAAGAGCAAATACCTTTAGCGCTATATACATAAAGATAAGAAGAATCAGACGGATCAATAAGGCCTGAATTACATTCAAAGTCTTTAATTTCCTCATTCCAACAGGTATCAGAATAATAACCATCTAAGTCATTGCAGTCGTTATAGAATCTATTTAATGGATCACTTGGTAGATCAATTCCAAGATCACGACTTAAGGTTTGGCTCCAGCTAGGCCATTTACTAGTTGAATATCTTGGAATATATGTTCCTTGGGCTAGCGATGGATAAGAACTGTTAGACAATGCATATTGTTCCAATTCTCTTTTAAGGTCTTGAAGGTCACCAACACGTTTAACGTCCCGCCTTAGTTTGCCTTTTTGAGATAAACATGGCCCATAGTCAACATTCTCAACTACACAGTCAAAATCACTAGTACAATAAATATCCCCTTCCGCACCTACTTTGTCACAAATATCGTTACTGTCAATATTCGAGTTAAAGTTCCAGTTCTCAAGTAATTGAGTAAAGATATTGATTATAGCCGTTCCGCCATTTTCGTTATAGCTCATAATGAAGATATATGCTTCTGTTATACTATTAACTTCGTCAATGCGAGTAGCGTCAACATATACACTTCGCCCATCTATTACGGCTTCATAGCCATCTACTTGCATACTCTTGGCACTCCCTGGACTTGGGACATTCTCAAGATACCAAGTAGCAGGAGATAAAAACTCTGGATTCTTCATTACTCTAATACCGATAGCGTCACGAAGTTCTTGAGCACTTGAAAGAAAGGGTAAGTATATTAGTACCAAGGTTAGAAGGATTATTTTTTTAA
>Ga0233446_1000946_pt1 | contig 24404 bp, 19 predicted proteins | sample SI_124_October20_4_FD_182780 | JGI IMG/M metagenome (GOLD analysis project Ga0233446, IMG submission 182780) | Seawater microbial communities from Saanich Inlet, British Columbia, Canada - SI_124_October2016_120_MG | ecosystem: Environmental > Aquatic > Marine > Inlet | place: Canada: British...
CAAATGACAAATAAAGCTAAATAAGTTTATTTGTGTGGAAGAACTTTCGCCAAAGCAATCTATTGATCGATAAGTTCTTTTACTTTTAATGCTTTTTTAGTTTTCAGTGTTTTCGGAAAACGTATTCCTAGTTCCTTCCATGTATTTTTAGCTTCTTTGAAGTTTCCCACCTTAACAGACAATTTAATGCTTAATAACATGGCATCTATACATAGTTGTGGATTTTTACTTAAAATAAAAACTGACATTGCATATCGGTTTGCCCTTAGAATTCTATCTGGTTGTTTTGCAAGAATCCTGGCCATTCCCATACGTGCTTCTATGGCAGAGTTAGTATCCGTATGATTTGACAGGATCTTTTGAAAAATAAGTACTGCTTCTTCATTCCTGTTATCTTTTAATAATACCTTCCCTAATTTGGCTAATATAATGCTCGTATCATAAGAAAGGGGATTAACAAACGCTGCTCTTTTGTAGTAGTCAATTGTAGACTGTATATTGTTCTGTGCTGAATAAGTTTTCGCTAAGCCTAAATAAGCTTTTTGAAGGACATTATTGTCTTTATCATAGGCAAGCTGATTAGTCTCAGAAATTTTCTGCTGCAAGCTTTTCTCTTGAGGCTCCACGTGCAATTTAGTGAAATTGATCGATTTCTGCGTACTAATTAATTTATTGAAGCAAAATTCTGCTATTTCATATTTCTTGACTTTAATAAAAAAATACCCCAACCTTAAAACTGTCTCATGATTGCAATAATCCAACACTGATTGTTGTTTATATGCAAAACTATCCTTATTGTGAAAGCTGCTATTTTTAACTTCAGCTTTACGCTTTTGGTCCAATTTAGAAATATTGGAGAATTCGGGTATAATAAGAGAGGTTAATAGTTTTTCGGCTTTCTCTAAATTATTTTCTTCAATATATATAAGCCCAAGGTATAACTTGGATTTTTCTAGATCTTGGCTTGAAAGGTTGCCATTTGATAATATTTCTTTGAAGCTTGCCTTTGCTTTGCTCCAGTCTTTCTGGGCATAACTCAAACAACCGAAATAATAAACTGCTTTGGGCCAAGCTGGTGATTTTAAGAGTCTGTTTTTATATTTACTTAGAATATTGAAAGCTTCATCATATTCATTATTCCTAATATAAACTTCTGCTTTAGTCAGCACAGCTCCAGGAAAAACCTCACTGCGAATATGCTCTGAGATAATTTGATCAAGATATTTATCTGCTTCTTTGTGGTTCTCAAGAGCAATATTGCATGACGCAATACCGTTAAGAGCGTAAGGATAATATTTTTTATCTTTGCTTTGTTTTAGTATATTATTATAACAGGATAATGCCTTAGAAAAATTTCCCCCTTTCTCATAACATAATGCAAGCTTATATTCTATCCACACTTTTAGTTTATTGTCTCTGGTAGAGATAATTGCCTTTTCCCAAAAAGATATCAGATCACTGTTCTTTGTTGTTTTTTCTGCAATAATGTTTAAAATTGTCTCCTTCGCATTTTGAGACAAAAACTTGTCATCAGAAAACTTAAAAGCAGAAACTTTGGCTTCAGTGCTTTTTTCTGTTTTAAGGAGACATATTATGCTTTGCACAGCTGCTTGCCAATAAAAATCTGACTTGACTTTTTTATCTAATACTTTCAAAAAAAACGTATAGGCTGTTGCATAATAAAACTGCTGTTGCAAAGCACATGCTTTTATAAAAAATAATTGTTCTGTGTTTAATGATGAAGATGAATTTAATGAACTATCTATTTCCTTTATGATTGTATTGTATTTTTTTGCCTGATAAAGACATTCTAACCTATGATACATTGCCTCCTTACCATATTTTGTCTTAGAAAAACGTATTGACAACTTTCCATACACATCTGCTGCCTGCTCAAACATTTTACGTTTTGTGTATAACATAGCTAATGATTGAAAGGCTTCTAGTGCTATCTCCTTTTTAAGTTTATTGTTTTCAATAAGCTTATTGTATATTTCAATAGCTTTACTAGGTTGATTCTCTCCAATATATAAATGTGCAATTTTCAGCAAGGCATAGACACGGTATATGTTTTTTTTATTTAGCGTTTTAGCTCCCAACATATTATAAATGCTTTTTGCAGTCTCTTTTTCATTAGTCTTATCGTATATTTCTGCCAGAAAAAACGACGCTGTTTCTTTTAATCGTTCTGAAACCGTTTCGGAATTTATAATTTCACTGAGTATTTTTATTGCTGTTTTAGTTTTCTTGTCAACGTCAAAAGAACCAAGAAATTTAGCATAATTTACTCTTACAGCGGTGTAAATTGAACTTTTGGGATATTTCTTAAAAAATGCTTTATAAGTATTAAGTGCAGATTCCTTCTCTCCTGCTTCTGAGTGAACATAAGCAAGCTGTCCCCAAGCTTCTTGAACCAATTCATTATTAGGAAAGCGTTTTATTATATCTTTATACTCGCTTATCGCCTGATCGTAATAACCACGAATAGCTAAACCGTGTGCAAGTTGAAGCTGCTCATTGATCAACAGTTTTTTTTGATCATTAGTAATTCTACTTGATGCTATAGTGCTAACTGAAATTGTAAAAAGAACACATAGAGCTATGAAAAAGAATAAAAGGAGTTTCTGCATTTTGAACAACTCTTTAGTTTTTTGGATATATAAAAGCCGATTTAAATTTCGAATCTCACCATAAATATATATTAAAAGATTCTTTAAGCAAATATGATTCATCGTCGTAGCCTTTTGTGGATAATACCTCCCATAAAACTAAGCAAGCTTAGATTTAATTTTTTTGTTGAATTTCTTTTTTCATCTGCTTATTGTACATTTTTGCAAATCTGCCATTTTTGATCATTAGCTCTTCATAGCTTCCCTGCTCTATAATACTTCCTTTTTCGAGTACTATAATATTATCTGCATCTAAAACAGTAGAAAGACGATGTGCAATAACAATAGTTGTTCTATTTTTAGAAATATTTTTCAAAGCAATTTGGATTAGCTCTTCGCTTTCCGAATCGAGGTTACTTGTTGCTTCATCAAGAATTAGAATTTGTGGGTTTGTCAGTAAAGCTCTGGCAAGTGCAATACGTTGTTTTTGTCCTCCTGATAGCTTTACGCCTTTTTCCCCAATAACTGTATCATATTTTTTTTCAAGGTTTTGAATGAATTCATGGCAATTAGCTATTTTAGCTGCCTTTTCTATTTCTTCTTGTTTTGCTTTACGATTACCAAAAGATATATTTTGTTTTATTGTGTAATCGAACAAAAAAGCTTCCTGTAAAACTAAGCTAAGCATTTTTCTGTAATGATATAGACTTTGTTCATTAATATCAATATCATCAACAGTTATTTTCCCTTTAGTAACTTTATAAAACCGCAATATAAGGTTGATTAGTGTTGTTTTCCCTCCACCACTACCCCCAACAATAGCTGTGACTTTGCCTTTTGGAATTTTTACTGAAACATCTTTTAATGCCAGAGTCCCATCAGGATAATCAAATGTAACATTATGAAACTCAATTCCTTTTTTGATTTGTTTAAGCACAATAGTATTTTTACTATCAAGCATACCAGTTTCCTCATCAAGCAAATCAAATGCCCTGGCTGCACATGCCAGACTGCTTTGAAGTTGAGAAAACAGCGACATGATATTGAGAATCGGATTAAAAATGAATGGCATAAAAAAAATAAAAGCGACAATGTCGCCTATTGTCATATTTCCTTTAATAATGCTATACCCTCCAACTAACCAAATAGAAATCTGCATGAGATAATAAATAAACCAAGTGGTTCGGTTTACAGAAATACTGATAATATTCCCATATAAAGTCTTTCTCCACAGTAATCCAATACCGTGTACGTATTCGCGATTTATTGTTCTTTCTTTGCAAAAACTTTTTACAATAGTTATTCCATTGAAAATTTCCGTGATGAAACTACTTATTGCCGAATTATCCTCTCTTAATAGTTTTTGATAGGGTAACATGATATTAAAAACAAAATAGCCAATAGCTCCTATACATAAGCTAAGAATCATACAGAGTGCTGCGATTTTCCAGCTAATTATACATATTGAAGAAATAGCAATGATTATCAAAATACAAGCATTGAATATTGATGCTAAAACTTCCATGAGCTCGCTCATCATATCTGCATCCTGTTGCAGGCGGGATACGGCACCACCAACTTTCAATTCCTGAATTCTAATAAGTGATAATTTTTGAAGGTGTTTCATCATCTTGCGTTTTATAGAAATCAAAACTTTGCCATTAGCAGTATTGGTTATGTAATCGCGCAAATAATTTAAACATACATCTATAATGCCAATGCCTAACAACACAGCACAACTGGCAATGAGAAGCATTACACTTTTTTGAGGAAAAACAGTGTCGATTAAATACTTTCCTGCCCAAGGAAATATAGCACAAGTAAATTTACAACAAATTCCGAGTATAATAACAAGGATAAACCGAAAACGTTGTTCTTTAAATTCCTTTAGCAAACGTAAGACGATTGACAACAATGATTTCTTTTTTGAGTTTCCTCTATCATTTTTTTTATGCTGGGAAAAAAAAGGTCCATTATCTCTAATGAAATTTTGATACTGTTTTCGACTGTTTACAAATCCATTTTTCATGTTTTTTAATTCCAATACAAAAATAACATATTTCCCGCTTGGTGCTTATTTATGATTTGTCTTATTGAACCTTTCACCTTGTTAAATTATCATGATCCTAAATTGCATATATTTCTGAAACGAGAACGAAGTTCATAAACTACTTCACATGGAATAGGTAAGTCATTTTTAAATAGATTAATATTTTCTTCCATATGCTTAATATTTTTTGTTCCTACCAAAGCCACATCAATTTCAGTGTGAGCCAAGACAAATCCCAGTGCTGTTAAGATTGGATTTTGTGGCATTTTAGTAATAGCTATTTCTTCTGACATAGCTTTAGCTCTCTGCCTATAAACTTCGAGTGATCTGTCAGAGATGTTTTGCGCACCCCATACAGCGTTTGCAATTGAATGCTTTGTAATAACACCAATTTTTTTTTGTTTAGCTTCCTTTAGCAAGGAAGTTAGTGCAAATTGATCAAGCAAATTAAAATTTACTTGTATAGTGTCAAAAATATTACTTTGCACAGCCCATTCTGCAGTTACAAGATTACCACTATAGCCGATGAATCGTGTTTTACCCTCATGCTTTGCTTGTTGCAGAGCATTGATAGCCTCGCCTTTTTTAAGTATATCTGTCCCACAGGAATGCAGTTGAACAAGATCAAGATAACTCGTCCGCATTTTTTTCAAACTACGGTTAATACTATCAAGGATTGTTTGATATGTCCATGGTTTTCCGTAATTTCCATTAAGTATATGACCCGCTTTTGTTGCCAAAAAATATTCGTTACGACGGTGAGCAATAAATTTTCCAATCCATTCTTCACTATTACCATAGCAAGCGGCCGTATCTAAAAAATTTATTCCTTGATCAAGTGCTAGATTGAGTATTTTTGATGCAATCGCAGAGTCATTGAGAGATCCAATTTCGGCAAGACCTGCACCAAGTCTAGTTACTTGAACCCCTGTGTCACCTAAATATCCTGTTTGGATATCATTTTTTGTGCTATACAAGTTCATAATATTTTATTCTCGAGCCATGAACCAAATTGTTTTAAAGAGATAAAATCTTTATGATGAAGCAAATAAGTGTACCAATCCTGTTCAATGCCTCTATACGCAGTACAAGCTTTGCAATGATTACAAAAAGCAGCGCTCATTTGAAGGTTGAGAAACTTAAGATATCTCTCATTATTTATAGAGTAAACCTCTCTAAAATTTTCGTCCTCAAGATTACCAATAACATGATTGCCTGAAGCATCTCCTTCTGCGCAAACGTTAATTCGTCCATCAGGCAATATTGTGGGTTTATAAAAAATAAAAACGCAGGGTGACTTTTTAGGGATAGCTTGCTTGTATTTAAGGTTTTGTTTTTCAATTGCGGCCTGTTTAATAAGCCCTCCCCAATTCTGAAACCGTTCTGGGACCCGAATTCTTAATCCCCTAGCCTTTAGCAATTTGATAATTTTGCAAATATCCGAATCATGTTCATCCAAGTCAAAGAATTTGACAGACCTTATTCGGATTTCAGATTTAGGAATTAACTCATTAGTATTTAATAAATGATAAAGGTTTTTCTTAATTGCTTTGTAATCAGCTTCTGAACCATTTGTAATATTAAGAAAGCTTGTCAAGTCATGCCCATAGATACTAACAGCAAAACTTCTTAATTTTGAAAGTTTGCTAATATCCTTTATCAACGATAATGTTGCTAAAGAAAAATTTGTACAAAAATAGTAATCTAATACGCCTTTATGTCCTTCAAGATATTCCAATTTTGTCATTAGGCTTGGATCAGTCATGCATTCACCAATGACAGGTGTAAGGTTAAAAGAATTATAGCCAAAGTTTATGGCTTTATTTATATAACTTTTAAAGTTATTTAAAGGCATAATCTTTTTTACCATATCAGATTTTTGATATGCGCAAAATGTACAGGAAAAATTACACTCCGTTGAAATAGTCATGTAAAGACATTCTAAGGGATGAGGAATTAAAATATCCGAATATTTTTCTATATCAGCCTTAAATGTTTTTTGTAGTTTGGTTAATGGCATTATAATGCTTTCGTATTTGAGTATAAGACAAGTTAAACTTGTTTTATCTTTTTATTTTGATTAGCGATGCAATCTCTTTCTATATCAATAAGTCTTTAGATGGGCGAGTAACCCATTAAGGAGCAAATTCCTATACCCTAAATTAAAACTCTAATAATGAGTTATTAAGGTGAGGATTAGAAAATTGCGAATCAAACTTTCCGCTAATAAAAATTTTATTAAAAAGATCAAGATAGAGTAACTTTAAAATAAACACGTTATAATAACATGGTTTATGCAAAATTTCTTGAATGACTGCCTGAGGTAATAATGATCTTATAAAACTTGACTTGCAAACGGATAGTGCAAATTTTTGTATTTCACTATTGAATAGAAAAATTGTATCAGTCCCCCCTCGTGCTTTACCGATATGCCTGATTAAATCATTTCCTAGTAATTCTCTTACCTTTTGAATATAAAATTGTTTTTTACGATTCAGTGTTTTTAGTGCTTTTCCCATTGACGCTGTCTCACTGTTGATAAAGGGGTATACTCCTTGGATACCAAATGAATTAAGCATAATTCCATTCTTTTTTAAGATAAAATCAAGTGCAATATCATACTCTTTGCCGAGTTTGCTCCTTTTGAAATGTTTAGACAATTGTACCTGGCTAACAATTTCTGGCTGTTCTACCTTAAATAAATTATACAACAGTGAACCTATAAAAGATGCCTGCAATAAATATTTCGCTCTACGAAATATAGTAGGAGAGTTGCGGCAATGATCCAATACTTGATCTGCACACTCTCCCAGGAAAATATAGTTAATTTTTTCATTACAAATCAATTTGGCTAGTTCATATTGTAAGAATATTCCACTGTGAAAAACATATCCTTCCAATTTCCAAATAATATCTGGAAAAGAATAAAGAATGTTTTTACTAATAGTTGTAGTATGATGTTTTACGTCAGAATAATGCGACAAGATCTGTCTGACATCAGGAGCTTCATCTATTAATTTACCGCTTATTGTAAATGCATTTATATTGTTGGTAGTCGAATTCGAAAGCAAGCATAAGAGCAGATTGGTGTCATATCCTGAGCTTAAAGTCAAACTGGTATCTTTATAGGTCAAATGACGAAGCAAACCTAAAAAATTCTCTTCAACAGTAGTGAGAATATCGCGTTTTGCTGTGTGCAAATCGGTTTGTTTTTCGATCTTAACCATAGGCTTAATTTCATATGTAAAACCCGAAAGATTTATGCAAATATAGTTTCCAGGGGTTAACTTTAATACGTTTTTAATCAAAGTAGATTTAGACGGTATAATATTTGCTTGAAACAAAAAATCATAGATAATTTCAGAATTAAATTCTCTTTTAAAACCTAGCTCAGGTAGTAGGCTTTTTAATGAAGTTCCAAAAGTAAAAGCCTTTGAGGTATGCGAATAATACAACGGCAGATTGGAGCCATATACATCTTGAAATACATAGATCTTTTTGACTAAATCATCCCAAACAAAAAGGCTAAAAAGCCCCTCTAATTCTGCTATAACATTTATACCTCTTAAACGAAATAGTTTACTCAGTATTTTTACATCGCATTTCTCTGAAATATCGTATTTGCTACAGATATAATCGAGGTTTGAAATATAGCCAGTCATAGCACAGAGTATTTGTGATATCTCATTAAAATAATAATTATGTTGATCAAAATCAAAAGTGTGAATCCTGTTAACCTTTAGATCAATTGTCCCATTATTGAATTGATTCCTTGTTTTAACCTTTTTATGTTGAGTATTTGGCTGATTTACTTTACAAGTCAAGATGTTCATTTTAAAAAACCTCTAATAAGTATTTAGCTTAAGTATTACTAAGCCATTCTATAAACTTGCTTACAGTTATCATTTTTTTCCTATGAAAAGCATAAGCATACCAATCGGCTGATATCGGACGATATTCTGAACATTTCTGGCAAATACCATCAAATGTTCCGGCTAAATGACGATATAATAACTTCATGTAAAAATTATTGTGTACTGAATAAATTTTTCTAAAATTTGTATTTTTTAAATTCCCTAAAACTAAATTAGCCATACCATCGGCACAAGCACATGCGTTTATACTGCCATTAGTAAGCAATGCTGGGTTAAAAAATATAAAAACACACGGTTCTTTTCTGTCATGAGGCTTTTTTTTGAGTTTTAATCCTATTTGCTCAAGTTCCCTGTCGGTAATTTGCCCTCCCCAATTTGAATATTGCGATTTTATTCTAATCCTAATACCTTGTTTACGGGCTATTTTTAGTATTGAACATAACTCTGAATTACAGGTATTTAAATCAAATTGTTGAATAGTTCTGATTTTTAATTCTACTTTTGTGGTAAGTGTTTTATACTCCAATAATAACTTTAAATTATCTATTATTTTTCTGTAGAGTTCAAGTGAACCTGCAGTAATTGTTGTAAAAGATTGCGCGCTATGTCCATAAATGCTAATAGATAGACATCTGAGTTTCTTTAAATCCGTTAAAGTTTTTAAAAAAAAATCATTTGCTAATGTTAAGTTTGTAGAAAAATAATAGTCATAGACCTTGTTGTGTCTTTCCAAAAAATTTAATCTATCAGGAAATAAAGGATCTATAGTTGGTTCGCCAGTGTTTGGTGTAAGATTAAAAGACTCATACCCAAAATCTGTTGCTTTGTCAATGAAAGATTCAAAATCAGTCTTAGACATTATTGTTTTCTGCTGGCTCAGTTTTTTGTGTACACAAAAAGCGCATTTTAAGTTACAAACAGAAGTTGTTGAAATGAACAGATTCTCAAGCGGATTTGGAATGAGTACGTTTTTATATTTCTCGCTTTTTTCTAATATTTTATGAATCATAAAAGAATAATTTTCATTTTTACATTAGCTAGTAGGTTATTCCTTCTGAACAATTAGCACAAATATCAACTTTATTTCTTTTGGAAAAGATTTTTCTTCTGAATTGGCCATACCGTTTAGAGCGCCATATTTCGTGGAATGATTGATTGTATAGGTTACCCAACTTATTATTTGAATTTTTATCAAAACAGCATGGTACGACATCTCCCTCTATAGTAATAACACTTGACTCCCACATACGATAACATTTATTTGGATGCTGAGATTTTATTTTGACTTGTCCGCTATCGATAATTTTGTATCTCGAATATTCATCATGAGATGGTATGATATGCTGTTTGTTTTGATAGTTATATATTTGTGCAGTTTTGATCACAACTTTTTCAACACCGAGCTCTTTTCCAATCTTATATATTTCAGGTATTTGATGCTCGTTATACTTGAAAACAAGAAATCTGATAACAACTTCGGGGTATTGCATTTGTAATTTTATTTTCCATCTAATAACATTCTTTATACCTTGCATAACTTTATGAAAATCTCCATTTTTCCTGTAAAGGCGATATGTTTTTTCGTCTACACCATCTAAGGAAATTATCAACTTTTTTAAACCAGACTCAACAGTTGACTTGGCATTTTCATTATCTAAAAAATGACCATTTGTTGAAATATACGTATAAACCAATTTTGAGTCAGCATATTGAATCATCTTGAATATATTGCCATTCATATAAGGTTCACCTTGAAAGAACAAGCTTAAAGTTAACAAGTCTCGGTTAGTTTCATCAATTATATTTTTATATAATTCAAAATCTATATGTCCTTTTTTCCTAGTAATTTGCCCGTTCCCAAGAGCACACTCACTACATTTTAAGTTACATAAATTTATAGGTTCAATATCTAGTGTTGTCGGGTTTCCCCATATGATAGGTCTTTTTAGCTTTGAAGACAGTAGATAAGACAGTTGTAGCAGCTTAATATTTAAAACCTTACGAATTGTTAAATATGGTTTGGGAATATTATAGTTCATAGTATGAATAAATTAAGAAATACAGTTGATCTTCCAATTACATTGTTTGACATCATCTCGCAATGCTTCAAGCGATGATGCTAGATTATTTTTAATGTTATACGTCTTTTTAGTGGTAGGTGTAGCTAATAGACAAGGCTTTAGCTCAAGATCAGCAGTAATACCAATAATTGCTTCACACATAGTACATTCTTCTCGTTGATGCTCGATAAGTCCAATGGTGTTTGTTGGAACTTTATATTGATTTGATAAGTTTCTGATAATCGTTAATGCAGCTTTTCTATCGATGTTATATTTTTTTTTACAATTACTAGATTTGACATCTTGGATTATCGTAAAAAAGGTTAAACTACTACATGCGAAACTATTACATAAATAAAATATTTGCTCCAAAGAGGAAATGTTTTCAGAGTAAACTGGAGTATGAACGTCTATTTTAAGGTTTAATTCACGCATCATTTTTATATTATAAATAGTCTTTTGGAAAGCACCCTTAATGCCGACCATATTGTCATGAACTTTCTCATTACCATATATGCTAACGCTTACCTCATTTAAGCCTGCAGCGACAAGTGAGCGTGCCTGCTCAGCATTAATTTGAAATAAGTTTGTGTTTAAGTCAACCAAAATTCCTTGGTTCGCACAAACCTCAATAATCTGTGCAAGGTCATTCCTTACTAGAGGTTCGCCCCCAGTAATTATTATTTTTTTGCAGTTTATAGCATTTAACTGTTTCAGGACAGGTAGAAGATCGTTCAATTGAGGATGTGTGTTTTCTCTATCAACAAAACAATGAGTACATGCAAGATTACATTTATGAGTTACCTCAAAAACCACTCTAATACCTTTTTTATCGATTTTCCTAAAGCGGCATGTACGATGGTGTGATTTCCTATTTGATTGAGCCTTACCCATTTTGATTCCTAAAAGCACATTGCAAAATTATTTTTTGACAGTGAATGTCTTAATTTTTTAACAGTTTCAAACAGACCTACATCTTTAGGATGTGGTATTTGATTAGGGTGTTCTCGGCTCAAAACACAGTCAATGACTTTTCCATCAGGCGTTATTCCTATAATAGAGTATCCACGTTGACAATCTTTATCGCAAGGAAATCCAAGCAACCCCACTATACGAACAGGTATTTTAATTTGTTGCAACCAGTTTGTTGTTAGCTCATGATAAATATGATTTAGCTCGTATTGTTTCAAGCTTTCTTGTTGATTCTTAAAACCGTGTCCAATTGGCATAAGTCGTGAAATTGTAAACGACTGTATTGGTAGTCTTTCAATATCCGATAATAGTTGAAATATGTAGTGACTATTTGCTTTTGTAAGGCAACAAGCCGCATCAATTTTTATCCCAGCATTATTGGCCCAGTCAATTGCTTTTAATAACTGATAGTAAGCTCCATCTTTACCGTGTAGTTTGTCGTGAAGTTTCTGAGGACCCTCAATTGAAACAGAGATCTCAGACAATCCAGCTTTCTTGAAATCATAAATCATTGATTTTGTCATTTTCTGGAGATTGCTATTGAGATCTATGGAAATATTCATATTAGCAATCCATTCGGTAATTTTTAGTACATCTTGGTGTAATAGCGGTTCTCCACCAGTTAATAGCACCTTTTTTGCCTTGATTAATGGTAGTTCTGTTAAAATCTTTTTCCAAGTGTGAATATTACATTCAGCACTGCTTGGAACGTTGCCAACCAAACAATGTGGACAAGCTAGATCACATCTATAAGTCAGCCGGATTACAACTCGAATGCCTTCACAGGTAATATTTCTGAAGCGGCATCGTTCGTCATGCTGAAATTTTCTTAAACTGCAAGAACTTATATTATTCATTTTTCAACATCTGCTGTTGCTCTTTCGTATATGCGATTTTTGGGTAAGATTCTTTTAAAAATCGGTTTGATGCAAATTCGTAGTCATATTCTTTTACTATATGACCACCAAAACCACGCTTGTAAGCCGCTATCCCTGGCTTCCTTTCACTAGTCCCCCCAAAATCATATTGTGCATATCCATTATTCTTATAGGTTACTATAGCTATCCAATCCAGGTACTTCATATAACAGGAATACAAGCGATAAGTTATTTGCTCCTGGTAGCGATTATTAAATCCATAAAGACAACGCACGCGAAATGGTGGATCTAAAAGAAAAAATACACCTCCTAACATGTTATAATTACTATGAATTGTTAGAAGCTCCCCTTTCCCCGTTTTGAGATATCGGTTTAATTCAGACAAGATAATGGGATTTCTATATTTTTTAAGTCTGATAAAAGAATTAGCCATATTCAAAAATTCTTTAACATGCTTATCTTTTTCGATTGTAACATTAACACCGTTTTCTATCAGTTTTTGTATTCTCCTGATACCATATTTATGGCTTCTACTAAATCTTTTCCATATTTGATCTTCAGATAACGTTAAGTCAATTATAAATGTTTCGATTTCTGTTTTCCTGATTTGATATTGTTTTTTTGCATCCTCAATTTTCACCGACTGCCTCAACCTATGGATGCCGTAATTGTATATATTTATGTTGGAATCCTGATTGAACCAATAAGCTGTAACTGGTAAAAAACCAAATTTTTTGTATTGGACACTGATCATATATCCAGGTATTCATTATTTTATGTTATGATTTGTGACCCATGGTGCATTATTCTCAAACGCTAACCACATATTTTTAGGAGGAGTTTTAATAACATTGACAAGATCTTCTCCGCTGGCATAAAAAGGAACGCTTATACGGTTGATTTTGAAACTGGCTTCTGTCCCGTACCATCCACCATGGTTCACTGAAAGCCCATTCTTAAAATACTTTCTTGCAACTTTAACTACTCGTTCATTAAATGCACCATAGGGATAAGCAATATAATCTGGTTTTGTTTGCAAGTGCTCTTCGAACCACCTACATCCCGTTTGAAATCGATCTTCTAACTCCGAACTCGAAAACTTAACAAGATTATGGTGATCTGTCCCATGAAACTGAAAGTCAACACCATTTTCTTGTAGCTTGTGTATCATATCCAAGCTCATATGAAATAATTTATTCGTGGATCGCTTATTCCATAGGTTTGATTGACCAACGTAATCTGTTACAATAAAAACAGTCGGTTTTATGCGATTCATAAGACCAGGAAGATAATGAAAAAGACTTTCAAATCCGTCATCAAATGTTATTGCATAGGTTTTTTTGGGGATTTCTCTATCCAAAATTATATAGTCAATGATATTTTTTAGAGGTAAGTTCTGGTACCCGTTTTGTTCTAATGCCTCAAGCTGCCCCATAAAATTTGTTATTCTTATGCTTCCTTTATCATTATTGTGGTCAGCATTTTTATCAAGGAAATTGTGATACAATAAAATTGTTACTTCATTATTTATACTTTTCATTTTTCCCTAGTTTTTAAAAGCTTTTCAAGTGCTGGAACAACATATGTTTCAGCAACCTTATCCCAAGAATAATTCCTGGCTTTTTTTTTGCCTGCCTTACTTATTGTTAGCCACTTTTCTTTGTCATTTAAAGCATTACCCAAGACTAGTTCTAGATTCGAAAAGTCTGGCTGATAGGTTAGGTACTCTTTATCTTTTTCAAAAAGAGTTTCAATTTTGCATGTTAATGGGTCTGTAACGAAAACTGTTCCAAAACAAGTTGTCTCATAAATTCTAAATGGGACCTCTTGTTGATCTGAATGATGCAGACATATTTTCGACCGTCTTATGAGATTTGCATAATCATGCCAATATTTTCCAAGTTCAAACTTGAAAGTCCAGTTATTTTTTTTACAAATTTTGCTGGCTTTTTCTACAAGTTTTTTCCGTCTATCATCGTTCCTCAAATTGAAATAGCAACCAACATCAATTGACCGCTCTAGTTCAGACAAGTCTGGATCGAATATAGTTTTGTCATATCCATATGGACAAGCAGCCACCATAGTAGGATCGAGAGCCTCAGAAATCAAGTCTACATCAGTTAATGTTTGAACTAAAACTAAAGAAAATTTTGGGTGAGTTGCAAATTTAAACCAATGATCTAATTCAGAAAGAGTTTCTTTAGAAGGTTTGCTTGCACCAATACGTCGTGCTAGCACTGTGTTTTGACAACGGTAAATTCGCGGAATATTCTTAAATTCAGGGATGTTTTTTAGAACTTGATCAAGAAGGCTATGGTATTCTGCTACTTTTTTACCAATAATGGCAATTGCATGAGGTTTCAATTCTAAAATCTTTGTTTTTATTCTATGCTTTATGTCTTCTCCTTCCATAATAATTCTGGCAAGCTCAATTGATTCAGATGAGCATGCCCAGTGCCCAACATATTTTTCAATAGGATATACTAAAACAAGAATTCTGTATTTTTTATTTTTTAACATACGATCAAGTTACTTTGGTTTAAAAATTAAAGTTGGTAGATAATCAGCATGTATTGCCGGACCATTCGCTTCATAACTTATCTGTTTTTGCGGCAATTGGTAATCCGGGTAATACCGAAAAGGACAATAAGGATCTCGTTCTTCTAATGTTCCATAGAATAATATTCTTCGGTCATAAGTCCCGCCTTTGCATGATTCTACAAGTTGGCATTGCATGCAATTTCTAGGGATAGGTGCTTTTTCAAAAACTTGAAACGGCTTTGTAAGTAAAAGTGTGTTAAGAACGTTTTCTTCCACAATATTACTTGCAACCCATTCTGGTGTGACAAGGTATGTTGATGGCGTAATATCGCCATGAGACAATATACGCAGACTTTTTGCATGTGAATGAGCACGCTTGGATTCTTGATTGTTATAAAGAGAATTTATTAGTGAATCACTTAATGAAACGACATAATGATTTTCAAATATCCAGTCAAGTGACCTGATGATGCTTTCAAATTTGGGAGAGTCAAAACCTTGATCAGAAATAGGCCGATAGATATTAATTCGCACAAAAGCATTGAACTCCTTGGCGAGTTGAAATATGGAATTTAAATTTTCTATCTCTAATGTCTCTTCAATGCCTAGCATCACGAATGTAGAGATTTTCTCTGTTCTCTGACATAACTCAGCCGTTTTCAAGGCCATTGAATAAGCATTGTCAACACCTCTTAACGCATTATGCTTTTTGTGATCTGCAAAATCGAGAGAAATGTCCACTTCATCAATTGCAGTCATGAAAGAGTTGTAACAATCCTGGTCATCTATCGCGTTCCATAAATAGCCGTTAGTCGTCAAAGCTTGAGTAATCGATGGAAAATTGGAGCGTACAAACTGTATTAACTCGAACCATTCTTTTACTAATGTATTTTCTCCTGTTCCGTAATTAATACAGTTGATCTCTTTTCCATTTTGTTTAATAAATTTTTTCCAAACGTCAAGGCTAAGATCGTCATGTTGTTCCCGAGCTGTTTTACTGTAGCAAAAACCACAGTGCATATTACATTTATTGGTAAAGCCAATTCCAACTGACCATATTGGACTTTTCATATGCTATTAATTTCCAGTGTTAATTGCCTAATTTACGAAAAAAATTATAGATGTTGAAATTTGTTTATACGAATTTCGGTCACTTTTTAGTTTTAAACTTAAAATTCAAAACTATAAAGAAAATACAATTACTTATCTTTTTGCTTCAAATACCCGGGCAGCCTATTACACTTTGAGCAAGGCTTATGCATTATTGCATCTTTTCCTGAATGCCATTTCCTAATCATTCTGATTTTTTCATTATTCCATATTGAATTAAAATCATCATTAACATTGCCAAACTTATTTGACAAATATGGATCAAAACTGCAAACACTTATTTCTCCATTACAACTTAAGAAAAAAGAATCCCAAGGATGAGTGCAATCTTTTTGAGACCAGTTAAGATTTTCCTCAGTGTCAACTTTTTCCTGTTCAATAATTTTCATAATATTGTATTGTGTTAGTATTTTTTTTCTTTCAAGTTCATCCGGCATCGTAGGATGTTTTCTTTTAAAATTGACTTTTTCAACACCGAGTTCTAGTGCCCATTTTTTTAAATTTTCCATTTCATCAACAGTTTCATCACTGATAATGAATTGACCTTGTATTATGGGTGATTGATAATTCCCTTTATCCTTTTTTTCACGAAGGAACTTTACTGCTTGGACAACATTCGAAAAGGGGGATTTTTCATTATACTTATGGATACGTTTAGTGATCGCACCATCCAAAGATATGTTGATCTTTGTTAATCGAGCATCTAATATTTTCTCTATATGATCTAAAAGAACAGTCCCATTGGTATTCATAAAGGTAGCAATGGAATGTTTAGATGCAAGGGCAACCATCCTTGTGGTATCTTTATTTAGCAGAGGCTCTCCAAATCCGCTAATTACAATGCTGGTCAGAGTTTTAGATAATGTCTTTAGTATTTTTTCAAATGAATCAAATACCAGAAAACCTTTTCTTTTAATAATACCACGTCCCTTAGGGCAGATTGGACAAAGTAAATTACAATAACCCGAAGGTTCGATATGAATTTGAAAAGGTAATCCACGACAATATTCATCACGAGATAAAAAAGATTCTTCTATCTTCTTGAAATTGTCAATTTTTTTTTCATATAGATGTGCTGAACAAAGAGGTTTTGTAAATTGTTCAATTTCTTTAAACAAGGATTTTAATATCATACTATAACCTCTGCTATATTAATGCCGAGAATCGGATAAGCATCAACAAAAACTATATATCATATGTAACGCATTCTCTAAAGTCAAGTGTCTAATAAGAATTTTATTGATTATTGACTCATTTAGATCTCTTTAGCGGAACTCTTTTTGCACAAATAAATCTATAATGTGTTATGCAACAGTTTAAATGATCCCTCCCCCTTAACTAAACGTAATTCTGTAACTGCTGAAGATTTTATCGATCAAGGGAAGTATCATTAGCTTTTTTACACTGCCTAGATGCTAAAGCTTTTAAAGGGATTTTAGCTTCATCGGCTGTAAGATAACGACTCCATGAGAGTGTACCAATGTAATTATTATCATAATCATTAATCAATGACCACAGTAGTTGATCTTTCTTAAAGCGCAGAATTCTACCAGAGTTAGTTTCTTCAACGAATAGTCCTCCGTCTGGTAAAACACGAGTACATCCTTCAGTTATAGTGATGGGCCTGGCAATTGCAAGAAGATCAGCAAATGGCTCAGATGCCTGTTTTGTTTTGAAATCGTATACAAAAACACGATTTACATCATTAGGTTTAACAAAAGGCTGTTCATCGGGAGCACCGCTAAAAACATTATTACTGAATACAGAGATTCGATGATCATCAACAAAGTCTACATAATGCTGATTCATCCATGGACCTGTTTGATGCCAGACAATTCGTCCGGTAGATGGACGGTAGAGAAAAATGGCGCTGAGGTTTCTTGCAGAAATAAGCCAATCGCCACGCTTCCAGTAACGAGTGTTGCTGAGTGCAGCTTTTATATGGTTTATGTGGATTGGATCATGAGCAAAATGGAATCCGTTCATTCCAAATAATAATACTCCTAATCCATTGTCTATGAGAATTTTTGAAAATGAAAATTTTTGTAGGAGTTTCCCATCAGTTGAAACTTGGGCCAAAGCATCATCTTTAATATGTGCATTTAACCATGGATTATCAGGGAAAGGATTTCGAAAAATAGATGGTACTAATATTTCACCATTAACACCAATTTCGTTTGAATGATGTAGTACTTCGTCTAACACCCACACTGGTTTTGAGCTATATGGGCCTAATCGCACCATCGCTGAATTAGAATTGAATATAATATCGCCATCAGGAAGTAATAGTGGGTGGCGGGCAAATGCTGCTCGAAAATTACCTTTAGCTGAAAACTTTTTATTGGTTGTTATTTCGTAGATTGCTTTCCAATCAGGATCCCATACAGCCATTTTTTTCCCGTCAGCAATACGAATTAGCTTAACAACCGAATGTTTTGCGATTGAATCTATGCCGGCAAAAAGTAAATATCCTGGATCTTCAGGAGCAGGAAAACGACGAACCCAACAGGGCTTCTCTACCGACTTACGATCCATGATAGCTAATATTGGTTTAGAAGTACAAATAGAATAAAACCCTAAACCTGCATCCCATACAAGACGTGGAATTTTAGCTACCCAAAGAACAAATTGACGTTGTGTATAAGATAACCTTGGACCTCCTATTATAGCACGTTTTACCACCCATGCAGTAAATATAGCAGTGAACAACGTTGTAAGTAGTAATACAGTAATAAACCACAATTTAAGTTGCCAATTAATACCTTGTTGTTTTTTCATGATTAATAAAATTAAATTTTCATACATTTAATATGTATATTTTTTTTACTGGCTAATAACGCGGAATAAATTATATTGGTTCTTTTGATCAACTCTGGACAAAATTCATTTGTTTTATTTGCTCTACTCGTTAAAGGCTTGATCTGCTGTGCAAGAGAAATATTGCCATCTCTTATATTCAATAAAGAGAATATTGAATTAAGCATTTGTTTTGGTTGTGTGCAAAAAGTGTCATAATTAACAAAGTATAGTTTCAGGTCTTGCTGATCAATAATGAAGCTGTATACTGCATTCCAATAATCGAGCCAATAATCCAGTTTTGTTGGAGTCAGTGTTTTGTTCATGTAAGGTTTGGCAAAATAAAAAGGTTGATGATCAAGACCAAATTCATAATGTCCCAACCAACCCATGTAGCTTCGTATAAAATGATCCTTAGCCTGAAGCCCAAGAAAACGCTTATGTTGACCAAAAAGCGAGAGTGCGGTAGTCAGGGGATTACGATACACAAGTAATACTGTTCCTGTTGTATCAGCACAAATGCTTCTGAGACGTAATAGATTATTGTTATTCTTAGAAAGGTAACGTCTTAATTGACCTGTTGGTGTACTAACCAGTTCAGATCTTGACTTTGTGACAAGCATTCGATAGTCCGCGAAAGCGGCTAGAGATTCAGGTGTAGGTTCACTGTAACGAAGATATTTTTTATTAGGGATTTGCTTAGTATATGTTCTCCAAAATATCTCTTCAAAAGCTTCGGGGCTGTCAAAATTTACAAGAATGCCATCACCGTGCACACGTTCTTCTGATATAGTTTGTTTTGTTCCGTGTTGTCTGATTTTATTCCAAAGATTTGGCGCCAATACAAACGGCATATCTCGATAGTTCAGTGACTGAAAAATGTCAATTTGGTTTAAAATCCGTAGCAGCATAGTCGTACCAGAACGGGCCAGACCACAAATATATACGGCACTAGCGGCAGACTTTGTTACAGCTATTTGATTTTTTTTGGGCAGTACAAATTTTCGTTCTAATGCAAAGGTAAAATGACGCACCACAGTGGGTTCTAATGCAAACCAATGTACTAATCTATCCATAAATCCATAACGGCTATTAAAACGTTTTTTAGAAAAAGGCAATATATCAGATTTTAATTGTATTTTCCTAACCATCCACCATAATACTGAGACCATTGTTATAATGATTAAGTATACAGTTTGCTGCCATTTGCTCCATTTTAGCAACCAAATTCCAAGACTCGCAATTATAACTAGAATTCCAATAATTACTAATATTGTTGAACTGAATAGCAATATCTTGTACCCAGCAAGGAGTATCAGGCGTTGTTTTTCATTATCTTTCACTGAGCACAAAAATGCTTGTATTCGATTTTTTATAAGACAGATTTGTGTCTGAAACCAGGCTCCACCAAAAATACGAATACAAGTTTCTGACAATACTATACCTACTAACAATGCAACGAGTACTACACACATATATAAGGATTCATCCTCTATTAAAAGATATACAAAAACTTTACATTATTTTTTGCTAGCTGTAATGACAATAAACTTTATTTGGTTAACAGAAAATTATTTTTTAGAGATATTTGAATATCATTATATCTTAATTTTTTGTTTTTAAGGTCTTTATTTTTTTATAAAAGAATTTAAATAATCGTTTAATAGGATACCATATAACACCGACAATAAGCATCAATATTGCTGCAACAATACCCAATATACTTATAACCATACCTGTCCCTAAACCAGGACCTAAATAAGCAAAAGCAATAGATGGATAAATCATCAAACTACAGAAAAGGACTGTAAAATAATATTTCATAATGTAAAACTCTCATTCTATTAATCAGTTTAAATAGCATGTACGCTACAAGCACTACGTTAAGGAATTGGAGAACCTTTTGCAATAATACTAGGGTTTTTAGAGCACATTATATAATTATCGAGTATCGAGCAGAATTCAGGTGGATAATAGAGTCCCTTTTTATTTTTCCCTATATACAAAGTGTTATCTAATAGTATTGAATTTTTAAAGTTTAAATTTTGCTTTTGATTATACAGCACTGATTTTCCGTTTTCCCTTGCTAGGGGGGTTTTATTGAAAGTCACATTGTTTTTTAATGCTATGAGCGCCATTCGCATTAACAGCCACTTGTCTTGTTCGTATGTTATGTTATCAAGTGCAAAAATGTGCTTGATATTATAGGCTTTTAGATTATACCATACATCACTTTCAAACGATGACAATAAGTTATTGGACGTATTTGTTCTCCATTCATATCTTCGTTCGCTTATCATAGGCCAATTATCTAATATTTGATAAATAATTAATACTAAAAAGAGTATTGTTCTTATGACTTTTTTATTTTCCAAATAATCGTATAATTTTATTAATGTAAGAAATTGGACCATATAAAAAATTGGCCATATAAATCTACCAGAAGCTCTGAAAATGCCGAAAACTTTACTCAGAATAGAATTATCTTGCAAATCGAAGATTGTAATTGAATAAGGACCTATTCGAATGATGTTACTTAAACTAAACAAAAAGAACAGGAAAATAATTATTATAAACAGTAATCTTTCATATTTAAAAAATCTAATTGTACCGTAAGGAGAAGCAATAATAAGAAAAATCAAAGGGATAATTATCCCAATCCCTAAATATGCAGATCCTTCGTTTAGTCCCCTTGTATCTTGAATTAAACTTGAAGAAATGAGACCAAATTGCGCAATAATAAAAGTTAATAAATTGCTGCCATAAGCTCCAAAGCCTACTTTGCTTCCTGTTGAATAGTTTGCAAATCCACCAAAAAAATAAAATGAGAGAGCAACGAACAGTATAAATATAAAACTATTTAAAATTCCATATTTTAAAGTATATTTTTGTCTAGCATAAAATTTCCAGCACAGAGCGAAGCTTAAAGGTGTAAGCATAGCCATAAAGTATGGATGAGTGCCTGCTGAGATAAAAAGTAATACCAATTGGTAAACTATGTCTCTTTTAATATTTATTTCAGGTTTTAAAATTAAGAGAATTTGAAAAATAATTAGCCATTGTGTCGTTAATGGACAATGTCCTGCAATACGCGAAATAAATATCGATGATAAAATTGTGAATAATCCACCAATAATACTAAGAATTATATTGGGTCGCAGTACCCTTAAAAATAAACTTCCTGAATAGAACATTAAACTGCTATTAATAACAACAACAATTCCATGCCACACAAATGGATCGGGAAGGTAATTAGTAAATATTTTTAAGATTATACAAACAATCGGTAAAGAATCAGTAAAAACAATACTAGTCCCTATAGGAAATACAGGATTTTGGATAAACGTTACAGGCCATTCCCAAGGGCTATGCCTATAAAACCCCCAACCAATATAGCTGTGTAAAGGGTCCAACCTTGAGAAAATGTTAATGTTTTGTGGATTTAATAGGAGACCAGGAACTATCAAATAGCTAAAAATTAAGCCTATAATCAATGAAGGAATTATCCATGCAAATTCTTTCATAAACTTATTGGAAACGATAAATCTCATGAAATTCTTTTATACTTGCTGTATTTAATTTTGAAATATCTGTTTTAAGTGCTCCTAAAAATAAGTTGAAATAATTATTTTTAAGCGTATCTTTTAAAATTCTTTTGTGAGTTGTTTCTGTTTGATAATATGCTATAAGGGAATATTAAAGTTTTATCTTTGTGTCTTTCGAGAAAATCGTGGTTAAAATAAGCTCTTCAGATGAACAATAACTGGATTTGCTAGACGGAAGTCTTTCCACACTATCAAATCTATCTCTATTTACTATTTTCACAAGTAGAAAAACTAAATCCCGTATTAAAATAAAAATAGTAAATTGATCTGATACGGTGTTCATACAACTTATAATACAGAACCATTCGTTTTGACTTGGGAAACTAACAAAGAAAAAATTGTACCATCGTATTAACTTGAAAACAAATATCAGAGGTGTTGGATCAAATGAAACATATAATCATGACCGGATGCAAGAAAGCAGAATATCAGGAGTATAAGTTAGATAAGATGGAACCTGATGAAGTAATGGGGAAAACCATTGTTTCTGTTATTAGTCCTGGCACCGAACTGGCTAGGTATAAAGAGGCGCAATATCCATATGAACCTGGATATGCGTGTATATTCGAAGTTGAAGAAATAGGTGATTCAGTGACAGATATCAGTATTGGAGATACTGTGTTCTGTGAAGGTAAGCATCGGTCATATCAACGTATGCCAGAAACTAAATGTCATATTGTCCCCGAGAATATGGCTGTAGAGGATACTGTATTCGTGCGATTCGTAAAGATGGCGCATAGTATCCGCTGCTTGTCTCAGAAAAAGCATTTCAGTGTTCTGGGCCGAGGTTTGGTCGCGAGTTTTCTTAAACAGATTGACGGGTGTACGAATAATTCGGATGTTATATTTGATTGTACTGAAAACGAAAAAACCATTTTAACTTACCCCCCAGGTTCTACAATATATTTGGTAGGAAGACCCTGGAGACAGAATTCGAAATTAAGCGCGCATAATATATACAGCTTAGTTTTTTTGAATAGGATAACACTGAAGAGCGGATGGGAAGAAAGAAGTGATGATTATGAGAGTTACATGAAATTGCAGAGGCAGATAAAGATAGAGAATTTGTATGATATTGATAAACCGGCGAACTGTCAGGCAGTATATAACAGGTTCTTGAACAACAGGAAAAAATTAACAACTATCTTTGATTGGAGGGAAGAAGAAAATGCAAAACGTTCCTGAAACACTATATCATGCAGCAAATGAAATCGATAAAGGAAATATCCCTAAGCCAAGGATGGCTTTCTTGACACCTACATATAGATGTAATCAGAGGTGCTATTATTGTTTCTATAAAGATTGGAACAATACCAGTAAGATAGAACAGACCAATATGATACCACATATTCTGGAGAACCTTAAAAGTATCAATGTGAAAAGCATAGAGTTTGAAGGCGGAGGAGATCCTTTAGTGTTCGACGATATCGAATCTATCTTTAAGCAGGCGTACAATATGGGGTTCAAACTCGGGCTGCTTACAAACGGGGTGTTGTTTAAGGATGATGTGGCTGATACGTTCCTACGGTTAGGGAATTATGTTAGGATATCGTTAGATACAGTAGATCCTGAGTTATATAAAAAGATTCGGGGGACAGATGATCTTCCAATAGTTCTTCAGAACTTAAAAAATGCGGTGGAACTGAAGCAGTTAAAAAAATATAAATGCGAAATATCAATAAAAGTAGGTATATCTGAATATGTTACTTTGGATAAGATAAAAGATGTATATGAATATTTCGAAGATTTCGGATTGAGTAATATCCAGGTTAAAAATCTGTGGAATGCCAATGGTAAACATTTCCGTAAAGATATTATAAAAAGCAAGCTTACGTCAATAAGTAAAAAACATACTCTTCTGATCGAGAAAGTAATGTATTCGAAAAATATGGCTGAACAATGTTGGCT
>Ga0233446_1000948_pt1 | contig 24370 bp, 21 predicted proteins | sample SI_124_October20_4_FD_182780 | JGI IMG/M metagenome (GOLD analysis project Ga0233446, IMG submission 182780) | Seawater microbial communities from Saanich Inlet, British Columbia, Canada - SI_124_October2016_120_MG | ecosystem: Environmental > Aquatic > Marine > Inlet | place: Canada: British...
ATTCAATCTCACTAAAAGCACCAACCCCACAAAAGAACCCGTGGTTATTCTAACCTTTAAAAAACTTCGAAGAAAATTTGGAAGACCTCAAAAACAAGCAACACCTCTAACTTATGACATTCTAGCCAAACTCAAAGATGTTTGTTCTGACGATATTGTCGGCCTCAGAAACAAACTGCTTTTACAACTAGGCTATGAAACCATGCGCCGTCGCTCAGAAATTTGTCAATTTAAATTTGAAGACCTGCAACATCTTGGCAATCATAAGCATGCGCTCCTACTGAGACACTCTAAAACTGATCAGTACAATCAAGGGAAAATAATTCCAATATCTGATGAGCTGTCTGAAATGATCTTAAGTTGGTCGTTGGCAATTGATCAGGATAGTGGCTATATCCTTAGAAGCTTCAAGCGGAATCTATCTACTAACCCATCTCTCACACCTGCATCGATTAACCATATTTTAAAGGCTCTTCAAAAGCAAGCTGGACTGAATCAAATTGGAGAACTATCAGGTCACTCATTTAGAGTTGGCGCTGCACTTGATCTATTAGACAAAAACATCCCATTAGAGAAAATTATGCTTAGAGGAGGCTGGAAGTCAGAAACCAGTGCAATGAGATACCTTCAAAGTTGGAATGATAGCAACTGGTTGCTTATTAATTGACTACAGGAAAGCTAATAACTCAATCTAACATGGTCACCATCTTTATTAGTGACTCACACCATCACATTTCACAACCTTCAAGAAAGTCATCCACAATATTTTTATATCAAACCAAAAGGACTTACGATTTAGATACTCTACATCTAATGCCACTTTATCAGAAATTGATAATTTATCTCTGCCATTAACTTGTGCCCAGCCTGTGATACCAGGTAATAACTTATCCACACTTTTTTCTTTACGTAAAGCAATTAAATCATCTTGATTAAAAAGTGCGGGGCGTGGACCTACGAAGCTCATATCGCCCTTTAATACTGAGAATAATTGTGGAAGCTCATCTAAGCTAGTTGAGCGTAAAAATTTACCAATAGGGGATAAATAAGAATTTGGGTTATCTAACAGGTGAGTTGCTACAGCAGGAGTGCTTGTCAACATTGATCTAAACTTAGGCATTTTGAAAATTTCATTATTTCTACCAACCCTATCAGACCAGTATAAAACACTCCCCTTTGATGTTATACGTATAGCAATAACAGTCAGGATTATTGGAACGATCAATAGAATGAAAACAATCACTACCAACAGAAAATCAAAAAATCTTTTCATTTAATCTTTACTTGTCACAAGCTTTAACAATTTATCAATCGTCTTTTCTTTATTAAAAATTGTGGTCAATAAATGATCATTTTCATTGGTAAAATTCTGTCTTTCTGTCTGGCTCATATTGATACACCTCTGAAACATTGTGGTAATAGCGTCAATTTGTGATGGATCGGCACATAGTCCAAGATTATTATCCTGAATAATGCTAGCGGTATCACCATTAATAATAGCAAGAATAGGCTTCTTTGCTGCAATATAAGTTTGTGTTTTAGCAGGCACTGTAACTGAAAAAATAGGCTTATCAATAAGAGAAATAATTAGAAAATCGCTAGCTTTATAATAACTAGCCATATCTGATCTTTGCTTTTTCCCATGAAAAACAATGTTTGGATTGTTGTTAGCAAGTAGCCTTAGATTGCCAATATTAGAGCCGTCTCCAATTATATTGAACTGATATTTTTCTTGATACTCATTGGAAAGCAAACAAAAGGCGTTGATAATATTTTCTAGATTTTGTAGCTTACCAACATTTCCTGCAAATGTGAATTGAATCTTATCATTAGTGCTAAGAACAGCAGGATCTAAACTCATGTCCAAATCATCTGCCCATTGAGGAAAGTAATTAAAAATTAAATTACTTCTAGTATAAGGCTTTAACTTTGACTCAAATCCTTTACTCGAAAGAGCAATATTATCAACATTACGATACATAAACCTAACAAATTTATCCAATAAATAAGATAAAATTTTTGTTTTTTTGAAGCCATAAGCATAAACACTATCGGGCCAAACATCTAAAGTCCAAAAAGTCACAGGTTTCTTGTAAAGTTTTCGTATTAGTACCGCAGGTAACATGCCAGTCAAAGAGCTCATATTAAACCCAAAGACATAATCGTATTTTTTACCAATAAATAGTGACACAATACTACCAAGAACCATAAAATTTAAATACTTTAATATCTTCTTAAACGCACTATCTTTATATCCCACAGTTGCATGCACTCGATAAACATTAACTCCCTGCCACTCGTCTTTTAAATATATCTTATTCTTGTAGCCAGGATAAGGCCTTCCCAGTGGATAGGTTGGAGTTAAAGTCAATACATCAACATCATATCCTTTATCTTTCCATGATAATGCAACATCATTTATCTTAAATTCTTCAGGGTAGAAGCATTCTGTGACAATTAATATTTTCTTAGACACTAATACTTTTTCCAAACCACTCTATTTACATAGTCAGTATAACTGTGAATTATACGAACCATTTTATCTGACACATTGGGCATAGAATAATCATCAACTTGGCGCATTAATCTACTCCCCCCTCTTGACTGATCATCAATAATAGCCAAGCATTGCATAATCCTTTCTTTTTCCAGGCCTGTCATAATAACTACGGCTTCTTCCATGCCTTCAGGGCGCTCATGTGCTTCACGAATATTTAAAGCCGGGAAATTTAAAATAGAGGACTCTTCATTAATAGTGCCACTATCTGACAACACCACCTTAGCAGACATTTGAAGCTTGTTGTAGTCCTTAAATCCTAGTGGCTTCAATAATTGAATTATTGGATTTAATTCAACTTTCATTTCATCAATACGTTTTTGCGTTCTTGGGTGTGTAGAAACAATAATTGGCATTTGATAAATCCCTGCAATTGCGTTTAATGACTCCATTAAATTCAAAAAGTTCATATCAGAATCGACATTCTCTTCACGATGCGCACTGACAACAAAAAACTCATATTCTTTAATCCCTAAACGCGTCAACACATCGGAACTATCAATGCCATCACGATAAGTATTCAACACTTCGAACATAGGACTGCCCGTTTTAATAACCATATCTGCCGGCAAACCTTCACTCAAAAGATAGTCTCTCGCAATACTACTGTAAGTTAAATTAATGTCAGCCATATGGTCAACTAAACGACGATTAATCTCCTCTGGAACACGTTGATCAAAACAACGATTACCGGCCTCCATATGGAATGTCGGGATTTTTCTACGCTTGGCAGGTAAGAGTGCCATGCAACTATTAGTATCGCCCAGAACAAGCATAGCTTCAGGCTGAATTTCTTCTAAAACTTTATCGACTTTAATGATTACATTGCCAATAGTTTCGGCACCGGTTGCGCCAGCAGCCCCTAAAAAATAATCTGGCTTTCTAATTCCCAAATCATCAAAAAAAATCTCATTCAATTCATAATCATAGTTTTGTCCTGTATGAATCAGAATGTGTTCACAATGTTCATCAAGCTTCTTAATGACACATGCAAGACGTATGATTTCTGGACGTGTTCCAACTACTGTTGCGATTTTTAATTTTTTCATTTCTTATTCACCTCTACACTTTGTGAGTTATGGTATCAGGATTATCAGGATCAAAAATTTCATTAGCCCAAAGCATGACTATTATTTCCTCTGCACCAATATTGGTAATATCATGTGACCATCCGGGCACCGTTTCAACAATTTTTAAGTCTTTGCTAGTTACGACAATCTCATATGTTTCATCTGAGACTACATGTCTAAAACCAAATTTTGCCTCACCTTGGATAACTAAAAATTTTTCAGTTTTAGAGTGGTGGTAATGACCGCCTCTAGTTACCCCAGGTCCTGCAGTAAAAAATGAAAACTGGCCACTATCTTTTGTTTTTAGCATTTCTGCAAACATTCCACGCTCATCACCATACGAGGGTATTGAATATGCAAACTGCGCAGGAGAAAGATAACTGAGATATGTTGAATACAGTTTACGAACAATGCCACTGCCAACCCTTTCGGTAATAAGTGAATCTCGACTTTCTCTAAAAATCTTAATCTGTTCAGCCAAATCACCTAATTTAATTTTATACTCTGGCTGCACTGACAGTGATTTTTCAACATTCTTCTTCCCTTGTATCACTTTAATAAATTCTTCAATAACGTCGTCTATATAAACCAAGCCCAACTCAAAAGATGGATCATTGACTTGTATAGGAAGATCATGACTTATGTTGTGACAAAATGTGGCAACAACAGAGTTGTAATTGGGCTTGCACCACTTTCCAAATACACCCGGAAGACGATAAATGTGTGAAGAGTTTCCAGTATCATTCTCAAGATTTTTAACGGCTATTTCAGCACTAAGCTTGCTTTTTCCATATAGATTGTCACACCCTGCTTGCATAGAAGAGGCTAATATAATTGGAATATTTTTTTCTATTAAACGAATTTCATCACAAATTAATAATGTCAATCCAGAGTTTACTACCTCAAAATCACCTTCATCTTCAGGTCTATTTTCTCCTGCTAAATGAATTACAAAATCTGACTTTTTAATTAATTCTTGTAAATCCTTAGTCGAATTTCTACGAGTGAAAACCTCATATGAAATACCTAATTCATTTAGGCGAACAACTAAGTTCTTGCCAATAAAACCATTAGATCCTGTAACTAGTACGCGCATCTATTTAACCCCAAACTCCTTTAGCTCATCTTGAATCTCGTAGAGATTTAGCAACAATTGTTTTAATTCATCTTCATTAAGTTGATGTGTATTATGAGAATGATACTCGTGAGCCTGTGTAATTACCTCTTCACCATCCTCAACAAACTTATTGTAGTTCAGGTCTCGTGTGTCAGCTGGGATACGATAATAATCATTCATATCAATTGCCTTAACCATCTCCTCTTTAGTAAGAAGTGTTTCGTATAACTTCTCGCCATGGCGAGTGCCAATTATCTTCACTTCATTTTCTGACTTGCCCAACAAATTCTTTAAAGTATGAGCCAGCAATGCTACGGTTGCAGCTGGCGCTTTCTGTACAAATATGTCTCCACTTTCGCCATTTTCAAAAGCAAACAAAACCAAATCCACAGCTTGATCCAAGCTCATCATAAAGCGAGTCATATTTGGGTCAGTAATAGTCATTGGCAGTCCATTTTTTAACTGCTCAATAAACAATGGGATAACCGAACCACGACTCGCCATCACGTTACCATATCTCGTACAAGCAATCATTGTATCTTTAACATTTCTACCTTTAGCGACAATAACCCTCTCCATCATTGCCTTGCTTACACCCATTGCATTAATTGGATAAACAGCCTTATCGGTACTAAGACAAATTACCTTCTTAACACCAAATCTGATAGCAGAGTTCAACACATTCTCAGTACCAATCACATTAGTTTTTACTGCCTGCATTGGATAAAACTCACAAGAAGGAACTTGTTTAAGTGCCGCAGCATGAAAGACGTAGTCTACCCCCCTCATTGAATCATCGATTGAATTTAAATCTCGAACATCGCCAATATAAAATTTTAGTTTATCATTACTGTAATATCTTCTCATATCATCTTGCTTAAGCTCATCACGAGAGAATATTCTGATCTCTTTAATATCAGTCTTTAAAAACTTTCTCAAAACAGCACTACCAAAAGACCCTGTTCCACCTGTAATCAATAAAATTTTATCTTTAAAAATAGTGTTTTTCATATATAAATTCCTTCTTTTGTTGTTGATCCGAATAGTTAAACAAGACTACACGATACTTACCTTTAATAATAAACCTATCGTCCAATATTATCATACAATTTATTTTCAAAAAATTCATGATAGCTTCGAATAACATCCTCTGTCTTAATGCTTTTTTTGCTCGGCACTATTTTTTCAGAAAGAGAAGATAAAGATTCATTATTCTTAATAGATTCACTAAAGTCATAATTTATCCCTCTCAAGATGTTCATTTGTTTAAAATACACCTCTAATCGATTCCTGTAATCTATGTCATTCAGGAGCTTGTCAAAAGAAATAAAAATAAATTTATAGTTTGAGTCCAAAATCCAGCTTATAGACTGATATTTAGATTCGAGCTCATTCAAAAAATTATCATAACTTGGAGGGAGTCGCCCTGTTATTTTATAAATCTGAACCATCTGCTGATACTGAACTCTTGGACTTCTGTACACAAATATGCCAATTGACCCATTAATCCCAAAAAACCAATCTGCAATTCTTTTATCTCTCGGAATCCCGTTATCTAGCAACAAATTATTACTAGAATAAATTTGCCACCGGTACTTTAAACCCAACCATTTAATAAACAACCTCTCATCGTAATCATGCCCAGAGAAAATCATATATAAACTTACTAAATAAGGCCATAAACTCCTATTAACACTAGTAGATTGATGTAGCTTCACTCCTCTACCTTTTAAACTTAAGTATTTATTATAAATAGGCGTTTTTTGAATGATATTTATTGGAAGGCGAACAACTATTGTCTTAACTACTCGGCAAGCAAGAATCATTTTTTTAGAGTAGCCATATTCATTATCCAAAGCTCGTGGCCAAGAAAAATTATTGGTATTATGAAAAAACTCATCTGCCCTGATATTTTTTGGAGCCAAATAACCAGATGCTATAAAAATATCATTTACCAAACTAGATCCACTAAAATGAAACCCGGCAGTAGCAACCAAATTATCTATATCAAGCGTGTGGGTGTTTTTATTCATAAATAATTATCACGTTAGTTGAAAATTACCGACCAAAGAATCTAGATTATCCAAAAACTCTTTTACATTCGCCATTATCTGTTCATTAGCTCGGTCTACCGGACCAAAATGCATACACCTTCTAAGAAGTAACAAATAAATTTGAGATCTCAAATATTCGATATTATACTTTTCCGCACCAAGCTCCTTAATAAACAACTCTAACAGATCAAAATTCACCTTATTGGCTTTATGATCAGTCGACAGCTCTACAATATCGGTCAAGAAATAATGCTTTGTCAGAATTGACGATCCAAAATCTATAAAATAAATACCATTTTGTGTTGATATCATATTTTGATTTGTTTTTAAATCTTTATGAATAAGATAAGTGCCATCTACTCTTGGTTTGTTACTATAGAGTAGCACTAAATGCTTTAACACTTGAAAAATAAGCCTTACCCCAAGAAACCTTGCATTTCTTATCAACCCTCGTAATACACTTTGAGTCGGAGATGACAAAATATCATAAAAACTCCTCTTTTGACCAACACCTAACAAAATAAACTCTTTTATACTAGGAATTAATTCAGATATAACAATCTCACTCTTTTCTATTTCTATTAATTTCTCAATTTTTATGTATTTTGAGTTTTTTTCATATAGCTCTGGAATTAATAAATTCTTATGAATTTTTTTATTGTACCAATCATAAACTCGCAACTCTCTTTTGTGATTAATAGACATAAGTTCCGTAAACCATTCTAGGCCATCTGAAAACCTTGCTGTATTGTATTTAATAACATAATTGTTAAAAATTTCTATCTTATCTTTGATGTCTGACTCCATGTTTTGTATTTAATTTAAAATTCCCTTACTGCAAGCTACAATAATAAATTATTTTTTTATATATTCACTCATGTTTACAATAATTTCATCCCAGGTCTTTAATTTATCACTACTTATATTATCTCGTGAAACGTGCATAATAGGGTTAAACGTACCCAAGTCATTCAAAAACTCAACTGTAGAATTTTGCAATAATTCGCAATGTGGTGGTATTTTAGAAACAAATGACTCTTTAGCAAGAAAAACCCCTTCTGACGCTGCATTCCAGGAGTTTTCAACTTTTGAGGTATTTATATAAAACTTAGCACTGGAAAGTATATTAATAATTTTTTCATGACTAACAATACCTTTTATCTCTACCTGAGGATCATTTTTGATTGAAAAAGGGATTGTGTCAATATCACCAATAATTACAAGCTTTAACTCGTTATTATTTGCTTTTAAATGCCTATATATTTTATAAGAATCTATGAGATTTTTATGATGATACGTTCCTATTATAACAGCTATGTTTTTAACTACGTTATTAGAAGAAAAACTTGAAATTAAACCAATTTCTTGGTCTGCACCATTAGCTGAAACGAGTAATTTCTTATTACCTTCTAGACTTAACAACTGTAGAGAAAACCTAGACTCGGCACTAACAAAATCACTATATCGGAAGCCTTGCTTGACAAGTATACCTAGCCACCATAACTCAATTCTCCTTCTGTAAGGGATATTAAATATTGACATAGCCACAAATGGCAGTACATTACTCAAATGAAACCACTTAATCTGAGCAGAGTTTGTTTTTATAGGAATGTTGTATGAATAGTAAAAATCACACCTACCCATTTCTTTTATAACAACATCAACATATCCCTGTGCATTAATTAACTTTTGAAAATGGGTGACGCTAACATAGTGGTATGTGTTTCTAGAAAAATCATCTAACTTACCCCTTAGTTTTTCATTAACAATAAAGTGCGCCCCACCTTTTTTATTAAACCATTCAATATATGCAATTAACCTCTTTAACCCTCCCCCAGTGTATGAAGAGGAAAAATTAAACAAATAGTTTTTATAGAGTTTTTTCTTATTTTTCATGAGTGATTTGTCCACTCCCGAGCAAATTTTATTGGGAGATTTGACCCTAAAAAACGATATTTAAGGTATCGATACGCTAAATCTGGTCTAAGCAATGCATTTCTCACTACTATATTAAATTTAGCATACCTAGTGCTGGCTTTAGAAAAGTTTACTTTCAATTCATCAACAAATTTTTGATACTCAAAAAAATTATTATCTTTGAGTTTTTGCAAGATGAAAGCATAAAAGTTATCAGACTCTTCTTTCATACTTGATTGTAGAGGGTCAACCTGCCCCATAATCCGCAAACAGTAACTTGTCATCGCCATATGCGAATATACAAATTGTCGTTGACCTGCGTTATCAAGTGATATTTGTTGAGTGTGCTTTCTAATCAAGACCAAGGGTTCTTTAATACATGCAATTCTTCCTATTTCAACCATTCGCAGCCATAGATCTTGATCTTGGGATCGGTGAAATTGCGTTCGATATCCGCCTAATTCTCGCACAGTACTCAATTTAAAGAACGCAGACGAATGAGCAAAGAACGGAGATGCGCGAAAAAGCCTGCGTGTTAGTCTACTATGCCGATCTGGATAAAGATGAATCTTACTCTGCTGCCCATTTTCATCAATAATAACCAACCCGGAACCAACAAGAACAAGATCTGTATTTAATCGAACGCATTCTATTTGTTTTTGTAGCCTCTCCAGGCTACAAATGTCGTCCGCATCAATTCGTGCGATCCATTCACCCCGTGCTTCTGCGATCCCATAATTTAGAGAGTCGGCTAGTCCAGAATTTTTCTTATTATAAACACGTATACGTGAATCTTTCTTGGAAAACTGATTGATAATTTGTAGCGAACAGTCATTACTGCCATCGTTAACAATAATGAACTCAAAATTTGTGAACGTTTGCTCCAACACACTCTGTATAGACTCAGCAAGCCAGCGTTCACCGTTATAAACTGCCATCAAGACAGTTATTGATGGTACACGTCCTCTAATCATCGGTAACTTTTTAATCTAATGTTCAAGTAAGTAATAATAATCTTTAACTATAAGCAAATTAATCAACCTTATTCAAACTCGATAGGTTAAACATTATCAAAGCAAATAACCTTGCACCATTTGTGCGACCGCGACTTTGGCCAACAACCAAGTCTTTAATAAAATTGATATTAAAAATATCCTGTGGAATTTCTTCTATTAACTGATCCATTGGTGCGTCTCGAATCCATGCATCCATTGGTATAGAAAATCCTTGTTTTCGATTCAATTCAAATTCCTTTGGCAAATACTTTTTTGCCATCAAATTCTGGACGCGACGACGCTCATTTAAATTACATTTCCATTCAGAAGGAATGCGGCTAAACGCAAACTCTATCAATCGATGGTCAAGAAATGGGGTGCGTACTTCTAAACTATTTGCCATGCTCGCCCGATCTACTTTCACCAAGTAATCATCTGGAAGTAACTGTTGAAAATCCATTCGAGTTAAACTATCTACCACATCACTGGAATTTTGCAAAAAAGGAACACTCCTGTACTCAGGTGCAGCCAATCCTTCTCCTAAGACATCTAACATGTCAGGCTTTAGCAATCGACGTCGTAGATCATAATCAAAAAATGGCGTTCCCCAGATGCCGCTTTGTGCAGGGCCATTACGCAATGATGCTACTCGATTGCGACCTGGAATACCTGCTGGGAGCCGAGCTGCTAAGCCTGACATACAACGAAAAGCAACACCTGGCATCCAATTGAGTAATTTAGTGTCACGCAGTATGTCTTGATAATGCTGATAACCACCAAATAGCTCATCACCTCCATCTCCACCTAAAGCTACCGTGACATGCTGGCGAGTGAGACGACTAATCATAAACGACGGTAAGATTGATGAATCAGCAATTGGCTCATCAATAAAGGGAGCTAAGTCAGTTAGCAAATCAAGTGACGGTTTTTCGATTTGCAATACATGGTGGTCCGTAGAGAATGCATTAGAGATACGTTGCGCATGAACCGTTTCATCCATTGGCGACCCTGGAACGCCAATGGTAAAAGTTTGCACGGGCTTGTCGCAGACTTGGGTAGCAGCAGCAGTTACCAAACTCGAATCCAGCCCTCCAGACAAAAAAACTCCGGTCGGTACATCACTTCGTAAGCGCAGACGAGTCGAATCTAATAGCAGTGACCAGGCCTCATCTGCCAAGTCAGCACCATTTACTTCTTTATCCATTGTAACTTCGAGTTTTGGAAGGGACCAATACTGCCATGTATGAAACTGGCCATCATCCATATTCATTATTCCAGCATATGCTGGGGGTAGCTTTTTCACCCCCTCAGCAAGACAGAGGTCTCCAGGCACATAGCCTAAGGCAAGATAATGATTGATCCCCTGAGGGTCAATACCACCTTTTGTACGTAAACCCTTTAATTCAGATGCGAATTCAAACCTGCCAGCCTCATGACGATAATAAAATGGCTTCTCTCCAGAACGATCCCGAGCAACAAACAAACACTCACGACCAACTCCGCGACGCTGATCCCAAATCGCGAAAGCATACATACCATTTAAGTGATCTAAACAATCTCTCCCCCATCGGCGATAAGAAGCCAAAAGAACTTCTGTGTCCCCCTGTGTTCTGAATGATTCACCTAGCGAAATCAACTTGTCACGTAACTCAAGATAGTTATATATCTCGCCATTGAAGACTAAAACCAACTTACCATCATCAGATACAAACGGTTGATCGCTACCATGCCCTGTGTCTATAATCGACAGTCGTCGATGCGCAAAAATAGCATTTCTAGCAGGAGCAATCCAACTACAGCCCGCATCAGGGCCTCGATGTTTCAAATTAAACGCGGCTTTATTAAGCCAGTTTATATCTTCATCTTTTATATGACCAATTATCCCAACTATTCCGCACATATCAAACTAATTCCTATTTACCCTAAATTCCATTCTGTTCTGTTGTTTCATGGACAATCCGTAAAACATATAAATTAAATAATTTGCCATTAATCTAAGTGACGTCAACCAATCATAATACTTTACAAGTTTAAATTATTTTAAAAAAGAATGGAATAAAAATAACGAGTAAATAGAGCCAAACCATAGTATGGCCCAGCGTTTAATAGATGCTGAATTGCAGCCTCTACAACGCTTATCTTAACTTTCTGCTTAGTCATATTACGGCTTTCACCGCTAAGCATTTTCAATGCTGCGTGATGTAACGACACGTGGAAGATTATCAAGCTGCGCATCAATGTGACTACCGAAGTCAAAGTCTAATACTCTATCGAACAAAATTTGTAGACTAGCGTTAGCAGTCACAACCTCTCACAACACCTCTTTCACTATTCGCGAGCATTAACGATTAGCCAAATGAGAAAGATGAGTGCTTGCAATAGCTTTACCGAATGATTCACCTTGCGAAATCAACTTGGCGCGTAACTCAAGATAGTTATATATCTCGCCATTGAAGACTAAAACTAACTTACCATCATCAGACACAAACGGTTGATCGCTACTATGCCCTGTGTCTATAATCGACAGTCGTCGGTGTGCAAAAACAGCATTTCTAGCAGGAGCAATCCAACTACAACCCGCATCAGGACCTCGATGTTTCAAATTAAACGCAGCTTTATTAAGCCAGTTTATATCTTCATCTTTTATATGACCAATTATTCCAACTATTCCACACATATCAAGCCAACTTCAATTTTTCCTGTCTGTTGTTTCATGTATAATCCATAAGGCATGTCAATTAAACGTTGTTTTTATAACCGATTAGCTCGAATAAGTCAAACCTATGGAAACACTGAGCAATGTGTCTCGTTATCCAGCACAGCTATGAGTCCTTGATCTTGATCCATGGGTATTTTGAATGCTAAATCTGGTGTATGGGGCGATGTAGGCGCACCTTACTTGTTTCACTGTGCTCCATAGCTTTGCCAGAATCAGATTTGCCAACCCAAACAGGGTGTAGAGCTGAGCAGTATTTCAAAATACACCTCAGTATCCTCGCATAACTGAATGCATTAATCAGATCCTCACTATCTTAGGTAGTCTTGAAAAAATTAATATTACAAAAAATAAACCCACAAACATTGGGGATCCAACAGCTACAATATAAAAAATTGATAAAAGAAACACTAAGCCAGTGATAGGCATGCCAATAAAACCATAACGACTCGCCACTTTACCTACAGCCTGTTCCTGTAGCATCAAAAATAACGCAGCCGACAGCGCGAAAACTAGGTAGTAAACTATCGAACCATTACCTCCCCAAAAGACATAGGCATAAAGGTCAGCTGTCGCATTATAAAAGCCCACAGGCGGGACATAGCCAACTACCTCCAGATGAACAGCCTCATGCCCAAGATCGACTAGACCCCAATGCAGCGTCTTGAGCCAAACTGCAAAACCACCACCAAAAGATGAAGGATCAACCTGAGAAGCAAAAAATAATCCCTCAAAACTCGTCATTCGTCCGACAACAGAAGGTAGGACTCGCCACAGCTCAGTCCACTCAAATATCCCCATAGCTTCAATAAATACACCCAAAATGCCTAGACTTGTATCAGCACTTGTAACACCCTCGGATGCTAAGTGCACAAACGCCCTTGAAGCTGAAGTCAAACCAATGCTAATAAGACACAACATCAATGCGATAGTAAATAACAACCAGCGACGGTGCACAAGGGAAAGTACAATCGGGATGAAAAGAATTGCCAAAACGGCCGATCTACTGGAAGTAGAAAGCCCCAAATACATGCTATAAAAACCAAGAATGACTATCAGAATAAGTGAGCGTTGATTTGTGCGAAAATAGAGAACTGCCAAGAGGGCTGGTACAATCCATTTCACCAGATAGTGCAAGATACCACTCATATGGTAAGGCAATTTGGGGGGCTGGACACCTGTGATTCCTATACCCATTTGAAACATCCAATCATTCAGAGGGGTCATTATCATAATGATGAACAGAATGAGAGTTGTGCTAAGTAACGAAGTTTTCTGATTCACCTTCACTTGCATCGCAGGCCGAGATTTAATGGAGGCTATTGATAAAGGAAGTTTAATGACTCGCTCTAAAAATGCTACAACTATCAGAAAAATGAGTAAAAACACACCTAATCTCACAAACACATGCAATGACTCAAGACCGGTAAACCCAAAGTGACGATGCGAATGAAAGCCATACGCCTCCTGGTTGAAATAGAACAATGGCATCGTCACGGCTTGAGATATAAATGCCACCCATACAAAAATCTTCACAGATAGAAACTGGCTACGCTGCCCCCATAACAATGCAGGGAGCAGACAGGCTAACATTAGCCACCAGGCGATGGCTGTTTGTCCCTGACCAACCATAAGTGAAGTCAGAGTAAATAATACGCTGATGCCAGCAGTCCATTGTAGCGTTAATCGTTGCCCTGATGTAAGTCGAATAATCATATAGATTCACCACAGAGGGTATGAAAAGCCTCTGTTTTTACCATTTTCTTCAGATTACACCCTGAGTCAGTCAACTTTGATCTGGTCTGTAATGTCTCGTTATTTGTCTGGCAAGAAGTTAACGAAGATATTAAGCCAAGCTGAATAAATGTTGAAGATAAACGATAATCCCAAGAGTGTTTTGTCTTCGCCAAAACTTGTCCTTTTCTTCCAATTTCAGCACTTTTCTCAGGGTGCTCAAGATAGTAATTAAGCTTGACAAGTAATTCTTTAGGGTTTGTATAGCATTCAAGATGCTCGCCTTCCTTGAATAGCTTCAGTAAATCAGGGTTACGATGAGTAATATAGAGCGCACCAGTCATCAGAGCATCGAAGTCTCTTAACTTTAATGTATAGACATCTGAGCAATGCCCGATAGCTCCCACACCAAGGATAATCTTAGAACGCTTCGAGAAAGCGATGTTCTGTTTTGCATTAATGTAGCCGTTTGGCCATCCACTTCCATAGCAGGTTACTAAAATGCCTTGCTTAGAAAGGTACTCAACAAGTTTTCCCCGTATGCCATAACGATTCCCTATAAAAAGAATATCAATATCCTTAACTGAATCATTCTTTTCTGCGAAAAGATTTTCGTCACTTGCCAAAGGCCAAAAAAGCGCTAACATATTTTCTGTGGCATACCATTTACAGGTCTCGGGCGAAGTAGTCAATGTTATGTCCACGCCTGAACCCAATCCTACTGCCCCCATTCGGTGCCCGTTTTTATATGTCCAAAGACTTGGCAGACGGTCATCCATAGCAATGTTAATAACTGGAATACCTAATGCACGAACTTTTAACAGTACATCCTTAGAGTATATGTGGGCCCACATTTGACCAATCAGGATGTCAATACCCTCTTGTGAGTGAGCACTTACAACCTGTTCAATCAAAGCAGCATCATTCACTTCTCGAACCTGCAACCAATTAAGCCCCTGAATTTCATAGAGCGGACCATATCCACCATCTCTATTCCAAAATTTCACAACTTGACCAAGCCTATTCAACGCCTGCAAAAAACCAGATTCATCCTGAGCCTCAGAGGCCCCCACCCAAAAAATCTTTAACTCTCCTGGCTGTTTTGAAGAAAAACTCGGCTGCAACTGACGGTGTCGCTCCAGAAACAGAGTAACAGCCGATCGCTCGTCATAACAAACGGCTGCATTTCTATACCTCTTATCATAACGTCGGGTAAGACTGGCTAATCCATACTTCAATTGAAAGCATTTGACTCGTGCATTAAATGCATACAGTAACTGAAACTGTTTTAGCTTATCTTTTAAGGTCTTCATATCCATAGCACAATAAGTAAAGCAATCTAAAATGTCCTAGTTTTTTTTGGTGGCGCGAATCATGTAACCAAAACAAAGCGCTTCATGCGACCCTCGATCAAACCGTGATAGGATCGTTAACAGCATTAGAATCGGTATCACTACAACCCGCGTAATCAACCCCACCCCCTTTAATGAGTACATTTTTCCGATAAACCTACTTCTCCGAAGCTCTTGCGCGACAAAATGAAACCATGAGCCGTTGTGGTCAAGCACTTCTATATCAAAACCTAATTTGGGAAGATGATATTGATACCAATATTTGTTGTAACCACAGAAATGATATGGTGCAAAATGAGTTAAAGAGGCAAAAGGTGCTGTAATAAGCAAGATCCCACCAGGCTTTAGGATTCTAGAAAATTCTTTAAGTGCAGAAACAGCATCAGGAATATGCTCGAGTACTTCGGTACATAGTAGTGCCTCAAAAGATTCGTCATGTACTGGTATATCAGTTATGTCCGACACAATATCAAGCCGTGCATTATCCCATTCTCCCGTTTGCAGCCCTTCATCGCCCGTACCTTCATACTGGCCAAAATCCTGTGCAACATAGTGTAGATGATCACAATCAGATTTAAATTTAAGTTCTCCTGCTCCTGCATCTAGTATATTGGATCCTGCAGGAATGTCGGACAGATTCTCCTTCACCCATTTAATCCTTACCTCATCAGTGTCATCGCCAATCAATCTAAATAGCATCTTTCTAACCTCTCTTTATAATTTACGACTATTAATAATATCATTAGTCAAGTTTTATTCATTTCCATAAAGCGCTCATTGGATCGGATCAATTCATTAAAACTTCCCCGCCCTGTTAACTCACCACCTTCTAAAAAGAAAATGGTGTCGCACCCCTTTACGGTGCTTAGGCGATGCGCAATAATAATTATTGTAATCTTTTGACCTAAGTTATGCACAGCTTCCATTACAGCCTGTTCAGTTATATTATCTAAAGCGCTGGTAGCTTCATCTAAAACAAGCACTTGTGGATTAAGGTACAAAGCCCTGGCAATACCAATGCGTTGGCGTTGGCCGCCTGATAGCCGCACGCCACGCTCACCCACTTTAGTTTTATATTGATTGGGTAATTTGTTGGTTACAAAGTCATGCAGATCGGCGATTTTGGCGACACGTTCAACTACAACTTGATCGATATTTTCGGGCGAAATACCAAAGGCAATATTGGCTTCAACTGAATCATCTGCCAGATAAATATGTTGTGGCACATAACCAATAGATGACTGCCAAGCTCTACGATTTTTATCATCAATTACCTGACCATCAATTTCTAACGCACCCTGTTGAGCTTCCAACAGTCCCAATATTAAATCCACCGTAGTGGTTTTACCGCCTCCAGTTGGTCCAACAAAGCCTACCTTACTATTAGCAGGTATGGTCAGATTTATATTTTTTATGGCAGCATCGCTTGCATTGGGATAACGGTAAGTTACATTATTTAAGGTAATAGCTCGCAAAATCGGAAAAGCTATTTTGTTACTTTGGGACGTTTTAGGTTGAATACTATCCAACTCTACAAGCAAGGCATCCAAAGCTGAGCCAGCAAATCGTAATTGTATAGCCGAGGAGTAAATCTGCTGCAACGACGGCATCAGCCGGTAACCAGCAAGAGCATATAGCGAAACTATAGGTATTGTGGTGGAGAAATTACCACCTTGATTCATTAAATAGAGAATAACTAGTAACATTCCACCGAAGGCAATAAGTTCTAGTGCAAAACGAGGCAGATTGCCAATGATAGTCGCGGTAGAAAGGTGCTTGGAATAAATTTTAGCTGGTACAGAAAAGCGTTGAATGTAAATGTGTTCAAGACCACCTATTTTCACTTCCTTAGCTGCGCCAAAAGCTTCATTTAAAGCTATATAGCGTGCCTCATTAGCCTCTAAGCGCTCTTTCCCTATGCGACTTAATAACTTACCAGTGGCTTTAAAAACTAGACCATAGGCTAAGCCAAATACTAAGCTAATACCGAGCGCAAGCACTGGGTCAACAATAACCAACAATAATAAGATTGCCGAGACCACAGCACCCTGGGCAATAATGTTTGCAATAGGCCCCAAGGCATAGCTAATGACTTGAGAAACCTCAGACAGGATGTTCTTACCTAGATCCGCACTATTTCGAGTTAAAAACCAGCTATAAGGCTGGTGTAAATAACCTTCCACAAGTCGCTTGCCAATACTGTATTCTCTCATAAAGACAAAGCGAGTTTGCGCGTAGGTAGTCAAAGCCTTAAAGGATAGACTAACAACAAGCATCACAAAAACCAGGACACCAAGCATAAAAATAAACTGTTGAGCGGTGGAAACACCAAATATGTGAGATGCATTATAAGCTACATTTAAGATTGAATTAGTTTCAACAACTTCGGGATTGGCTAGTACCGCCATGAACGGCATGATCGAAGCAACTCCCAGCACATCTAGAAAAGCCATCATCAAGATCATAGCTAACACTAAACCTGCTCGCTTGCGCTCCGCTGGAGATAAGATAAGTAATATTTTGTTTATAATTTTCATAGGAACTATTTTAATTTAGACATTTAAATCAACTTATAGGTTTGTATAAGTTGATCAACATACATCTCCACTGTCACTGGTTCTGGCATTTCAGATATGTAATTATTAATCATTTTAGGCTCTCTCGCATACTTTAATATTAATTTAGCCAACGAATCCGAGGATCCTGATTCGAAGGTGTGCTCAGTTTTAACATTTTTTAAATAAGTAATTAATGTTTCATTATTTGATACAATTACAGGGGTTTTTGTAGCTATGGCCTCCATAATTGTAATTGGGCCATTGTCGTAAGATATTGATGGCACTACAAGTACATCTATTTGATTGTAAACTTCTGGCAGAATTTTGCTGTCAACCCATCCCAACCATTCTATGTCTAAATTTGCATACTTTTCTTTTAGTTCGGTCACATACTCACTAGATGCGTCACCAGCAACAACAAGCTTAACATGAATATCTCGTATTTTATTAACCATAATGATTGATTCCAATAGAATATCAAAGCCTTTCTCTGGCGATATACGGCTAACAAAACCAATCGTCGTAGATTTGGATATTATTTTCTTTTTAGAATCAGAAACTACTAAATTATGAAACCAGGGTATTGATACGACGTTATTAATTCTGGCTTTAGACGAAAATAATTTTTTAGAAAAATCAGAATTTACGATCAAATTTTCTAAATTAGTCAGTAGACTATACAAGCGCTCTCGGTCATTCTGTATTCTAATGTGAATCGGATCAACTACTACCCCTCTTTCATGTAAGTTTAACCAAGAAAAATATTTTAATATTAACTTCAATACACTTCTAATAATTGGAACTTTAACCAAATTTTCGTTCAATTTACCTATTAGACTCCTACCACCATATATGCATTTTTCACATGTGACATCATCGACGATCCCATTGCACTTATTGCCATCACTTTTAATTAGCACTGTTCTTGCACAAATTAGTCCAAAATCATAAGGCGTGTAGTTATAGGGTATAGAGCATTTAGTGGCGGCATCGGCCATCCACCAGAAATTTTGCCATTGCTGAATATGAATTATCTTAGGATTGTACTTCTTGAGCAGTGCGACACCCCATTGAACTGCCTCATCCCAATCTTCGCTATGAATATGGCGAGCCGACCAACCTTTTGGTAGTGTTGGTATCAAGTACGTTATAGAGTTAGATTGAAGCTCTAGCAACTGATAACTGCCCATTCTAAGATCTTTAGCATTGCTCCCCATTGCGCAATGGCCAGCAAATGATGACAATACGCCAACATTAAGCTTACGTTTTGACAACTCCAGATGAACACCTGATGATGCATAGTTTGCATTCAGGATATTTGGCGCCGACCAATTTGCTACAAAAAGAATATCCATACTTAATGCGTCCTTTTCATTTAAATTCTAAGCCTTTTGAATTTTTATTAGTTTATTTCTTTGTAACAATTTTATTTTTAGCAATGAGTATTAGATAGGGCGAAAACATTCTTGACTCAAACCTTACTAATAATTTTCCAATAATATTAGTTAAATAAACCAAGCGTCGAACCCATCTAGGCTTATTACTTATATCTTCTAGCCACACCCCGAACTTACTATGATAGCTAATATACTGAATATCAAGATTTCTACTACTCACAATTTTTTTTAAATTTTGATCGTACATTGTTTCTAAAAAGTGAGTGTCGTATGTTTCTCTGTCTACTATTTTTTGAAGGAGGCCATTCAATCCTAAAAGATTCGGAACAGTTAGTATGAGAGTTCCATCTGGCTCAAGATAATCAATATGCTTATCAATGACACCAGCAACATCAGAAAAGTGCTCAATAAAACCAGCAGACATTACTACATCAAATTTTCTATTTACGCTTAAATCAAACAAATCACCCTCAATAACATTTATATTTTTTACTTCATTATCTCTTGATAATACTTCGATTGTTTCTTGATCGATATAACGATCCAGTAATGTGGAATCTGCACCCCAATATTTTGCAAAAAAAATCGCCCATTGTCCAGGAAATCCTCCTATCTCTAAGAAATTTATCTTTTGTTTTTTGGGAACATACTTATTTAACACATCATGAAACAGGAAATCTTTTTCAATAATCAAACCATCAATTTTTGGTTTGGATTTCCAATATTTAGACCAGTACTTTTTGCTTGTTAACTCTTTATTCATAATTGTAATCCACCCATTTCTAACGCCTGCCAAAAATAGAATCTCCGTTATTTAAAACGTCTCAAGTAGTTTTTTTGATGGAATTCCACCAATCGAACTATACGGTCGTTCGTTATTATACTTATATACCCATATCCATTGAGTATCTAAATTTTGAGCATGTGTAATTGAATTAAACATATGCATGTTCAACTACTCGTTTCTTACTGTTCTGTTAAATCTTTCTATGTAGGTATTTTGAGTTGGCTTGCCTGGTTGTATGTACATAAGCTCAATGTCCATTTCTTACGCCCATTCTCTGAGTAAATGAGATATGTATTCCGGACTGTTATCGCATCTGATTGCTTTAGGCTTGCCTCGCCATTCAATCAACCACTCTAATGATTGAATAACTCTTTGCGCTGGCAAAGAGCGACCCACTTCAATGCATAGACACTCTCTGTTACAATCATCTATCACGCTGAATGCTCTAATCTTCCTACCTGTGCTTAATGAATCTGACACTCTGTTCAGTACCCCTTTGAGAAGTGTAAAGTCAATTGACCAAGTTTGGTTTATTCTTACTAGCACACTTAAAGCCCTACTGCTTATCGCGTTTGACTCTTCTACTGGACTTGATCTGAAGATTAAGCTCCAATTGCTTACAGATGCGATATACACGCTTATAATTCCATTTAAAACCTTTGGTATTGCGCAGTGTAGTGGTCCGTTAATCTTGAACACGTTTTAAGCCACTTTTTCCAATTCAGCCATCTTCTGCACCCCGCAAGGGAGTATAAAAGCGGGCATCATATACCCAATCGCTGAGTGTTAATTTTTGGGAGGATCGCAAAAGATTGTCAGGGTTAATGCTCAAAAAATAGTACGCTATAAACTTAACACTTGAATTCAGGTATTTAAATATTACTTACAACTTTATTATAAATCATTTTCGCAAAATATAGATCATGTAAAGCAATACCAATATTGTACGATAATATTCTTTCTTGATTATCCTCTCTTCCTTTAATTTCTAATCTAAGCACTTTTTCAATTTCATTAAATGACTTAAATTTATCAAAATATTTGAATTCACGTACATGAGATTTATCATCAGCAAAAATTTTATCAAAAAATAAATCGCAATTTTGAAATCCCTGGGTATGGATTGGCACTACTAGCACCCCTTCTTTAAACCAAGAGTCTTTTCCAATTTGTTTTTTTGCTACAGTTATTGCTGATATTATTACATCTGAATTACAAATAAATTCTTCTTCTGAGCTACATATATCTATATCATATATATCTTTATTATTTAAATATTTAACAATGTTATCAGTTTGATTTTTGTATTTCATAAGCTTAAACTTTTTAAACTTATTTTCATTTTTTAGTAAGAACATATCTAAAAATGCTTTTGCTGTTTCTCCCAATCCCATTATTGCAATTGATTCAAAGTTTTCTTTTGCTAATAAATCAACGGCCAATGCTGTGACTGCTCCCGTTCTGTTAGTTGTAATCCATGTAGCATCCATTAATGACAATAACTCACCATTTAAATAAGAATACAATAAAATATTGCCTTGTATTGATGGCTTTCTATCTACATATCGAGTTACTAATTTTACTCCTGCCGTATCTATATCTGGAATAATTACTGGCATAGTATTATAAAAATTAGTTTTATTATTAAATTTTTGACTTATTTTTACTGGTAAATCACATGTATTCTTTAGAATAAACGCTTCTTTTATCCATTGAAATATTTCTGAATCTTTAATTTCTAATTTTTGTATATCAGTATCTTTAATTATTTTCAATTTTAATCGCCTATGTATTTTCTAAATAAACTTAAAAATCTTTCGATATCTTTATAATCTATTTCTCCAATATTTGCAATTCTAAAAGTATTAAAATCAGCAACTTTACCTGGATATATTGTAAACCCTTTCTCATAAAAATAATCATGCATATCGTTAAAGTTTATACCATCAGGTATAAAAATAGATGTGATTATTCTAGAATGATATTTATCATCTACTAGATATTTAAGATTGTTTTCTTTTAAAAACCTTGTTAAAGTTTTCCAAGATTTATCATACCTTTTATATCTATTCTTTACGCCCTCCTCTTTTAATTCTATAATTGCTTGATTTAAACTATATAAAGTTTGAACAGGTGGTGTAAATCTCATCTGATGATTTTTTATAAAGTTCTCATATTGTGCATAAAGGTTTAGATAAAAATTACGAGGCTTTATATCTTTAACTTTTTCTATAGACTTTTTACTTGCTATTACAAATCCAATTCCAGCCATACCTTGAATGTTTTTATTTGAACTAGCAAGCAAATAACCAATATTTTGTTTTTTCATATCTATTGTTATTGCTGCATATGAGCTCATTGCATCTACTATAAATCCTAAATTATATTTCTTTGCTACTGTGCCTAAATCATAAAGATTATTTAAAAGTCCTGTCGTTGTTTCATTATGTATAACTGCAAGATGTGATATGTCTTGATTTTGTTCTATTGTAGTTTTCAGCGATTTTAAATCAATAGTTTCAATTGGTGAACTTTTAAATTCAATATAATTCATATCATAAGCATCTGCTATTTGACACATTCTTTTTCCATAAGCACCATTATTTACTATCAGTATTTTTTTATCATGAGGAACAACAGAACTTATAGTTGATTCCACTACTGCTGTACCACTTCCTCCAAATAAAATAGTTGTATATTTTTTAGGATCTGCTACAATTTTTGTAAGCTCTAATGATACTGACTGCATCAAATTACCAAATTCTATTTCTCGTGGGCATATATCAGGAACCACTTGTGCCATTTTCACACTATCTGTTGTGGTTGCTGGGCCAGGATTCAAAAGTATATTTCGTTGTATTTTGCCTGATATTTGAGCTGACTTATTTCTAATAACACTACTACAAACATTCTTTGTTCGTGGAAAAATTAATAATTTATTTTTTTCTATATCATTTGAATTATCATCTCCATGCACCAATAAGTCAATATTATGCTCTTTTAAAGTTTCATTAGTCAAAAGCCAAGGTACTGCTACAACTTCTGATACATATTTTATCGACTCAAGTATCTCTTTTCGATGTTTAAAATCTATCTCAGGCGTATAACCTTTTTTAATTTTAATCTCTTCATCAGTTGTCAGACCTACAATTACATTACCATGTTTAAAAGCTTTTTTTAGTAACCTTATATGCCCATGATGCATTAATGTAGAAGACATATCTACCATAATTCTTTTTTCCAACTTCTTACCTCACACTTTATTAAAACTTATTTACTTTAACTATATCTAAAGGTGGCCTTGGAGTTTCATCATCAAGTCCACATTTCACACACATAAATTTCAATGATGACTTATTTTTTATATCTGTCATTATATATTTAAACTCATTTAAACTTTCTATTGTATTTTCAACTACACTAAAATTGGAAGCTTTTGCTATACTGATATAATCTACATGACTTTGATATGTATCTTGTCCACCTGTTGATTTATTTTGCTTGTTATCAAAAAGTATATAAGTCAAGTTCACTTGATTAGCATCTCTGCCAGCAGTGGTAAGACCTCCCATGTGCATAACAAATTCTGCATCACCTCCACAGACAATGACCTTTCTTCCTGCTTTGGCCGCACCAAAACCAATACTAAGTGCACCGCCCATATTACCCGCCATATAAAAGTTATTTGTATCGGGCATAAAACTATACATTTCTCTAGCAGTATTTCCCGTGGTGCCGATGAATAGCGTATCTGTATCTTTGAACTGCTTATTTATTGACATTAGAAACTCACCTCTTGGTATGCAATCAGATAGATCTAGTTGATGTTCTTGCTTAAGTGTAACTTTATCAAAAGTGTCTTTCTTGATCACACAGATTGTATGATTTTCATCACAATCATTTATTTGAGTAATGGCATTATCCAAATCATTATTATCCAAAATATAATGCTTGTAACCATAAGCGCTAATCAGTTTTGGCAACTCTGTTGCAAGATGCTGATGCTGTATTTCACTGTCACCCTCTTTGTAAGTGCGCCAACTAGTAAGGATAGGAAATGTAACGCCGTAAGGTTTTAATAGGCTAGTAATACAACTTGCCATATTAGTTAGACCT
>Ga0233446_1000950_pt1 | contig 24353 bp, 26 predicted proteins | sample SI_124_October20_4_FD_182780 | JGI IMG/M metagenome (GOLD analysis project Ga0233446, IMG submission 182780) | Seawater microbial communities from Saanich Inlet, British Columbia, Canada - SI_124_October2016_120_MG | ecosystem: Environmental > Aquatic > Marine > Inlet | place: Canada: British...
TATAATAATATATGAAAATAAATTAAAAAAAAAAGAAGTAAAAAGAACATTGATAAATATTAAAATATAAATATGATACACTTATTTTTATATATTGTAATATATTTTTATACAAAATACATATTATAATTTTTTATGTTTTATTATATAAAATTATACATTTAAACTATACCGAACAAAGAGAGTATATTTTAAATTATGAATTTAAATAATACTTATTAAATAAAATATTATGACTTCTTTAAAAGATAAAATAAAAGATTTAGATTTCTTTTTACAACTAATAATATACCATTATTCATTACCATCGATAAATAATAAATTAAAAAATGATATTAAAAATAAATATAATAAATATTATAAACATCTTTTAAGAAATATAAATACAGGACAAGTATATTATAGTTTATCATATTGTAATTAATTTTTATATAAAAACTAATTATATAAATTATTATGACTTCTTTAAAATACAAAATAAAAGATTTAGATTTCTTTTTACAACTAATAATATACCATTATTCATTACCATCAATAAATAATAAATTAAAAAAAGATATTTATAATTTTAATGTATTAAAAAATGTAATAGGATTTTTTAATCCTAAAAAATTAGATATAGTATATCAAATGAGCTTAAAATGTGGTATTGCTTATTCTAACTAATTTAACCTTTAACTTGACTTTCAAATAATTCTTTTAACTTTTTATGTAAAAATTTAACAACATATTCTTCAATATCAGTTTCACCGAGTTTATACCATTTTCCATTTACTTTTTTATTAAACATTTTTAATAATTTATATACTAATCTTCTACTTAACATTTTATCTTTAATAAATTTCATTTTTAATAAATCTTTATATGATGGTTGAATATCATCTTTATACTCTTTCATTGATTTAATAAATTCAACATCATCACCTTCAACTTTTAAATATCCTAATAAATCATACATATTATCTTGAATATATTTATCTAATAATTTATGATAATAATATTTAACAATTGTTTTAATAACTTTTTTATCATTATCAAAAGATGGATATGAATATTTTAGTTTAATTTTTTTATTATTATCATATACAAGAGGATAATCATACAAAAATATAGCATTTTTTAAACAATCCGCATCGGTTGTATCTTTTTTAGTAACATCAAATAAATTCATAAGTTTATTAACTAAAGGATCTGTAAAATATGTTGTTGGATATGATTTAAAATATAATCTTGGATAATTAATTGGAGGTATAGTATAAACAATAGTCATTATATAAATAATACTATAATTTATTTTAAACTTTGTAAAATATAATTTAATGAATGTTTATTATCCTTATGTTTATATTTCATTATAATATCTCTTAATTCTTTATTTTTTAATTCTTTGTTATATATTTTTACATAACATTTTTTAACCATATTAATATATTCTTCATTTGGAAAACTATCATTATTAATAAAAACACTAAAAGTAAAATCTAATATTCTATCTTGTGTAAGAATTGGTAAATTATTATTATTTATATAATTAACAACATCTTCAAATGTTTCTATTCCATATATTTTATCTAAAAAAATTTTTTTATTATTAAATATCTTATAAGGATTTTCTTCATCTTCATTCATAATCTATTATAAAATATATATTATATTTATAATATAAATATAATGAATAATAATGATATTATAATTATTAATAATAAATTAAATACTTTAATTAATCAACATTTTATTAAACTTAATAATAACGACAAACAATTAATAATTAAATATTTAAAACTAACCATAAATGAACTTTCTAAATATTATTATAATAATCATTTTACAGATCAACTTTTATTAAATGATTGTATGGATATTATGAGTTTATTTATTTTATTATTTCCATATTATGAACTTCATAAGAGTAATGAACTTAATGATTTAAATGAAATATTTAATAATTCAAATAATACAGCAAAAACAATTTTTGAATCAACATATTATATAGACCATTCACAAGTTAATAAAGAAAAATATTTTGAAAATTCATTAAATTTAATAAAACAAACTTTATATAAAATTAATGGCAAATTATTAGCAAATTGGATTAATATTTTTCCTTATACTAAAAAAAATTATAAAGATAGTAAAGAATTTGAAAATTTTAATAATCTCTTTAAACTTAATACTTTTAGTAAATTTAATTGTAAAATTGGATATGATACTATATATGGAATTATTAAACAATTTCTATATGATGATATTAAAAAAATTAAATGGATGATTTATGATACAAATGATAATAATATTATATTACCTAATATAGTTTGGTTATGTAATTATTTAGATATTTTGGATATAACTACAGTTGATTTAAATAATTTTAAACAATCTAAAAAATATAATAAAGTTTTAATTAAATGGGAAGAGTTAGGAAATCAAAATAATATTCTTAAAATTAAATCATTATTATTGTTTTACTACAATTATAAAAAAGAGGAAAGTAATAAAGTAAAAGAAATAGTTAAAAATTGTATAAAAAATAATTTTAATACTAAAAATTTTGATAAAGAAAATATTGATGAAGATTTTGGTGAATTTTTTAAAACAAGTGAAGACCAACAAATATATTGTTTAACTTTATTATTTAATGATAAGAATATTCATTTTGACAATATATATAATTATATATTTGAATGTATTCAACAGTTTAAATATACTTGGTATGGAAATGTTTGTATGAATGATTATTTTTATAATAAAGAAGAACATATAAATATTGAAACCACACAAAATTATTTAAATAAATTTCAAAATAAAAATCCTAATATGACACTTAAAACATTTTATAATTACTTCAAATCATTAGTTAATTATCAAAAAAAGAATGAATTTGTTCCATATTCAATTTCATCAAGTTGGAATGAATTAACAGATAATGCCAAAGAAGATTTTATTAAAAAATTAAATTCTATTAATTGGTTTAGTATAAAGGGTAATTTAAAGCGTCTATATCCTAATAAATCTTTTAATGAAATTAATGAATTACAAAATGATATTAATTCAAAATTATCTAATTCAAATAATGATAATACAACAATTCCTGTTATTATTTTTGAAACATTAGTTTTTAATGGTATTTTTACATATTTTGTTTATAATCCAATTAATAGCGATAAAAATTTAATGCCCGATAAAGATAAAGACGGTAATAAATGGAGAAATTATATTAAAGAAAATTTATTTAAACATAAAGAAAATAATGACTATATAAATTCTTATAATTTTGTAAATAATGAAAAATATAATAATGAGAGTTTAGACAATATGATAAATAGCACTTGGTATACTAATTTTGGTGGTAATTGGATTTGTCAAATTCAACAATTTCATCATTTTATACATAATCGTGTTATGTATGTCACTGGTGCTACTGGTGCTGGTAAATCATCAGTATATCCGTTTATAATGTTATACGCCCAAAAAATTATTAATTATAATAATTACGCTGTAGTAATATGCACACAACCAAGACTTGGTCCAACAATGGGTAATGCTAAAAGAATTAATAATAGTTTAGGTTTAGATAAAGATAAACTTGTAAAAAAATCAGTTAATTATATTCAATATAAAACATCAAAAGAAAAAATTGTTGATAATTATCCACATTTAACATTAAGATTTACTACAGATGGCTCATTATTGTCAGAATTAAAGTCCAATTATGTTTTAAAAGATATGGTTAAATATGATATTAAAGATACAAATTTATATGATATGTTATTGGTAGATGAATCGCATGAAAATAGTGTTAATATGAATATTATTTTAACATTAGTAAAATTTGCAGTTTATATTAATAATCAAATAACACTTGGAATTATTAGTGCTACAATGGAATATGATGAAATCATTTATAGAAATTATTATAGTAAGATTGATGATAATTATAAATATCCATTAAGTGTTTATAACAAAAATAAAATGAAAGAAGGTATATTATTTAATAGATATTTTGTTGATAAAAGAATTCATATGTCTGCACCATTTCAAACAACAAATTATACTATAGAACAAACTCCATTTAAAGAAGGTGATGATTATATGGAAATATTAGATAAATATATTATTAGTCATCCAGATAAAGGTAATGTTTTATTATTCCAAACTGGAAAAACAGATATTATGGAGGTTGTTAAAAATATAAATAATAGATATAGTAATATTTTAGCCCTTCCTTTTTACTCTGAATTAGATGATGAACTAAAAAAAGATATTCAAGATATGAAAGTGGATAAAATAAATTTTGATAAAAATTTTGTAATGAATGATATTAATAATTATAAAGAGAAGAAAGATAATCCAGAAATTATAAATAATAAAAAATATTCAAGATTTATAATTGTTTCTACAAATATAGCAGAAGCCAGTATTACTATTGATAATTTATCATTTGTAATTGATACAGGAAAACAAAAGAAAAATATATTTGATTATAATACTTTTAAAAGTAAGCTTCAAGAAAAATCAATTGCATTACCTAATGCATTACAAAGAAAAGGGCGTGTGGGTAGAACAAAAAATGGTTTTTATTTTACTACATATGATTTTGAAACATTAGCAGAAAAAATTTTATATCCTATAACAACTGAAGAAATTATTAATAATATTGTTGATTTAATAACAACTACCAATAAAAGATTTATAGATAAAACAAATGACCCTTATTTAGTTAGTAATATTGAAAAATTATTACCATTTATTAAAAATCAATATGTATATAATAAATATATTAATAATAATATATCTAATGAAGAATTATTTGATTTTAAACCAAAAATTGTAATAAATGACGGTGATATTATATATCCATATAATGATGGTGGTTTTGATATGGAACAATTAAAAGATGAAGAAGGTAAATTTTATATTGTTAGTCCAAATGAAGATTTAATAGTTAGAGATGAAAATCAAATAATTATTTCTAAAAAGGATAATTATAAAAATAGGATAAATATAATATTTGATTATTTAAAGAAATTAAAATTATTAAATGATAAAACTGAAATAACACCATTTGGAAAAGGAGTATTAGAAATAAAGAAATTATTTGTAGATAAAGATGAAAAATCAGGTATGGAAATAATTAATATTATTAGTATTTTACATTGTAATTCATTTATTTTACATAATGAGAAAAAGCAAAAATATTTAATTCATAATATGATACTTATGATTATTAATGAAAAAAATGAATTAAGATTAAAAACAGAAAAAAGAAATGATGTAAAATGTGATTTTATGTTTAAATCAAAAAATATTAAAACTGAATTATATTTTGATTTAAATTGTAATAATTTTAATGATAAAGTAAATCAAACATTAGAAGAATTAATAGATAAAAATAATATTAATGAAATTGATAATAAAATAGATAATTATACATATGATAAAGTTGAAGAATTAAAATTACAAAATGAAGAATTAAAAAAGTATTATATTAATATTTTAAGAAATTATAATAAATTAAAGATTAAATTTCAATATGTTTTTTGTAATTTAGATAAATATAATATTAATAATAGTAATTTTGATACTTCCAAATATTATTTGGAAAAATATGATTTATTTAGTTATATAACTATTTATTATTATCCAAAACAATTATTAAAAAAATTAAATAATGTTCCATTATATATAAAATATTTCGATCAAGATTTAACAGATGTTTATATGATACGTGAGACTGAATATATTAAAAAAAAACAAAAAAATATAATTATAAATACTGATATTTCTATGGTATATTTACAAAATTTTATATTTTATATTCCAACTATGAAAAATCCAACTGAAACAAATGAAATAATTAATATAATGTATATACCAGAAAATGTAGTTAAATTATTTAAAAATAAAGAAGTTATAAAATATAATAAAAATAATTTGGTAAATAGTGATGAAAATTATTATTCAAAATTAAAAGACAAGAATACTAATTTTGAGCCTTATGCTAATATTATTTTACAATATAATTAAATATTTTTTTATTGAAGTTATTATATGAATAATTCACTTAATAACATTGAAAATATAACATCTATAGATCCGATGGATTGGGGTAAATCAGGTTGGATATTTTTATTTTCAATAGCATTAACTTATGATATTAATAAGAGGGAAATATATGAAAATTTTTTTATTTCATTAAAGGATGTTTTACCTTGTTATGGTTGTAGAGTAAATTATAATAAGAAATTAATGAATATAAATAGAAATGTTTTTAATTCAAAGGAAAATTTATTAAACTGGTTATTAAATATAAGAAATTCTGTTGCAAAAGATAATGGTGTAAAATTAATGACATTAAATGATGTATTAAAAGAAATTAATTATACTAATAATAAAAATAAATACTTATTATATTATATTTTAATAATAATAGTAATAATAGTTGTAATTATAAAAATATATAAAAATTGAAAATAAACAATAAATACTATTAAATATTTATTAAAATGAGTTATAAATTCTATGATGATTTAGTTAAAAATATTAATGATTATTCTTTAAAAATAGATAATGGTAATATAAATAATAATGATTTAATTAATTTAAATAAAATATTAGTTGATATTCCCGGTAATGGATATAATTACTATTCATCTAAAATAAATACTCCAAGTATTAAAGATAAAATAAGAAAAATTATTAAATATGTAAGTAAAGAAAAATTTATTCAAAATAATATTTTTAATAAATTTTGTGATTATTTTATTAATAAAACTCCTGAAATATTAAATGACTTTTTTAGTTGTATTAAAAATCAAATTTTATTAAATAATTTTGTATATATAGCTTATGAAAGACAATATTCTAAATTAATATGTAATAATATAGAAAATGGAATAGAATTATTAACATTAATTATATTAAGGGATAATTTTGTATCGTATAAAAATTTAATAACATATATATTAAGTTATAATAATAACAATTTTAATAAAAAAATGTTTAAAATGTTTTATTCTAATGTATTAACAGATGATACTAAAATAACATTATTTATATTATTAATTAATAATACAAAAAAGGATTGTTATTATTATATTCTTCATATTAAACAACATATTAATGATTTATACTTTAATATAAATGATAAAATTAAAAAAAATGATTTGTATATTATATTATTATGTCTATTTAAGATTGATTATAATAATTATAAAAATATAATTGATGATATATATAAAAATAACCATTATATTGATTTTAGTGTTAAACAATTAAAAGAGTTTATTGAAAAAAATGAAATTTATAATAATAATGTTGATATATTTATTAAATTAAATAATATAGAAATTGATAAAGAATTGTTAAAGTATTTAATATATAAAAAGGTTAAAATAGAACATAATATTCCTATTGATGAAGAATTATTATTATGTTGTTCTATAAATCATTTTATTCCATATAAAATTGATTGTATTCCAACAGATGAAATAATTTCTGAGGTTTGTAAATATAAAAATATGGAGCATATTAAAAAAATTATTGAAGCAGGTGGAAAGTTAGAACATAAGCATTTGTTATATGCTTGTAATTTATATGAAAATGGAAATATTATTAAATATTTAATAAATCATACTAAACCAAATATGGAAATATTAAATAGATTACAAGATAAATATAATAAAAAAATATATTCAAATGTTATAAATACTGAATTTTATAAAAATAATGAAAAAATGGTTGAATTTAATGAAGAATTATTATTTAAGATAGATAAAAATGAAAAAAATATTGATAATAATGAAAAGTATTTAATAAAGAGTAAGATTAGAAATTTACTAAATATAAAAAAAACAAAAAAATATAACATAAATGAATTATTAGTATTATTTATTAATTACTTGGAAAATAATAAATTGATAATACAAAATTATTTTATTTTAAATAAAGAATTATCTGAAATAATTAAAACGGATATTAATCGTGTATTAGATGTTAGTGAAATAAAAAATTTTGTTTCATATTTTATAAAATTAGATTAAACTTTTTTTAATTAATTCTTCTAATTTTAATATATTATCTTTTGTAATTTTATCATTATTCCAATCGTTAATATTTGAATTTATTTTTTCTAAAAAATTATCTCTCATATCAGTTATATTTTTACTATAATTTCTTATTAAATTTTTACAACTAATATTATTATTAATTATTTCTTTATTTAATATAACTTCTAACTTATAAATATCTATAGAAGGATGTTTTAATCTTATTTCAATCCAAAAAGTGCTCCAAGCAGAACAAAAACCATCTGGGTCTCCAATATAATTACTTTTTAATTCATAAATTTCTTTATATTGAAAAGAAATTTTAGGTAGATATTTTTTAGGTGGTAAATATTCTAAGTTAAATTGTAATGAAAAATTTTCTAAAACATTATCTAATAAATTACTGTCATAATTCATTGATTGAGGAGGTTCTGAACCATAAGGTTCAAAACGTTCTATTCTATTATTTTTAAAATCAAATATTAAATAATTAGAGTGTCCTTTATATTCTTTTGAATCAAATAATTCTATACCAAGAGGTATAATAAAAAAATTAGTTTTATTTTTAATTTGATTAATATAAGAAAATAAACTATTAATATTATTAATAAATTTATAATTTTTCCAATATAAAGAATAGTTTATAAATTCTGAATAATTATTATTAAAATTAATTAATTTTGTATCTTGTTTAATTAAATTAATTGATGATTTTGTATTTTTATATTTTTTGCTTAAATATAATAATCCAGAAAATATATTAATGGATGTTGTAGAGTATGAAGAAATATTAACTTTTTGATAATTCTCAATTAATTTAGGGTATAATTTTGTTTTAGGATATGAAAACATTTTATTCATAATAATATTTTTATTAATAAATACATCAACACATTCACTTATTCTATCTAAAATAATTTTATAACAACTATTTTTTTTATTACTTTGAATTAAATTTTTACAATTATTATCATTTGATAAATAATAATTTTTATTAGTTGAAGATAAAATGTATAAATAGCTTTTGGTAATTAATTCTAAAAACAAATTAATTTTATTTTTGTTTAAATATTTAAATATAGTTTCTCTTTTATTATTAAATATAAAAATATCTAATTTTTTCTTTTCTAAAATATTTTTTACATTTTCCCAATAATCATATTTAACTAATAAAAATAACGGACTTTCACCATAATTATTTTGAATATTTAAATCACTATTAATTATGGCATCATTAATTATATTAGTATGATTTTTGTATATATTTAATTTTTCTAATATTAAATGTAAAGGTATATTTCTATCAATATTAAAAATGTTGTAATTAAATGTTATTTGTTTATATATGTTAAACATTTTTAAAACATCATTTTTATTTAGTAATGATATTTTTTCAATAAAATAACAATAAAAAATATTGCCACTTTTATCTTGTATATTACCATCAAATAAATTAATATATTTTTTAATTAATAAACATAAATTTATATCATTAGAAATAGCTAAATAATGCAATGGTGATAAATTATATTTATTTTCAGTAATATTTAATTTAATATTTGATTTCAATATAAAATCCAGAAAATCTAAATTATTATTTTTAATTGATAAATGTAAAGGGGTTTCTCCATCATTGGTTAAAGTATTTAAATTATAGTATTTAGTTAATATTTTAAATATACTAAAATTATTATTTATAATACTTATATGTAATGCATTGTAACCTTCATTATTTTTAATATTAAAATTATTAACATAATTACATAATATTTTCAAGCTTTCAATATTGTTAAATTGTATGCAACACATTAATGAATTGTTATTATTGTTGTCATAAATTTCATTGATATTTAATCCAATATTATTATTATTTTCTTCTAATATAATTTTAAGTATTTCATTATATGAAAATTTAATTATATTGTAAAGAATACTTCTATTATTTTCATCAACAATATCTAATTTCAATTCTTTTATTATTAATTTTATAATTTCATACTTATTAAAAAGAATAAGATATTCTAAAAAATAAATATTTTTATTATCTTTTATATTATAATCAAAATTTTTATTTTTTTTAATTATTTTAATAATTTCTTTCCATTCACCATTATTAACTGATTTAAATAATTTGGAATTTATTTTTTCTATATCATCTAAATTAGTTAAATTATTATTTAATAACAAAATATCTTTCATATAAATTATATAATAAATAATTTTATTTATTATATTTGTTCTAAAAATTATAAATTTATTTATAATTAAAAATTATTTAGTTAAATAATCATTTATTATTGAATACATTGTTTTTACTATTTTTATTTTTTCAATATGATAGGGTCTAAATATTTTTAAAATTTCATCTAAAGAATATAATTTAATATCACCAATTTCATAATTATCTATTTTTTTATTTTCATAATTATTCAAATAAGATAAATAATAATTATGTATATATTTAATGCCATTTGTTCCTGTTAGATTTTCTCTCAAAAATTTACACTTTATAAATATTTCTAAATCATCTTCATTCATATTTGTTTCCTCATTAAATTCTCTAATAGCACAATCTAAATCATTTTCATTTTTATTTCTTCTGCCTTTTGGAAATCCCCATTCATTAAAATTATAAATTGATTTTTCAAACTCTTTTTTTTTATATTTTATTTTAACATTATAAAATTTACTTTTAGAATTCGTATATTCATTATAATGATACTGATTATGTATCCCTGAAAAGTTCCACATTTCATTCCATAAATCATCAAACTCTTTATTTAATATATTATCTATTTCTTTTTCTGTCATTTGTTTAATTAAATAATTTATACTTGGATTATTTAAATTTTCATTTTCTAAATCACAATTAATAATATTCTCATTGTATTTACCTCTTAAATATTCTATATACCCTAATGAATTTTTTCTTTGGACTAATAAAAATTTAATATCTTTATTTATATTATTTATATCAATAACTTTTGATAAATTTTCTATTAATAAATTTCTATTAACATTGAACTTATTATATATATGTTCTTGTAAATCATTTATTTTATTATTTTCAAAATTATCTATTTTAAATGATATTAATCCATTTGAAATTAATGGATAAATACATTTTTTTTGATAATGACCTTTTTTATTACAATTAATACAATAAATAATTTTATTTGATTTATTATAATTATAATTCATAACTTCTTATGATACAATCATAATATTTATTTAATTATATTTATATCCACAAATATTGTATGTTGTTTGTTCTTAAATATTATTTTAAATAATTATAATTGTATTTATGTTTTAAACTTAAAACATATTTTTAAAAATTTTACACACATTTTATTGTTATTTATAAATTTTTATTTCAAAATTTTTATAATAATTGAGATAATAATTATATTTTTTAATGTATATTATGCACTAAATAAATTTGTAATTAAATGATTTCATAATTATTAATTTCATCATCATTATTATCTACATCATAATATTCTTTAATTTCTTCTGGTGTAGCTAAATCCAATAAAATACCTTTTGCTGTAATTTCATTACTTTTATCTGAAAAAATATTACCTTTTATTAATATTTTTACATACATATCTTTTTTTAATAATTCAGTAGTTTCTTTAATTCTCAAACTATCATTAATTAATAAAAATTTTTGTTGGTTAATTAAATCTGGTGGTATTATAACCTTAACTGGACCATTAATTGCTGTATTAATTTTAGGAGTAATTCTATCCATTTTACATATTATTTCTCTTTCATTTATAATAAAAAATAATTGACAACTAAATTTAACTTTAAATTGTTGTGAAGATAAAATATCTTCAGAATTAATTATTGTTTCTTCTATTTTATCAACCTTATAAATTTTATTTATATATCCATATTGTTTATAACATTTTTTTTCATAATGATTTTTTAAATTTTCTTTAATATGATTTGTTATATCATTATCCATTTGTTCTGGATTTAACAATTCTTTTGTATCCAGAATTGTATCTGTATATATTTTCATTAAACGGTTATTAGAACTCATTATGCTATTATAATTATATATTATTTTTTATTTATCAATTTTTATTACTTATACAAAATTAAATGCATATATAAATATCATATATAAATAAACATACATTTGAACTTCAAAACACAAAAAGTCTCTAAGGAAACAAAGAAATGCCATCAGAAACTTGAATTTCAAGTTTTCCATTTAAAATAAAAATTTTAATTCTTTCCTTAATTTTGTTTAAGCATTTTTGGTTGATTTTTTTTTTATTTAATATCATTTCAATTTGTCCTCGTTGTGTTTTCCCACAGACAATTGACTTTTCTTCACAAGAAATAATTTTAATTTGTAATAAAATCATTTTACGAAACAAAATGTAATCCGATAATTCAAATCTTCCAATAAATGCAAAAATATTCAAATTAATTTTAATAAAATTTATAAGAATATTATCCTTAATACAATCAAGCTCTTTTTGTTCAAATTCATTTAATACAATTTTATTTTGAAAACCAAAATTTTGATAATTATAAATATAAGAATTCAAATCAATAAGAATTCTTTGATACATAAGTTCAAATAATTGACTTTTCTCTTTATTTAACTCTTCAACTGTTTTTGCTGGATAATCTTGAAAACCCATCATAAAATTTTCATGATCTTCAATTATTTTATCCATTTCTTTAATCGTTTTTGCCGGATAATCTTGAAAACCCATCATAAAATTTTCATGATCTTCAATTATTTTATCCATTTCTTTAATCGTTTTTGCTGGATAATCTTGAAAACTTTCCATTTTATTTTCTTCAAATAGTTGAAAATTAGTGAGTGATGACATTGTTAGATTTTTTAAACTGTAATAATAATATTTAAAATAAATTTTTTTCAATTTTTTATTTTAAATATTATTATTCATTTAAAATAAATAATTGAAAAAAATTAAGTATTCTATTTCATTTTCACATTGTTGTAAATAATAATAAAATTCTGGTATTTCATCTTTAATAATTTTAATTAATTTTTCATTTAAAATATTAAAAGTATTATATTTAATGTAATTTTTTAGAATAGTTGTAATTATAAACATTAAAAAATATTTTATTTATATAAAATTAAATATTTTTAATTTCCATTTTCATAACCAATTTTAGTATTTAAATGATTAGTAGCACAAGATATAACTAAACTGATATTATTTTGATAATAACGGTTAATTGGTAAATAGCAAATTTCATTAATTAAATTTTCTAAAATATAATAAACACTTTTTTTATAAATATTAAATAATATTTCAAAATTATGTAATATTTCAGGATTTAAATTATTATTTTTTTCATAATTAAACCATAAAACATTATTTAAAAAATTATCAATATTAATATTAACTAAATCATTTTGTTTATTATAAATTTTAATAGTTTTAAAAGAGTTCTTTTTATCAACAAATTTTTCTAATTCATCTGTTATACTATCAATTCTATAATCTCCAACATATATTTTAATATTATCATCATTATAAAAATTAATAACTTTTTTATTACAATAATTGATTAAAACAATTCCTTTAATTATATCATTCATTCTTCTTATGTAAAATAATATTGTATCTCTTTCAGCATTTGGTTTTAATGGAATTTTTGGATTTAATAAAGGAATATTTTTAATAAATTTAGTTTCATATAAAATATCATCATTATCTAATTTTAATAGTTTTTCATCACTATCATATAATTCAATTGTTAATTTATTGATATTTCCTAAAGAACTATCATCCCATTCTTTTAAAGCAAAATATGGTTTTCCCAACCAATTAAAACAAAAAAATTTATCTGGATAAATTGTATAAGCTTGAAGAGCTCTTGTAGATAAATTTCTACCATCACTTAATTCAGGAATTTTTAATAATATATATCTATCCATATATAACGAATTTTCCATATTCATATCCGGAACATATCTCATTTTTGGAAAATTATATTTACAAATTCTTTTAACATCATTAACAACAAAATCAATATTCTCTTTTTCTTCATCAGTTGGATAATTTAAATAATTTTTATTCAATGTAACTTTATTATATTTTGACAACATTAGTTGATCTATTCTACAATACTTAACATTTGTAAAATTTCTTGTTATAAATGGTTCAACAGAATGTTTCAATTTTTCAGAATAATCCATCAAAAAATTTTTATTTACATCATATATCTTAATATCTTCACTATTTTTTAATGTAATATTACCCAATAATGGATAAGTGCTATTTGTTATAGGACCAAAAAAAACAGTATAATTATAGGCATTTGGATATAATTTAAAATTTCTACTATTACTATCAATATTAATTCTAAAATCTCTTAATGTTTCTCCTAATAAATTTGAATTTAAATTAGGATCTAATGTATTATTTTGAAAAGTAAAATCGGTTTGTCTTCTTATTGGTTGAATATTTGAAAAATTATCATTTAAATTATTTTGAGATCTTGCATTCATATTTTGATTATAAGAATTAACTGTATTACTTGTATCATAAAAAGTGCTATTTGGTTGAAAAGAAGAATAATTTCTTACAAATTGTTGTTGATCTGGTGGAGAATTAAAAGTATTATAAATACCATTTCTAATATTATTTTGATTACTCATTATAATTATAATATAAAATTATATATAAAGTTTTTTCGTTTTTTATTTTTATTTTTTATAAATGGTAATTACATATTAATACAATGGAAAAGTATTTATATTCTAATGATAATACTAAATTATTAACAAAAAGATTAATTGAATTATGTGGATTTCAATTAAAAGAAAATAATCAACAAACTATTATTCTTATTAAAAATTGTAATACTATTGTAAAAGATACTATTGTTGAAGTAAATAATAAATATGGTTATCAACTTAAACCCAGCAAGGAAAGTATTGAAAAATTAAATGCTAAATGTTTAAGTAATTGTATTTCTAAAATGAAAAATAAAAGAAAACAAACAAATGAAAATTACCAAACATTACAACCAAAAACAAATCAAGACAAATTTAATACTTTTAGAAATCCAAATGAAATGTTAAGAGAAACAAATAATCCAAATAATCAACAAAAAAATGATATGGAAAATTTAAATGCTTTCAGTTTTTCTGGAGGAAATGAATATGCTCCCATTGTTGATGTAGGAAATAGTGCCGGTATGATTATGTCTGCAACCGGAAAATATGAAAAAATTAATAATTTAGATCCAGGAACTAATAATTTATCAAAAAAAGATTTTGCAAACAGTCTATCCGAAAGAATAGAAATGCAAAAAAGAGATTTAGAACAATTTACACCTAATTCACCTAATGAATTTTCTTTAAATAAAGCAACCGCTGAATGGCTTGGTATTGCTGGAAGTGCACAACAAAATCAACAATATAATCCTAACCAACAACAATATAACCCTGAACAACAATATAACCCTGAACAACAACAACCAAATCAACAACAAAATGAATATCAATCAGGCTCATCATTTATTCAAGGAGGTGGAACTGATAATGTTGGAACATCTTTAGATTCTGCTTTTAGTGGTGTTTCAAGTATTCAAAATTCAGGTTTATCTAATCAACAACAAACAATAAATAATAACGAACAACAAATGATGAATAATAATAATCAACAACAAATGATGAATAATAATAACGAACAACAAATGATGAATAATAATAATCAACAACAAATGATGAATAATAATAATCAACAACAAATGATGAATAATAATAATCAACAACAAATGATGAATAATAATCAACAACAAATGATGAATAATAATAATCAACAACAAATGAATAATTTAAGTAATTTTGATGACAGTATTGATCCAAATGAAAGATTAAAACAGGTTCAAAATGAAAGAAGTCAAATTGATAATATGACATCACAATATCAAACCGGACAAAATTTTAATCCTCAAGAATCTCCACACGAAAATAATAAAAGAATATTAGAACATGAATCAATGAATAATCAATCTAATGGTAATTCATCTGTTTTTTTTTTAAATCCGAATTAAGTGAAAGAAATACACGCTCTAAAAATAAACAAAAACAATCAAAAAAAAATATAGAAAAAGAACTTGAAAAAATTAATAATGAAATAAAACAAAAAAAAAAAAAAAACAAAAAATCATTAGGTGATATTGAAAATGAAATAAATAATATGAATAAATTAATAAAAAAGAAAAAAAAAGAAAAAAAAAATAAAAATAAAAAAGATAAAAAAAATGTAAATGATAATAAATTATCTCCTAAAAATGATTTAGAAAATTTAGGTTTAGAAATAAATATAGATGATAATAGTAATAAAAAAAGTAAATCTATTGAAAATAATAAAAGTAATGATAGTGATAAATCAACTGATAGTAATAAAAAATTAAAATTATTAAAAATGGTAAAAATATTAAAAAAAAGTAATGATATTTTAAACAAAAAGATAATACATATTGAAAATATTAATTATAAAAATGTGAATGATTATAGATTTGATTTTGAGAATAAGATAGATATTAATGGATTTACAATTGAAAACATTAATTTTCCAAAAAATACAGATAATAATATTACAGAAAAAAATAATGAATTAAAGGTGATTTATAATGAAAAAGAATATTTAATAAAATTAGAAGAAGGGTATTATAATAGATATATGATTATGGAATGTTTAAATAGTAATTTTGAAACAAATGATATAAAAATAGAATGTTTATTAAATAATAAGGATAATTTTATCTTTAAAAGCAATGATGGTAGTATTTTTGAATTATTAGATACACAAAATTGTATTTTAAATACTCTTGGATTAATAAATGGTGATTATAAAGATAATAATATTTATAGTTCAAACTATCCAATTGGATTAAGTGATAATATAATTTATTTAGAATTTTCTAATATTTATGATAAACCAATTTTTAAAATAAATAATGATACAAATGAAATTATTAAACTATATGAAATTAAAGATATTAAAAATATATCATATTTAGATATTAAATTTTATTTTACAATTGAAAATCCAATACTAAATCAAAAATATGAATACTTTTATAAAAAACATAATTTTGATTTAATAATTAAATAAATTTTTTAATAAATATTCATTTTAACAAATGTTTTTTCTCCTTCTTCAATATTAAAAGAATAAATATTTAAATGTTTTCTATCATTTTTATTAATAAATAATATTAAATTATTATCATTATTCATATCTTCAGTGTAAGAAACATATCCTTTAATATTAATACCAAACTCAAGTGGTTTTTTACATTTAAAATTATTGAAATATTTTTTATCAATATTAAATTCAACCGAAAGAAGATTAATTACAATACCGTTGTAATTAACTTTGAAAAAAATTGTTTCTAAAATTTTATCTAAATTTAATATTTTTAAAGATGTATAAATATCATTAACTAATATCCAAATAAAATTATCATCTTTATGTTTAATGTAAAAATATTTATTAGAGCATTTTTTTTCAAGTATTTTATTTTTCAACTTATTATTATTATTATCAAATTTTTGAATATACTCATTAAATGGTTTTTTCATATCAATAAGTATATCAGTAATTTTTTTGTTATTAAAGTCACTCATATTGTCTTTTGAAAACTTTTTATTATTATACACTTAATATTATATATTTTTCAATTTTTTTATAGATTATTAATATTGGAAATAAATGTATTTTTAACTATATATTCATAATTTAGCTTATATTTAACTTCTTCTATATTTTGAATATATAAATTATATAATTTACTATCATTTTTTATAGAATATATTTTATCTATAATTTCATCAGGATTATTATACCCAATACATATAATTGTTTAATTATAATAGAAACAAATGAAAAATATAAAGAGACAAAAATAGTAGAAGATATTTTAAATATTTTAAATGTTTAAATACTAAAGATAAATGGAATGAAAAAATACAAAAAAATAATTTTAATCTTTTTTAATATTATTTATTAGTATATATTTATTAAAATAATAATTCTGCTTTAGATAACAATTTTTTTTTATCCACTACTTTAATATCATATGTATTGTATATATTATTATGAATAGAAGATAAAGCCGCAATTCTTCCAAAATTACTATTCGGATCAATAAATAACATTTCAGTTTTTTGAGATAATATGTAATTATCTATAAAAGTTTTTGAAATATCATCATCTATAGAATTTCTATCTAAATGTTGAATTAAATCATTATTATAAATTATTTGTGTTTTATCAAACATATTATAAACATCTTGTAATAAATTGATATTATCAGTAGTAAAGAAGATATTATAATTATTTTTATATTTTTCTTCACATTTATTTTTTATATTAGAAAGTATTTTTATAAAATTTGTTATATTATTTTGATAGTTTTCTCCTGGGTTGGTAATCATATAAAAATCACCACATCTTATTTGAATTCCAACAATATTAGTTTTATTAGAGACTAAATTCTCAACTTTTTTATTAAATATTATATTTGGAATTAAAATATCAGTATATAATTTTTTATATTCACTAAATATATCCAATAGATAATTTTTATCATCATATAATATATTTTTATATATATATTGTGATATTTCTTGATTCAATATGAATTCATTTACTCTATTAGGAAATAATTTTGTTGAATTAATTAAATATTCTTTTAATTTTAAAGGTTTATCAATTAAATGATATACTTTAATATCTTTTTCAGTATGTTCTAATAATTTATAATCATACTTTTTATAATTTAAATATTTTGTTATGTTCTCTTTCTCCCATAAAATATAAAATTTACCTTTAAGTATTTTACTAATTAATTTAACTGCGATTAATCCTACAATTCTATCACCAAAACCTCCTAAACATACATTTTTTTCATATTTAATAACAAATATTTTTAAATTATCCATAATTATAAATATTATTTATAATATAATTTATATTTTATTATATTATATATATAAATATATTATTATGATAGATAAAAAATTAATAATATATGACAAAAATAATATTGAAGAATTAGTTGTATATAATAAAAATTTTAAGATACTACCAACAAAACAGTTTTATTTAAATAATGTATTGTATTTAAATAATAATTTTATTTTAATAGAAAATAAAGAAATTTTTAATAAAAAATGGAATTCAAATTTAAATATTAAAATTAAAAATGAAAAATATAATAATGAAATAAATTTAACAAATACTAAAATAAATAATAATAAATGTATATCATTTAATACAATTATTATTGGTAATTATTATCATTTTATAATTGATTTTTTACCAAAAATATTTATTTATAAAGAATTAAATTTAAACAATGATATTTATATAACCTGTAAAAATTTTAATAGATTTCAATTAGAATTTTTTGAATTAATTGATTTTGATTATAAAAAAATGAAATTATTTGAAAATGATGTATTATTTAAAAATGAAATGATAATTTTATCAGATTCAAGTGGTTTTTGTATATTAAAAGACGGTATACCCAAATATCCAATAGAATGTATGAAAAAATTATTAAATAAATTAATAAAAGAAAAAAAAATAGTAAAAAAAGATAAAAAAAATATTTATATAACAAGAAAAAATTCAAATGAAAGACATATCAATAATGAAGAAATAATTATTAATTTATTAAAAAAATATAACTTTGTAATTGTTGAATTAGAAAATATTTCTGTATTAGAACAAATTGATTTATTTTATAATTCAAATATAGTATTGGCTCCACACGGAGCAGGTTCAATTAATATAATTTTTGGAGATAATATTAAAGTATATATTGAAATACATAATAAAAATTATGTAAAAATGGATAATTGTTTTCATCAAATTTGTGATAATTTAAATATACCTCATTATTGCGTCCATTCAAATTCAGTAAATAATATTAAACCACATTTTAGTAATTTTGAATTTGATAATTTAGAATGTTTAGAAAAATTAATAAAGAAATATTATATAATGAAATAAATAATAAACAAATACTATAAATGGACATTATACTAACTTGTTGTCATTGTAATAATAATTTTATTGTTAATACTAAAGAATTTAATTGTAAAATATTAAGACACGGTATTTATAAGACCAATTACCAACAAATAAACCCACATCTACCAAAAGATGAATGTGATAGATTATTTAATAATGATTTAATCTATGGATGTGGAAAGCCACTACAAATAATAGTAAATGATAATAATGATTATGAAGTAATTATTTGTGATTATATATAAAAATAAATAAAAATTGATTTTTTTTATTATTATAATATTATATGATTTTAATGATATTAAAAAATTATATGGTATTAATAAAAAATATTCAACTTTATATTCTAAAGATGAGCCTTTACTAAATGTATATTTTTTAATTTTAACAATGAAAGATATTTTAGATGAATTAAATATTTTTTGATTTGTATAAATATTTTATTTATACAAATCAAAAAATACTATCTAATGCTTTTTGTAATAAAACATCACCTTCATTAATATATTGATTAATTTCTTCTAATTTTTCATTCTTTTCATCATTATCATCCATTTTTAAAATTTCATCTTTTTGTTTTGTATAATAATGCATTAAATTCATTATTGAATCGTAATCTTGATTTTTAAATTTTAATTCTATCTTAATCTTTTTTTTATGTTCTTTGCTTTTCTCAATAGCCATTATATTCTTTAATCTTTCTTTATCTTTTTTAGTTATTTTTTGTTTATTTCCAAAATCTGTTTTAATATCTTTACTCTTATCTAATAGATTACCAATCTTAAATAGAGGTTCATTTTTTTTATTTCCATTATTTAATAAACTTATATTATTTAATTTATCTCTAATCTTATCTTGAATATATATTTCATTTAAACAATTACTAAAAACAATATATTGTCTTGTTTTAGTTTTAACATTTGCTCTATAAATTCTACCTAATGCTTGAACTAAATCAGTAACACTCCAAGTAGGCATTATAAATGACACTCTTGGATGATTACCATTTAAATCGTGTAATGAAATAGAATTTGAACCACATTTAATATTACAAATAATAATTCTTTCTTTATCATCATTAAAATCTTGAATATTTTTATTTTTTTTTGTTTCATTTATTTCACCATATACTAAACATTTAACATTTAATTGTTTTGATAATTCTAATAATGTATTTGTATAATTAACAAATATAACAACTGAATTACCATTATTAACTTCGTTTAATGCTTCTTCTTTAATAGTTGGTATTTTTAATATTTCATTTTTTTGATTTGTTCTCATATATTCAGTTATTGCTGTATTTTTTTTATTTTCTAAAGCTTTTTTTAATTCTTCATAATTATCATTTATTTCTTTTTGTTTTTTCATTTCAAAACATTTACCTTCAATATGACAATTTGGATATAATCTTTTCATTATATTTTCATCTATCTTACTTGCATACCTTGGATATATAATTTTATGAAAAGCCAACATATAATTATTTGTATCTTTAAGTTTTGATTTTTTAACAATCCAATTATGCCCTTCATCATATGTTTCATATAATCTTAATACCAATCCAATCAATATAAAATATATAGGTTGTTCAGCTACTGTTCCACTTAACATTAATATTTTTACTTTTTTTTTTGAAAATTCATGCAATATTCTTCCATTATTTGTTGTTATATTTTTACATTTATGAACTTCATCATATATAATAATAACATCATTTGGTATTTTTTTATCATCTATTACATATTCATCATTTTCCATTGTTATAAAATCACAATTTATTTTCTTTTTTTTATTATTAAAATAATTTAATCTTTGTAATAATTCATATGATGTTATTCCATAATAATTACAATTAAAAATATCCATAACATTTAACCAACCCTTCATTACTATTTTAGGACATACTATAAATGGTTTTAAATTTAACATTAAACAACTAACCACTGCACAATATGTTTTACCTAAACCCATCATACTCGCATCTAAACATCTGCCATTTGTTTTAATTATATTAATTAAATTTTTGGTATGGTCTTGTTGATAAGGTATTAATTTATCCATTTTTCTATTATTAATTATTATTTTTTTTTTATCAATTTTTATATTAAACAGAACATATTGTATATTTTTTATTATTAAAATATACAAATAAGTAAACATTATTTATTAGATGGTTAAATTATAATTAAAATAAGAACATACAAAATAATCCTCAAAGATTAAAAAAGTAAATAACCATCATATAATCTTATTTCTATAAATAATCACAAATAAAATATAAATTTTTATCAAATATTGTGTCTATATTTTTTATAAAAATCCATTACAAAATCGTCTTACTTTAATACACCACTGTTTATCACATATTACAATTATATCTATAAAATCAATAATTTCTTTTTTTATATCTTTTTCTATTTTAAGAACATCATAAATATTTGAACAAAATCCGTGTTCTAATTTATTAGTTAAATAATAGTATATAATAATAGACATTGTTATTATTTCATTTTTATAAGGTGTTATTTCAATTGTTTCCAATATTATATTTTTCAAATTATTTTTTTCATTAATATTATTTAATTCTTCAAAATCTAATTGATATTCATTATAATATTTATCATTAAATTCTTTTCTTATTTGAATATTTGTAAAGAAAATAATAGTGTCAAATAACTCATTAAAATATATTGTTTTCATATTTTAATGTTTTGTAAAATTATTATTATTAAATTAAATTTTTTTCAATTTTTATATAGTGTTAATAATATTATATAATTTATCTGAAACATTTTTTAATATTATTTTTATGTATTTCTTTTTTCCATTATTTATGTGAAATAATTTATTCCATTTATCCACAGTTAAATTTAATTTCTCTTTAGGTGGATGAATACCAAAAAATTCTATAATTATTATTTTTAAATATAAAAACATAACTTTTCACATAAAATTATATAGGTGGTTATTACTAATTAGCTTTTTTAAATAATATTTTCCAATAAATTATGAAATATAAACATCTTATAAAAAATAACTTCATAATCTTTGAAATCATTATTCATATATATTATTTTTTTTTTAATTGCTATTAAAGGGTCATCATAATTTTTTTATATTTATTTATTACATCATAATGAATAGTTAATTCTTCATTAAATTCCGGTTTAAATATTAACCAATCATCTACAATCCAATAGTTATTTTCCATATTTTTCATTATTAAATTATATTTAAATATTCACTATTTTAAAATTTTAAATAAATCAACTAATTTATTATTATATTTAAATAATATTTTCCAATAAATTATGAAACATAAACACCTTATAAATATTGTATGTTTTATAATTTTTATTATAATCCTCTATTATATTATAAGATATATGTTCTTTAAAACTTTTATTAAATTCATTAAATGAAACATTTAATTCTTTTTTATTGTTTAATGCTTTATTAAAACTTATAAAATTTTTAATTAAAAATACAATTGATAATAAACAAACAAAACTAAAAGTATTCATATTTAACCTTTTGTTAATGAGTAAATAAAATTAAAATCAATTTTTATTCAAAATAATAAATAACAAATATTTGATTTTATAAAAATTTAATATATTTATTTAAAATTTTGTTTAATTGTTTTTACTTTTTCAATCATTGAAAAAATTTCATCTGTAATTAAAACTGTAAAATCCGTTTCTCCATAACATTCACCAGCATAAATTGATGTATTAAATGTTAAACAATTATCATTTTTTATAATTATTGCACAACCATTACAATCAAATAACGTGAAACAATCATCTTTCTTTTTTGAATCAAATTTATTAATGAATTTTTCATAAAAATAATTAAATTCTGTTAAAAATGAAGTTATTAAAATATTGTTTTGTTTAAATAATAATGTTATTGTATTATCATTATCTTCATTATTTTCATTTTCATTATTTAATTTAAATAGTGTAATTTTCCATTTGATGATATTGTCAATTTTTATTATACTCAATACATATAATTTTTGTACCATTTATATTTTATTTAAAATAAAATAAAATCTAATTAAAGAAAAATCAATATATTTATTTTAGAATAATGAATAGTTATAGTATTTATGATGATTTATTCTCTTATTATGTATTTTTTATACTTAATATTAAAAACTATTGAATACCATTAATATTTTAATGGTTGAGAGTTATATTATTAAAATTATTATGATGAAATTTAACTTGAATAT
>Ga0233446_1000966_pt1 | contig 23895 bp, 29 predicted proteins | sample SI_124_October20_4_FD_182780 | JGI IMG/M metagenome (GOLD analysis project Ga0233446, IMG submission 182780) | Seawater microbial communities from Saanich Inlet, British Columbia, Canada - SI_124_October2016_120_MG | ecosystem: Environmental > Aquatic > Marine > Inlet | place: Canada: British...
CTGATGTGCATCTCCATACCATTTAATAATATAGATGTTGTAATAGCTTAAAAGGAGAAGCTATGAGTGTGAAAAAAGACCCAACAGTTGCATTTATCTGGGTAGCCATAGCAATAGTTGTATTATGGCGAACTGTCCGAATAATGAGAGGAGAGTTTAGCTAGAAAGAAAGATTAGGTGGATTTAAACCAACTTGCTACACCTAGACAATTGTCAAAGTAGCTAAATAGGAGAAAGACATGCACGAACTAGATTATTTTTGGGTTGAGAAGAATCCAGACAAACGCTTCACAAAATACCCCTTCGTTGTTATCGCTAGAGACAGTCTATACGAACAAGGTACGATTAATCAGACAGGATTAACTTTCAAACAAGCAACACATGAAGCTAGCTGGCGTAATGCTTATGCTACAAGTGAATCTCGCTTATGGCGTTCCAGCCCAAATCATGAATACCTCAAAAGAAAAAAAGAACTAGAGATAGAAGGGGGTGATAAGTGGCGTAAAAAGGTTAGGGCAGATTTACTACATCAAATCTGGTGGGCAGAAACCAATCAAGAAGAAAAAGAAATAGAAGAAAATAAAAATTATGAACTATCTCAAAAAGAAATAGATAGTCGTACAAAAAGTTACACTAAATGGAAAGTTAAGTATTTAAAAAAATTTCTCAAATAATTATAAATGGAGGTACTAAATGAACCCAACCACTGCAGCAACATGGGTAATAGTATTGTATGTGTTAGCAGAAAGATTTGTTAGATTGGTATTACCTAAACTAGCACCTTTTTAATTAGCCCACCCCATTTGCCCACTTAATTGTCTGGGGAGTAAACTAGGCCTTATGAAAAAACCTAAAAATCAGGTGTGGATAAAGTTTGCATTATTATGTTTAATTTTGTTTGCCTATTTTGCATATTTAACCTATAAATATAATCTGCTGACGGGTGGCGTTGCTTCTGCGCTGACTTGGAGTTTCTTTGTGTTGTGTACGCCTGTTGCAGATGCTGGTTTTTTATTGGATTTTCCACTTAGGCTTTTGTTCGGCATTCGGATGGTAGTTTCAGAAGTGGCAGTCTGGGTAGTTGCAATTTTAATTAATATTGTTGCATTTTATTACTTCCGTGATTTCTATCAAACGACCACTATCACCAGGCTAATGGAAGCAATATTAACGACACCTTTCCCATACTGGTTCATTATAGCCCTATCAGCAATCGGTACATTTCTTTCGATACATTTTGGAGATGAACTGATGGATGTTATTCATCATAAAGACCGTGAATATTTTCACGCACATCATTTTAAGCATGAGATGGTTGTATTTGTTTTCTTCTTAGTTGTTATCTTTGGTTACTACGAGCTTATATCAAGCCTGGGAATCAGCCTTACAGCTATTTAACTCATTTTCCCACTTAATTATCTCTGGATAAACTGGTTTTATGAAAAAACTACTCCTCCTACCATTCTTAATACCTAATCTGGTGATGGCACAAGAGAAGATAGTTCCAGTAGCAGAATACACAGCCAGCAATACTGACTGGCAGTCTAATTTATACGATATCTATTATGTAGCATGCCGTTGTGGCTTTGCCTACCAAGCAGCTTATGAGGAAATGCAAAAACATAGTGAGGATGAAGTAGATACTAGTCTTCATGATAGGGGCTATGTAATGGTGATGAGTATGGCTGATTATGTATACGAACATGGTGAAGGTATAGCTAACCATCAAGAAGCTTTTGAAAATCAGATGGAAGCTATCCTTGCTTTTTATCAGAATGAAGCTGCTAAAAGCTATATAAAGAATAACCAATTTAAAGGCATTATCGGTAGAGATATTTCAACCTGTAAGAGCTATGAAAGCTTTTATGATGGCTTGGTAAAGAGGGCTGTCTAAATTATTGCCATTAATTAATAATGGGTAAAAAAATGGGTAAAAAAAATTATCTAACAGGCTTCAACCCTTGAATTATAGTGAGTTGCAGCAGGTGTTGGATAGACCCCAGCTCCACCAATTTTACCAAGATAAACCCTTGATTTAAAGGGTTTTTTCTTTTTTAGCCCCCAAAACTGTAGCTAACATATAAATCTACAATTTCTTAGGATGTTTTAATCAATGAGGTCATAGAAGCCACATAAAAAACTATATTTTTTAACTTCAATCTGCTCAACCCTGCCAGCATCGTTATCACCAGCATCAATCTCAACTTCGACACAGGCCCCTATCTTTGCGTTGCCATCATCTTCATCAATATCGGTCTCGCTAGTAACTTGGTATGTCTTGCCATCTATTACCCAGTCACCTTCAAATGAATTTTCAGGCATACTTTCGATCTTGCCGTAGAATTCATCATCTTCAAAATCTTTATCTGCTGAAGCGCTTGATATTAAACCTAGTAAAAATAATGCAAATAAAATTTTTCTCATAACCCGTCTCCTTTATAAATATTCTTAATTTTAATTATAACTGAAATGATATGAAGCTTTTTGATCTAGCATAAGTTTAGGCGTGCTTTCATCTTATAATTTTTATTGTAAACCTTAAAGGGACTTGTAATTTTTAAAATAAGCCCAATATATATAAATAAGTAAACAAATTAAATGGAGAAAAAAATTATATGCGTTTTGACAAACTTACAACAAAATTTCAACAAGCAATTGCTGATGCACAAACATTAGCAAACGTAAATGATAATGGTTCTATCGAGCCTATTCATCTTCTAAGCGCATTGTTAGAAAAAACAGATGGAGATGAATTATCACTGTTATCTTCCGCTGGTTGTAAACCGCAAAATTTAAAAACATCACTTAATGATGCAATTAAAAACCTTCCTAAAGTCAAATCTACGGATGGCGAGATTGGAATCTCAAGAGAATTAAATGGCTTACTAAACCTTACTGAGAAATTAGCCTTGAAACAGGGTGATGATTACATATCAATTGAAATGTTTCTTCTTGTTTTAATCGATGATAAAAACCAAGCAGGCAAGTTGTTGCGCGAGGCTGGATGTAACAAAGAGTCACTTGAAAAATCAATTATGTCTGTAAGGGGAAATGAGAAGGTGAACTCTCAAAATGCAGACGGGCAAAGAGAGGCCTTGAAGAAATACACTCTAGATTTAACTGATAGAGCAAGGCAGGGAAAGCTTGATCCTGTTATAGGAAGGGATGATGAAATTAGAAGGGCAATGCAAGTTCTTCAGAGGAGGACAAAAAATAATCCTGTGCTCATTGGAGAGCCAGGCGTTGGAAAAACAGCTATTGTTGAAGGGTTAGCCCAAAGAATTATAAATGAGGAGGTGCCTGAATCCCTTAAGAATAAAAAAATATTATCGCTTGATATGGCGTCATTATTGGCAGGAGCAAAATACCGAGGTGAATTTGAGGAGAGGTTAAAAGCCGTTCTGAAAGAAATTGCCATGGAAGATGGGCAAATTATTTTGTTTATCGATGAAATTCATACCATGGTAGGTGCAGGCAAAGCGGAAGGCGCAATGGATGCCGGAAATATGCTTAAGCCTGCATTGGCACGAGGTGAGTTGCATTGTATGGGCGCAACCACTTTAAATGAATATCGTCAGTATGTTGAAAAAGACGCTGCGCTAGAGAGAAGGTTTCAAAAAGTAATCGTTCAAGAGCCGACGATTGAGGCAACGATTGCCATTTTGAGGGGGCTGCAAGAAAAATATGAAATCCACCATAATGTTGAGATTACTGATCCGGCAATTGTGGCAGCGGCTGAGCTATCTCAGCGATATATTACCGATAGATTTTTACCTGATAAGGCGATTGATTTAATTGATGAGGCTGCCTCTCGTGTCAAAATTGAGATTGATTCAAAACCTGAAGTGCTTGATAAGCTTGAGCGTAGATTAATTCAATTAAAAATTGAAAAAGAGGCGGTTCGTAAGGAGAAAGATGAGGCTTCTAAAAAGCGCTTGAAATCAATTGAACAAGACATTAAAGAAAGTGAAAGAGAATTTAATGACCTTGAGGCTGTATGGAAGTCAGAGAAGATTTTGTTACGTGGCACACATGACATCAAGGAAAAGATTGAACAGGCTAAACTTAAGATGGAAAAAGCAAACCGTGCGGGAGATTGGCAGGCAGTCTCTGAAATTCAATATGGCGAGTTACCAGAATTAGAGTCTCAATTAAAAGAGGCATCTAAAAATGAAAATAAAGAACAGAAAAAACCGAGGATGCTTGTAACTGAGGTGGGTGCCGATGAGATTGCAGAGGTTGTCAGTCGAGCAACGGGCATCCCTGTCTCAAAAATGTTACAAGGTGACCGAGATAGACTATTAAATATTGAAGAAAAACTTCATCAACGCGTTGTAGGCCAAGATGAGGCGGTAACCACAATTTCTGATGCCATACTTAGGTCGAGGTCAGGTTTAAGCGATCCTAATCAACCCTATGGTTCATTTTTATTCCTAGGGCCAACCGGAGTAGGTAAGACCGAATTGACGAAAGCATTAGCTGAATTCTTATTTGATTCAGAAGATCACTTGATACGAATTGATATGAGTGAATTCATGGAGAAACATTCGGTAGCTAAGCTCATCGGGGCGCCTCCAGGATATGTTGGGTATGATGAAGGGGGTTATTTAACAGAGGCAGTAAGAAGAAAGCCCTATAGCGTAATTTTGCTTGATGAGGTGGAAAAAGCTCACCCCGATGTTTTTAATGTTTTACTGCAAGTCTTAGATGATGGTCGATTAACAGATGGCCAAGGAAGGACTGTAGACTTTAAGAATACTGTGATCATCATGACATCTAATTTGGCATCCCAGATGATTCAATCGAAAGCAGAGGAAGATTATCAGGTGCTTAAGCTTGCGGTCATGGGGGAGGTAAAAAACTATTTCAAACCTGAGTTTATTAATAGGATAAATGAGATTGTTGTCTTTCACCCGCTCGAGGCAAAAAATATTCAGTCAATCGCTAAGATACAGTTAGAAAAATTGCGTGAAAGACTTCTTGCCATGGAGATGGATTTTGAAATTAATGCAGAAGCAATTAAAAAAATTGCTGAGGCAGGGTTTGACCCAGCATTTGGGGCGAGACCGCTTAAAAGAGCTATACAGTCCGAAATTGAAAATCCTTTGGCTAAAAAAATTCTAGCTGGTGATTTTCATGCAAAAGACAAAGTGGTGGTGGGTTTTTCAAAAGAAAAGTTTACATTCACAAAAGCGTAATTAAAAAAAGCTTTAGGTGGTAGAATAAAATTTTAACAGACAGTTAAACATATGATCGAATTCTCTGATATTGCAACAGTGATTCAGCTTGCTGTTGCACCTGCATTCTTGCTGACAGGTATCGGTGCTATTTTAGCAGTTATGGCTACCAGGCTTTCAAGAATTGTAGACCGTTATAGAATTTTAAATGAGGGCTCTAAAAAATTAAATATGGAGCACAGGAAGGAAATAGAGTATTTAATCAAACGCTCTAAATGGACGCATTGGGCAATTGCATTGACGACAGTTTCCGCCCTCTTGGTCTGCGTATTAATTGCCATGATATTTATAGCCACTGAGGTGAGTTTTAATTTTGATCAGCTGATTATAATTCTGTTTATCTTAGCAATGGGCTTCTTAATTTTTGGCTTGCTAAGCTTTCTAAAAGAAGTGGACTTATCAAAAGGCGTGATTAAATTTTAGATTAATTAAAATATCTATTAGTTTCTGACTTGAGAATTTTTATTAATAATAAAATCCCAATTAGGTTAGGGATGACCATCATGCCATTCATGACATCTGAAAAATTCCAAACAAAACTTAGGCTCATGGTGGCCCCCACAAATATCAATAAGGAAAAGACAACCTTATAATAATTTACAATCTTTGCTCCAAACAAATACTCAATAGCCTTTTCGCCATAATAACTCCATCCAATGAGCGTTGAAAAAGCAAAAAGAGCTGAACACACAGCAACAATAGCTGCCCCAGTACCTCCAAGAGTAACGGCAATACTATTGGCTGTTAAATCTGCAGCGCTGATCCCCTGAGTCCAAACATCTGTTGTTAGTATAACGAGGGCAGTGAGTGTGCATACAATAATTGTATCTATAAAAGTACCTGTCATGCTCACTAAAGCCTGCCTAACTGGGTCATTTGTTTTAGCTGCTGCTGCAACAATCGGCGCAGAACCTAGACCTGCTTCGTTTGAGAATAGGCCACGCGAGACGCCAAAACGAATTGCAGCTGCAAGTGTTGCACCTACAAACCCTCCTGTAACCGCATGCCCATTAAACGCATGACTAAAAATTAATGAAAAAGCATTTGGTATCTGTTCAAACCTGATGCCTAAAACAATTAAAACGGTGCCGACGTAAAGTAAGATCATGAATGGAACAAAAAATGAAGCAAACCTACCGATGGATTTAATACCCCCTACAATTACTAGGCCAGCAAGCGATGCTAGAACTGCACCTGTCCACATGGTAGGAATGTCAAAGACGTTTTGAAAAATAGAAGCGGTTGCATTTGCCTGCACCATGTTTCCTGCACCAAAAGCAGCTAAGAAAGTACACACGGCAAATACTGAACCTAACCAGGGTAGGCCAGCCCCTTTAGAAATATAGTACATAGGACCACCCCTCATACCATTAGGCCCCCGCTCACGATACTTAACAGCTAAAAGAGCTTCAGAGTATTTTGTAGACATGCCAAATAGGGCGGTCAGCCACATCCAAAAGATGGCGCCGGGACCACCTAAAGTGATAGCGGTGGCGACACCAACGATGTTACCAATCCCTACGGTGGCAGCAAGCGCCGTCATAAGTGTTGAGAAATGTGAAATATCACCATCTTGATTAGATTTGCTGAATACAATCTTAAACGCGAGTGGTAACGTTCTAAATTGTATACCTCTGAGCTGGAATGTTAAGAAGATATGTGTGCCAAATAATAGAATTAATAAAGGGGCTCCCCACATCCATCCTGCTAACTGGCTAACAAATAACTCTAATGATTGAAGCATAATTTATGAATAAAAATTTATATTAGACCAAAGATAACATAATTAAATTTTCTTTAGAAAAATCCTGACAAATTTTAATTTTATCGTCTACCTTTTAAATATTAAAATTTGAGGAAATATAAATATGTTTAAAGATGAAAAAAATTATCAAACAGAGGAAATACCATTAGAGATTCAGAATATCCTTCTTAATTATGGAGAAAAGCAAAAGATAGGTATTTCTGAATATCTCAGGACATTTAATCTATCCTCATTAAAAAACATAACGGATAACATGGATGGGTTAAATTTTTCAGAAATTAATCAATATCTAAATAGTTATCTTATTCACTCAAAAAATAAAAGTGTTGTTATTACTACCGGGAAAGTAATATAGAAAAATTAGATTGCAGAGGAAATTCCTCCTCCTGTTCTTCTTCTGCCGCCGGGCTAGTGCGAAAATCTAGCCACCAATTTAAGGGTAGGGATTATGGAAAATAAAAATATATTTTTAATGATTTTTTTTTATTGCACAATAAATCTTTCTTATGCAAAAGACCTTGATACGAATTCTAAGATGACCCCGGGCGACAACAAACAATTTGAAAATATTTATCAGGATTGGGAGGTGGATAAATTTGAGAATATCGTCCGTTATAGCACACACGGTAGGGTAGTTCATGGTCATCGTTTTGGATGGATAAAAAAGGCAGGTAATTGTGATTTGGATATCTTAGCAACGACTATATCAACACAACAGGAAAATAAAGATCGACTTTATGATTTCAAGGGAGATAGAATTGATTTAAGGATAAATTTTCCACAGGCAAAAGGTGAAGATCCCGCAATTATTAAAACTGACCTAATCACCGTATTTGATCTTGCAACATTAAAAATAGCTTTTTTTGGAAATTTTATTCAAGGGCAGATGTTTGATTCATTAATGGCATACTTTAATACAATTAAAATTGAGGTGACAAACCCCCATAAGATTTATTTCGATATCCCATCCGATGAATTTAGCTTGAATGGTTATGTGGCTGCCAAATTAAAAGCACAGGAATTATGTGAAGGCATGATAAAAACCACCAGCCTATGATTAATAAATAAAGTGGTGTAGTTTGCTTAGAGGAGGAAGTAAATGACAAAAGCTAAGACATCAAAACGTGAACAGGCAACTGAAATTGTACAGTTGTTTAGAGAAGGTCAAACTAATGATGCTTTAGAGCTTTTTGAGGATTATGGTTTTAGAAAAGAATTTTTGGGATTTGCAATAAAGATGGGCATTGGTTATGCCGATGCTGACGACATTTTACAAAAATTTATAATTGAGAAGCTTTGGGAGAAATCACATTCAATTAAAAATGTAAAATTTGCAAGAACGTGGATGTATAAAACTTTTATTAATATGCTCAATGATCATGGGAGGATGCTTAAAAAAAATAGAGAGGTACCTATAGACAGGCAAGTTGATGTATCTAAGGAGTTCACAGTGTATGAAGATCAAAGCTTAACTCGTGAGGATTGTGTTAGAGAGCAATATTTAAAATTTAAACAAGCTGAGTCAGCAGAGCGAAGCCAAGTGATTGATCTTATTTTGAAAGGTTTTAGTACTGAGGAGATTAGATTAATCATTGGAAGAACTTATGGGGCTACGAGAGAGTTTATGAGTCAGTGTAGGAAAAAGATTAAAAGCTATTTGGATGTATGTAATGAAATTAAAGAGTAAAAAAGATGAACAATAAAGAACAAAAAATACTGCAGGATTGGATAGATACACTTCAAGGAATTGCGACGAAGGGTATGGATGCTAAGACTAGGATTGAGGCGCGCCTTCTGAGGGGTGCGTGGATTACTGAAAATAAAAGAATTGAAAATGAAATACCTGAGCATGATGAATCTTTTTATCAAAATGTGAAGGAGGCTATTGCGAAGAAAAAGGTTAAGGGGTCCCCAAAAAATATTTGGACATCTTTTTTCGAAAACAAATTTAAGGCCTTTGTTATCGTTCTCTTAGGGACAGGATTTGTCTATGCTTCTAAAAAAACTTATGAGGGCGTTGTGTCTGTTGCAGATGAATTAAACCATATTGTTCTCGCAAAAGAGACTACTAACGTAACTGTAGAGAATGAAGATGATGGTAAAGGTTTTTGGGATGAACATTTTGATAAACATGGTGGCTTTACTGGCTTCTGGTCTCGTTATACCCCCACAAACAATGAGGAAGTTTTACCTAAAAATAGGGATGACAATTTATGCACTTACAATGCAACCTTGAGCCTTAAAGATTGTTTGTTGTTAGCAAATCAATACAATTCAAACGCTAGATTTAATATAGGCCTGATGTATGAACTTGGGATTAATGTCGATCAAAGTTATGCTCAAGCATATGAGTGGTACAAAAAATCTTCAGCGCTTGGAAACGAAGATGCAAAATCTAATATGGAGTACTTAATTAAAAAAGGCTTAATTTATTAAATTTTAAAATTTATTCCTGACAATTAAGTTTTTTCTCGTCTACCTAGTATCAATTTATATATTAAAAGGTAGGTTATGAAAATTAAAAGACTAAGTTTAGCGTTTGCCCAATTATTAATGTTTTCTTCATTAAGTTATGCAGAAGGCAAATGTGAGGACGGTGATTTTTGGCAAACATGGTTTGAAGACAGTCAATTTATTGGGTTTGGAAATGCGGCAACAAAAAATCAAATTGCTAATGCGCAGCTGGATAAGGCCGATCAGTTTTATTACGGCCGTAATCTTACTAAAGACTACTCAAAGGCATTAGAGCTATATAAAAAGGCGGCAAATAATGGTATCAGCGAGGCTTATTTTAAACTCGGTTTAATGAATCATTATGGTAAGGGAAAGTCAGCTGACTTTCAGGAGGCCTATGATTTCTATTATAAGTCTGCAATCAATAATGACCCAGAGGCACAATTTAACTTAGGCTTAATAGAAAGATATGGGCTAGGTCGCCCAAAGAACTTTTCTAAAGCATTTGGTTGGTTTGAAAAATCTGCACGACAACAAACATCCTTAAATAAATATCAGTGCAAGGTAATCAGGCAAGGGCTTTTGGAAGCACAATACAATTTAGCACAGATGCATCACTACGGGTTGGGCACAGAAAAAAATATAACATACGCAGCAATGCTCTACGAGCAGGCCGCAGAGCAGGGTATGAAAGAGGCTCAATTTAATATTGCCCAGATACTACATTATGGCCCTGAAGAACTACAGGATTTCCATAAAGCTTATAATTGGTATCAAAAAGCGGCAAGCCAAAATTTATTAGAAGCTGAATTCAATCTTGGATTAATGCATCAGTATGGTCGAGGTACCTTTCAAGATTATCTTTTAGCCAGGCAACATTATCTGAAAGCAGTTCAAGCTGACATAGCAGAGGCTGAGCTTAATCTTGGATTTTTATATTATTATGGCCTGGGCATTCCCGCTGATCCATCTGTCGCATTTGAGTATTTCGTTTCAGCTTCAAAAAAAGATTTACCACAAGCGCATTATCATCTTGGATTGATTTATAAGGATGGCAAGGGCGTTAAAAAAGATGATAATACCGCAAATCAATGGTTTAAAAGGGCATCATCTTTAGGGGTTATTGAGGCAGTTTCAATGGTAAATGAGATCTCTATTCGTGAATCAAAAATAAAATTAGAGACCTCAAAAGAGGAAGCTAAATCATGATAAAAAACTACCTAATAAAAAGTATTTTTATATTTACGGCATTGATAACCCTCTTTTTAATCTTGGATCATAAGGTTGATGAAAGAATTGCAATAATGCAGAAAATAAATCATGGCAAAGCAACATAGCCTCATCTTACATATCAATTAAAAATATATTTTATAAGTTTGATAGGATTTGCTTAATTTCTACTGGATTTGTTTTGCCATTGATATTGATAATGTTTAATTTGCCTGGGCCTTGTTTCATGTCATTTGCAAAATCATAAACTGCCCCAACTATTAAGATCTCATCATTACTTAATTTGTTATTGAACTCAGTTGAAGCAATTTCAACTTGATTGTTAACATTTTTTATGACTCCATTAATATTTTTAATTCCTTTAGAAATATTTATTGTTCTTAATTCTTTTTGAATATCTTTTTCTAAAGAAGAATAGTCTGAACTTGCGGCTGATATTGCGCCACAATTTGAATGGCCAATAATTAAAAGTACAGGGGAGGCTAAGTGATTTATGCCGTATTGGACTGAACCCATTGTTGATCTAACTTGATTACCAATATTTCTTATCATGAAAATATCACCTTCAGGTGAATCGGAGAGCTTGTTAGTTTGAGCTCTTGAGTCAGCACAACCTACAATTGTTGCTGTCCCTTACTTAATTTTTTAAAAAAAGCTTGCCCATTTTTTGATATATAAGATTTGTTTACCTTTAGAGCTTCATTGATAAATTGTTTGGCAGCTTCGATATCATGTGGATGTGTTTCTCCTGCTATAAGAAGATGTGAAAGGGATAGCATCAAGAATAGATAGAATACTTTTAATAATCTTAGCTGTTTAACTGGCATTTTTTTTCCTAGAGAGATGATAATTAGTTTTTATATTACTGTAATATTTAAGTTATACAAATGAATATAAAAATAATCATTCTATGAAAAAAACTATCGATATTAATAATCCTGAGAATGGTCAATTATTAGATATTATGAAGGAACTGATGGAGACATCAGAGCTTAAAAAAATAATGCCAGCTATTTCCATGTTTGGAAGCGCTAGAACAAAAATCACAGATAAGTATTACCAAATGGCTGAGGATGTCGCATATGATTTATCTAACTTAGGTTTTTCCATAATTTCAGGTGGCGGGCCTGGCATAATGGAGGCGATCAATAAGGGCGCGTATCGTGGTAAGTCCAGCAGCATTGGTCTAAATATTATTTTGCCACATGAGCAAGAACCAAATAAATATCAAGATATAAGTTTTAATTTTAAGTACTTTTTTACGAGAAAGGTGATGTTTGTAAAATATACATCAGCTTATATCGTTTTCCCCGGGGGCTTTGGAACGCTTGATGAATTATTTGAGGTAATGACCTTGATGCAAACTGGAAAAATACAGCAATTTCCCATTATATTAGTAGGCAAAGATTTTTGGTCAGATTCATTGGTATGGGTAAGAAAAGAATTGCTAGGGAACAATATGATAGGTAGTGATGATTTGAATTTAATTAAGCTAGTTGATAATAAAGATGATATCAAGCAATGCATCGAAGATTTTTATACAAGCGAAGGTAATAATTATTGCCTAATTGAACATAAAAACTTACTGTAAATTTATTTTGAAAATTAATAAGACTACAAAAAATGAAGTTAAGTTGGTTGTTAAAAAAGAGATTTTTGAAATAGTTTTTTTTGGTCATTGGACAAAAGATTCTTCTAATCCAGGCATAGAGCCATTACTTAATAACCTGGTTGATTATCCAAAGATTAAAAAACTAACCTTTTCTACAAAAGACTTAGGAGATTGGGATAGTTTTTTGATGACTCAATTAGTCCTTATTATTAATTTTGCAAAGAAGAAAAAAATTACAATCGTCACTCAATCTCTTCCAAAGGGCATACAAGGGTTATTGAAGCTTGCTTATTCGGTTCCCGAAAGAGAGGGCGCACGAAAGCAAAAGAGAAAAATATCTTGGATTGAAACAATTGGAAATAGTGTACTTAGTGCCAAAGTTGAGCTGAAAAACCTTGTGACGTTCCTTGGGGACTTAATTCAAAGTTCATTTTCTCTAATTAAGGGATCGGGACGTTTTCGCTTTGTTGATTTGATGGCTTATATTCAAGATTGTGGCCCTGCATCATTGCCTATAGTGAGTTTAATCAGCTTTTTGGTGGGCTTAATTTTAGCCTTTGTAGGGGCGCTACAATTATCATTATTTGGTGCGCAAATGTATTTAGCAGACCTTGTGGGGATGGGCATGACTCGTGAAATGGGGGCGCTCATGGTTGGCATTATAATGGCCGGTCGAACGGGTGCATCTTATGCCGCTCAGATTGGCACGATGAATGTAAATAATGAGATTGATGCTTTAAAAACTATGGGATTTAACCCCATGGAATTTTTAGTAATGCCAAGGATGCTGGCATTAATTTTGGTCATGCCTTTACTTTGTCTTTACGCTGATTTTATGGGCATGTTAGGAGGCGCAGCTGTAGCCATTGGTCTCTTTGATATTTCTGCCACAGAATACTGGACAAGAACCGAGTTAGCTGTCCAGTTTAAGGATATCTTGGTTGGTTTGTTTAAGGCATCAATTTTTGGAATATTGATCGCTTATTCAGGTTGCATTAGAGGTATGCAATGTGGTCGAAGTGCTTCAGCAGTTGGCGATGCTGCTACATCTGCAGTAGTAACGGGTATTATTTTTATCGTTATTTCTGATTCACTTATAACAATTGTACTTAATCAGTTGGGAATATAGGGGATATGACGCAAGCCTGTATTACGATAAGAAAAATGACGATGGCTTATGGTGATTTTATCATCCAAAGAGATTTGGACTTTAAAATTAATCAAGGCGATATATTTATTATTATGGGCGGAAGTGGTTGTGGCAAAAGCACATTAATGATGCATTTGATTGGCATGATTATGCCATCAAAAGGGGATATTTTTTATGGAAAAGAAAATTTGTGGGGCTCCAATGTATCAACACAGAGACTATTATTAAATAAAACGGGGGTTCTTTTTCAAAGTGGCGCTTTGTTAAGCTCGATGACAGTCGGTGAAAACATTGCACTTCCAATTTCTGAAAATACCCAATTAAATAAAAAAAACATTCAAGAAATAGTAGAATATAAACTCTCTTTAGTGGGCCTTGCAGGGTTTAGCGATTATTATCCATCAGAAATTAGTGGAGGCATGCAAAAGAGGGCCGGGTTAGCGAGGGCTATGGCACTAGATCCCGAAATACTATTTTTTGATGAGCCGTCGGCTGGACTTGATCCCATAAGCTCTAAGTTACTTGATGATTTAATTTTGAGTTTGAGAGATAATTTAAAAGCAACTATCGTAATGGTGACTCATGAGTTAGCTAGTATATTTTCAATTGGGAATAACTCTGTATTTCTTGATCCGGAGTCAAAAAGAATGATAGCCGAGGGTGACCCAAATAAGCTATTAAAAACATCTAAGGATGAGAGGGTGATTAAATTTTTATCAAGAAGTAAAAAATAAAAAAATATGAGAATTTCAAATAAAAATGAGTAAACCAGTAAACCCCACTTTAATCGGTTCTTTTTTTCTTGCTGCCATAGGGCTCGTGATTGTATCAATCTTGATGTTTAGCAGGGGCAATTTTTTTGAAAAACACCATCAGTTTGTCTTGTTTTTTCACGCAGAAAATAATTTAAATGGGCTAAATGTCGGTGCTCCTGTGAAGCTTGAGGGCGTCAAGATAGGTGAGGTGAAAGAGGTTGCGCTTTTATTTGATGAAAAAACACGTGAAGTCGTAAAGCCAGTTGTGATTGAGTTGGATTACTCAAATGTTATCAGTGACGATGATTTAGATGATGATTTTGTTGCAAAGGAAGAAGGCGAACAAAATGAATCAATTAAAAGCCTAATTAAGAAAGGGCTAAAAGCACAATTAAAGACCCAAAGCTTACTTACGGGTTTATTGTATATCGAGTTTCAATTCACACCTCAAGATGAAATAGTTTTAAGCGGGAGAAATTTTCGTGACTTGAGAGAATTACCGACCACAACAAACGCGACTGAAGACTTAAAAAGGCAAGCTCAAGAGGTCGTAGACAAAATAGGAAAATTACCCCTAGAGCAAATCGTGGAAGATTTAGCAGTTAATATGCAGGAGATAAAAGAAATTTTGACATCTCAATCACTTAAAGAAAACCGTCAAGGGGTGAATCAATCAATCAAAGAAATGGAAAAATTATTAATTAATTTAAATAAGAATTTTACACCCCTGATGTTTAATTTAAATGGAACTGTTAAGGATACAAGGGTGGTTGTGCAAGAATTTTCAAGAGATATAAAGCCTGTCTTAAGTTCGCTAGAAAAAACATTAAATAAAGCAACAGAGATATTATCAGAATCACAGTACGCGGTCCGCTCATTTGAGGAGCTCTCCTCCCCAGAAGCACCACTTTGGCAGGCATTAGAGGCCCTTAAGGATGCAGCCGAGTCAACAAAAAATTTAACAGATACGCTAGAGAGGCATCCTGAATCAATTATTTACGGCAAAGGTGAGGAGTAAAATGAAACCACATTCAATTAACATTTTTGCAAAATATATTGCTCTAATGTTTGTGACATTTTTAATTTTTGGTTGTGCAAAAAATAGCAAGCCAATTGAGTACTATATGCTCGATGCCTCAGTTGGAATTTCAAGCAATGAATCTCTTGAGCTAGATAAAGGACCTTTAATTGGGCTGGGTCCGATAAGGCTACCAGAATACTTAGATCGACCTCAAATGGTTGTTGCTGTTTCAGAAAATAAATATAAGTTGATTGAGAGTCACCGTTGGGCAGAAAAATTAGATCAGAATATCTCCCTAGCATTGTTTAGGGCACTGCCAGGACAATTAGGCACAGACAGGATGATAAGATACCCCTGGCCACAAAGACCAGGTGTTGATTATCAGATCAAGATTGATATTTTAGAGCTTAATATTGATCCAACAGGCCAAAGTAGGTTGGTTGCTCAGTGGTCTATTAAATCAAAAGACAAAACTTTACTTAATAAAAGATCAAGTTTTATTGCGAAGGCTTCAACAACGGATGTTGATAAAATGGTTCAAGCACAAAGTGAATGTCTAACCAAGCTTGGTCAAGAAATAGTATCAAACCTCAAACCCTTACTTAAGTAAATAGCCTATTATGGAACAAGTTCGTATTTCAAAAATATTATCAGAACTTGGACTATGTTCAAGGAGGGAGGCTGATGAATATATAAAGCAAGGACTCGTTCTGCTTGATGGAAAAGTTATTAACGAACTTGGAACCAAGGCCTATCGTTCACAAAAAATTGAGCTGAATAAAAAAGCTAAGCTTAAACAATCAAAAAAATTAACGATTCTTCTTAACAAGCCTGTAGGCTATATTTCTCATCTTGATGATGACAAGGAATTTAAACCCGCGTCAGATTTAATAATTTCAGATAATTATTTTTCGCAAGAGCTAAATGAGCGTAACCCTCTATTTAATAAGGAGGGCCTGGCACCGGCAGGGCGATTAGATATCGATTCTACGGGACTTCTTATATTGACTCAGGATGGAACCATTGCTAAAAAAATTATTGGCGAAAATGTCGTGGTTGAAAAAGAATATTTAGTGAAGGTCCAGGGTAATTTATCTAATCAAGATTTAATTCTTTTAAATCATGGACTTACTTTAGATGGTTACAAATTAAAACCTGCAAAAGTAACCTGGCAAAATGAAAATCAGTTAAAATTTATATTGACTGAGGGGCGTAATCGTCAAATCAGAAAGATGTGTGCAATGGTGAATCTCAAAGTAACTAGTTTAAAGAGGGTGCGAATTGGAGACATCAGTTTAGGAAATTTACCACTGGGGCAGTGGCGTTTTTTAAATAGCAATCAATCGACTAATTTCTGACACGTTTCCTTCTAGCATCATTGCCATCGTAATAGCCCGGTTGTTTAATAGTTCTTAAGAATGATTCAAACAAATTATATTCCTCCACTTCATATTTTTCTTTAATATCTTCATCAGGTATGTCATTTGAAACGATGATATCATCACCAAATTCCCAATTAGCAGGCGTAGAAACATTGAGCTCAGAGGATATTTGAAGGGCTTCAATTGTTCGTATAATTTCATTAAAATTTCGCCCAATATTTTTTGGGTAAGTCAGCATGGCTTGAATATTTTTATTCGGATCTATAATAAAAACTGCCCTAATAGTTGATTTGTTTTCACCTCCTAATGCACCTACATTTGGCTTAGCCTTTGGATGATACATCCCGTAGAGTGTAGCAACTGTTAAGTCTGGATCGGATATTATTGGAAAGTTTACATCTGTATCACCATCGATACCCAAAAGTAAATTTTTTAAATCATCTGATGGAGTTGTTTTATTTTTATAGTTATTTATTACCTCAATCCATTCAAGATGGTCTTCAACTGAATCTGCACTTAAGGTTAATATTTTTACATTTTTTTCATTTAAGAGGGGCTGAAGTTTTGCAGCTTCAGCTAATTCTGTTGTGCAAACAGGAGTAAAATCACCTGGGTGAGATAAAAGAATAACCCATTGATTTTGGCTCCAGCCATAAAAGTCTATTTCACCTTTGGTCGAGTTGGCAACAAAGTTTGGTGCTTGGTCACCTATTTGCAAGGCATTAGCATGGAAGGATAATGCAACCCAAAATAAGAACAATAACTTTAAAATAATTTTAATGTAGAGGTTCCAAATTTAATTTTGCAACTCATCTCTAATTGTTGCAAAAGCTTTGATTGCTTTATCCAAATCATCTTTTGTATGGGCGGCTGAGATTTGCGTTCTAATTCTCGCTTTACCTTTGGGAACAACAGGATAGAAGAAACCAATTGCATAAATTCCATGCTCAAGAAGCTTTTGGCTCATCGTTTGAGCTAAATTTGCATCTCCAAGCATGACTGGGACAATAGGGTGATCCCCATCATCAACATCAAATCCTGCCTCTTGCATCCCTTTTCTAAAGTAATGGGTGTTGTCTTCTAATGTATCTCTCAATTCTGTCGAAGCCTCTAGAATCTCAATCGCTTTTAGTGAGCCCGCACAAATTGAAGGGGCTAATGTATTAGAAAATAGATAAGGTCTTGAGCGCTGCCTAAGCATATCGATAATCTCTTTTCTGCCAGAGGTGAATCCTCCTGAAGCACCCCCTAATGCCTTACCAAATGTACTGGTGATAATATCTACCCGGTCAATAACGCCACAGTATTCATGAACACCTTTACCAGCTTTACCCATAAATCCAGTTGCATGACAATCATCATGATGAACCATTGCATCAAATTCATCAGCAAGGTCACATATCTTATCTAATTGAGCGACCGTTCCATCCATCGAAAAAACACCATCGGTTGTGATTAAGGTTCTTCTAGCACCCTTCTCTTTAGCTTCAATAAGTTTAGATCTGAGGTCGCTCATATCGTTGTTTTTGTAACGATACCTTTGTGCTTTTGACAGTCTTACGCCATCAATAATTGAGGCATGATTTAGCTCATCAGATATCACAGCATCCTCTGCTGTTAAAATAGTTTCAAAAAGACCTCCATTCGCATCAAAACAGGCCGCATAGAGGATAGTCTCCTCCATTCCTAAAAACTCACTCACTTTTTTTTCTAGCATTTTATGAATTGTTTGCGTGCCACAAATGAATCTGACTGAAGCTAGGCCATAACCCCAATGATCATAGCTATCCTTTGCTGCCTGAATAATTCTTTGATCATTTGCTAACCCTAAATAATTATTAGCACACATATTTGTAACCTGCTGTCCGTCCTCAAGGGAAATATGGTTTGTCTGGTTTGAGTTAATATTCCTTTCAGTTTTCCATAAACCCGCTTCTTTTATTTCCTTTAAGTCTTCCGCTAGCCCTTTTCTTACTTTGTCGAAACTCATTTGACTCCTTCTTTGATATTTATATTTTAATTTGTCCAGTCAAGTATCACTTTTCCAGACTGTCCTGATCTCATGACATCAAATCCTTCTTGAAAATCCTTATATGAAAAACGATGGGTGATAATTTTTTCAAGAGGTAGGCCAGACTGCACCATCATTGAACCTTTATACCAAGTCTCAAAGATTTCTCTTCCATAAATTCCTTTGATGGTTAAACCTTTAAAAACAACCATATCCCAATCAATACCAGATCCTGAGGGCATAATGGCAAGCATGGCGATACGACCTCCATTTATCATTAATTCCAACATCCCTCTAAATGCAATTGGAGATCCTGACATCTCAAGACCGACGTCAAAGCCCTCAAAAATGCCTACAGATTCCATTAACTTTTTATCAATTTTCTGATTTGAAACATTTATTGTAATAACATCTGGTAGAATTTTCGCTACAAGTTTTAATCTATATTCATTAAGATCTGTAATAACAATATTTCTAGCACCTGCGTGTTTAGCTACCATCGCCGCCATAATTCCAATGGGCCCTGCACCTGTTATTAAAACATCCTCACCGACCATATTAAAAGAGAGGGCCGTATGAACTGCATTACCGTAAGGGTCAAAGACGGACAAAAGATCAGTAGATATTTCACGGCTTGGCTTAAAAACAACTTTGGATGGAACTGAAAGATATTCAGCAAAGGCACCTGTTCGGTTAACACCTACGCCAATCGTTTTTGGACAAAGGTGAATATTTCCACCTAAACAATTCCTGCATCGCCCACAAGTAATATGACCCTCGCCAGAAACGATATCACCCACTTTTAGATCAGCTACATTAGAACCTAGCTTGACTATTTCTCCGGCATACTCATGGCCCGTTGTCATAGGAACAGGGATGGTTTTTTTTGCCCAGTCATCCCAGTTATATATGTGCACATCCGTACCACATATCGCTGTTTTATGAATTTTAATCAGAACGTCATTATTTCCGACAGCTGGTTCAGCAACATCTTCCAACCAAATACCTTCTTTTGCTTGGCTTTTAACTAATGCTTTCATGGATCTCCATTTTAATTTAATAAACGTAAGTCAATTATATGACAATTTTGTCTTCATACATAACTATGTTGGCCCCAGGTAAGCTGCTTAATAACCCTTAATTGACCGAGTATAAAGAATGATTTATTCCACATTTTTTCTTTAAGAAAAAAAGGTAGAAATTTTAAAAAATTGAGTATAAAGTATAAATGTAACTTTAATTCTAATAGGGGCTTTAAAAGAATTTTTATTTAATTTCCTTGATTAACTTCTGGAGGTTTTTTATGGATATAAAGCAGTTGAAAAGCAGACACAAAGAGTTAGATCAAATTATCGAATCAAGTTTTAGAAATTATGTGCCTGATTTAAAGTTGAGAAAATTTAAAAAAGAAAAGTTAAGAATAAAAGAGCTGTTAGAGGAAAACCATATTCGAATTACTTAGGTATTTTTTAACTCCCGACTAAGTTAGTTTATTTGGTGTAGGTTAAATGATCATTATGGATCAGATTATTTAACAGGTGAAGATATATCATTTTTTACTAATACCGCTATCTAATTTTATTTTTGGATTAACCTGTACCTAATACAATCACAATAAACTCTTAAGAACATTAATTTAAGCAAGGTTATATGAAAAAAATTAAAATAGTGGTTGTTGGTTTAGGGTATGTAGGATTAAGTAATTGCATCATGCTGGCTCAAAAAAATATAGTAACTGCGGTTGATATAAACATTCAGAAAGTAAATCAAATTAATAAAGGCGAGTCACCTCTTGTTGATAAGGATATAGATAGCTTCCTTAAAAATAGATCACTTAATCTTCATGCCACACCTCCTCATGAAGAAATTTACAAAGAATCAGATTGTGTGGTAATTGCAACACCAACAAACTATGATGAGAAAACTCATGGCTTTAATACGCTTTCGGTTGAAGAAACTATTGAAAAAGCGATCAAAGAAAACCCAGGGATAACAGTCATAATAAGGTCGACCGTCCCTGTGGGATTTACTGATCAAATGATTGAGAAACACCAAACGAATAATATTTATTTTGTTCCTGAATTTCTTAGAGAGGGTAATGCGCTACATGACAATCTAAATCCATCTCGAATTCTTATCGGAGGTTCTGGTAATAAATTACAGTTTATTGAGGCATTGCTTAAAGATGGGGCAAAGAAAAAGGATGTTGATGTGCTAACGATGAGCCCAGCTGAGGCAGAATCGTCTAAACTTTTTTCAAATACTTATTTGGCGATGCGTGTCTCATTTTTTAACGAGCTGGATTCATTTGCCCAAACTAAAAATTTAAAAACAAAAAATATCATAAATTCACTGAGCCTCGACCCAAGAATTGGCGCTGGTTACAACAATCCATCTTTTGGTTATGGTGGCTATTGCTTACCGAAAGACACAAAGCAACTGTTAACAAATTATAAAAACGCCCCTCAAAAACTGATAGAGGCAACTATTGAGTCCAATGGTTTAAGAAAAAAATTTATAGCTGATAAAATAATTGAAATGAAACCAAAAGTTGTTGGTATTTATCGCCTTGTCATGAAGGAGGGATCCGATAATTTTAGGGAGTCAAGCATACAAGAGGTCATAAAACTCATAGCATTAAAAGGAATAGAGGTGATTATCTATGAGCCATTAGTTGAGGATGAAACTTTTGATGAGCTTTTGGTAGTAAAAGATTTTGAAGAATTTTCAAAACAATCTGAAATCATTTTAGCAAACAGAATGAATGATGAATTAGATTCTATAGCTGATAAAGTTTTTACAAGGGATATTTTTAATGCAGATTAATTTAGATATGAAAAAAATAATTAAAGAACATATTTCAGAGCATAGGGCTACCCTTGATTCAGTTGCTGACCTGGATGAGCCAATTGAAAAAGTGGCCAATCTATTAATCCGTTGTCTAGAAAATGATGGAACCATATTTTGGTGCGGTAATGGGGGGAGTGCATCAGATAGTCAACATTTGGCTGGTGAGCTTGTTGGGCGATTTGTAGGAGACAGAAGGGCACTGAAATCAATTTCATTAACTGCAGATTCTGCGGTGATGACGTGTATCGTTAATGATTATGGATACGAACATATCTTTTCAAGGCAGGTTGAGGCATTAGGGTCTGAGGGGGATGTTTTGGTTGGTATTACAACCTCTGGCAACAGCCAAAATGTTTTACATGCTTTTAAGATGGCCGAACAGAAGGGCATGACGACTATTGGGCTATTGGGCAAGGGCGGTGGACAGGCTGCTAGCTTAGTTAAGCAGCCAATCGTTGTTGCATCAAATTCTACGGCGAGAATCCAAGAGATGCACATCTTAATTGGCCATATTTTGTGTGATTTAATTGAGGAAGGATTGAGCTTAAAAAAATAATGAAATTTACTCCACTTAAGTTACCAGAGGTAATGCTAATAGAGCCAGATCTTTATTTAGATGATAGGGGGTATTTCTACGAAACATATAATGAAAAGATATTTAGAGAAAATGTGACAAATTTCTTTACTTATTTTGTTCAGGATAATAACTCATATTCTAATGCTGGAACAATAAGAGGGTTGCATTACCAGGATAAACCATATGAACAAGGAAAAATTATAAGGGTTATTAGTGGAAAGGTTTTTGATGTTGCTGTTGATATAAGAAAAAACTCAAAAACATATGGCCAGTATGTATGTGAAATTCTTTCTAATAGTAATAAAAAACAACTCTGGATTCCCCCTGGCTACGCACATGGGTTTATGGCGCTAGATGATAGTACGGAAATAGTATATAAAGTAACAAATTTTTATTCAAAAGCACATGAACGCATTATCAATTACAAAGATCCTTTAATTAATATTAGATGGCCTGAATTCAATCAAGACTATATTTTATCTCAAAAAGATTTAAATGCTCCATTTTTAGAACGTATATAATTCAATGGATAATATTCTTGTTACTGGTGGATTAGGTTATATTGGATCACATTTCATTACTACATTAAACCCAAAGAAATTTAAAGTTATTGTAGTTGATAATCTTTCCAATTCTAGTGTAAGGGTTATTGATCAAATCAAAAAAATTATCAATATAGAAATAGTTTTTTACAAAATAAATTTATCAAATGAAAAGTTATTAGATAAAATTTTTAAACAACACAGCATAAATTATGTTGTTCATTTTGCAGGATTAAAATCAGTTAATGATTCAATAGAATTCCCAGATTTTTACTATGATAACAATGTCACATCCACAGATATTCTTCTAGAAAAAATGCTCAAGCATAACGTAAAGAAATTAATTTTTTCATCTTCTGCAACTGTTTATGGGCATCAAAATAAACAACCAGTTAATGAAGATTTTTCACTTAATCCAATAAACCCATATGGAGAGACTAAGAAAATTATAGAAGATAAGTTGGCAAACATAGTTATAAAGTTTAATGATTTCTCAGCTATTTGCTTAAGGTATTTTAATCCAGTAGGTGCCCATAGCTCTGCTTTAATAGGTGAAAATTCAATTGGATCTCCAAATAATTTAATGCCATATTTATTGGGAGTTGCAAGTGGAAAATTTAAATACCTAAAAATTTTTGGGGATAATTATAACACTCCAGATGGAAGTGGTTTAAGGGATTATATTCATGTAATGGATTTAGCTGAATCGCACAATCATTCAATAAATTTTTTAAAAAAAAATAATGGTTTATTTATTTTTAATATTGGAACTGGCAAACCTTATTCAGTTTTTGATTTAATAAAAACCTTTGAGGAGGTAAATCAAGTAAGAATTCCTTATCAAATATCTAACCGAAGAAATGGTGATGTCGATGTTTGCTATGCTAACGTTAAAAAAGCTAATGATATACTTGGCTGGAAAAGCAAGAGATCAATTGAGCAAATTTGCATAGATGCATGGAAATGGGAATTAAATAGTTTAAAATAATACTTATCCTCAACAGAATGTGGCCATTTATTCAGCTTTGATAAATAAAATATACATAAAAAATGCATAGCATCTCTAATTTATTAGAGTCATATATATTGTTAGCGATAGGAATTTTTATCGCCTACCCAATTTCAATCACATTTTGGAATTTATTTGCCCATAAGTTCTTTTGTCAGGATAGATTTGAAATTCAAAACATACACCAGTCTAATGTGGATATACCAAGATTTGGTGGACTCATGATTATATTAACATTAGTATCTTTTAATATAACGCATCAGCCACCTATAGAATTATCCTTAATCAACAACCTTATTA
>Ga0233446_1000968_pt1 | contig 23836 bp, 29 predicted proteins | sample SI_124_October20_4_FD_182780 | JGI IMG/M metagenome (GOLD analysis project Ga0233446, IMG submission 182780) | Seawater microbial communities from Saanich Inlet, British Columbia, Canada - SI_124_October2016_120_MG | ecosystem: Environmental > Aquatic > Marine > Inlet | place: Canada: British...
CTTATAAGCGACGTAGGGCGAGAGAAATAATAAAAATTTATTTTTATATTTACTAGCCGAGAAGTTTATATAAAATAATATTATAATATTTTTTGCATTATTTATAAATAAAAATATTTTTACAGACTACCCTGTTCTTTTACGGAAACACATAAGCCCATATTAGGGAGGGAAAAAATGGAACATATAACAGTTGGTAATTTTCATGAAAAATTTTTAAGAAGTGAGGGGCCCTCAATGCTAATGGTTTCAATTGAAACTTGACCACATTGTATAAGCGCGGCGCGCTTTATCGGAGACGAAGCCCTTATTGGTATTTATAAGGGAATCAAATTTTTAAGACTGGAAATAAAGGACAAGGGGAGTGCTCCAGAAGAACTTGGAAAAATTGAAATGGTTCCAACATTTATCTTTGCTCATAACGGTAAAGAAATTCACCGAGTTTTAGGTGGCGATAAATTCAAGAAAGTTGTCCATGATCATGGAATAAGTAATATTTTTTTGGAAAAAACTCAACCACCGGTTTTTAAATAAAACAGGTTAAAGCGATGTCTCGACATCGCTTTTAAATTGGCCTAGGTATTGACAAAAAAGATAATCCATGATAGGATTTTGCTATATTATATTAAATGGTGCTGAAGCATCAATCAACGTACATTCAGTACATTCACCAAAGCCAGAGGAGGCAAGATCATGTTCAACAAAGGACACCCCGTAATCGCAGCAACCGTAAATCTTAAGACGACATTATTGAATTCCACCTGCCCACCGGCCATGGTCTAGCGGCGCCGTAGCCCGCTAAAATGTATTACCAAAAGCCCCGAGATAGTATCAACGGGCTTTTTTCTTTTGGTTTATAATTGACAAAAAGGTAATTTTGAATAATAATTTATTAATGCTCGTTTACAAATTATATAAATCAAATAATATTAGAAACTTTTAAATTAAGGAGAGATTTAAATGAAAGAACTCATAGGTAAGATTTTTTGTTCGTTTATTATTGCAATTATTTGCTTTATTCCAGTTTGGTTTTTTCTTGGGGGTAGAAGCTTTCTTTCTCCAGAAGGATTTTTCCAAGAATTTTTTATTTTTGGAATCGGGCTTTATTTTTTAGGGTTTGCTCAGCTTTGTTTATTGGGCGTTTTTATTTTTTTAATGGTATCGATTTGGGCGTAAAAAATGAAACCATCAAGGTGTTACCAAAATCAGTTACAGTTAGTAGCTCGTGGGTCTACCATTTTTCTTTTTTTAAGTGGATTTTTTTTAAGTAAGGATAACTTCTGTGCAGCCTCTGTTTTACTTGTAGTAAATTTATATACTGGATATTTAATAAGTAAGTTAAGATTTCGTCGTTCAGAAGCAGTTATTGAGGAGGTAAAAGAAGGGCTTTATAAAAAATTAAACAGGTCAACGTTTTACCAGAAATGGATTCAGGTTTTAGGAAGAGGGAAGGATGTGTTTGTATTTTTTGCCGGAATACTTTTGGGAAAAGGTTATTTAACCTTTTCAATTGTTTTAGTTATTGCTCAACTTATAAGTGGAATATTTTCTACAGAATTACTTTATAGAAGACAAGAATCTAATTTAAGAGAAAAATTAAAAGGAAGAATTAACGGGGTTAACTGAAAAACAGTTAATCCTTTTTATTTTTAATATAATTTTTTTGTGATAGAATAATAATGTTGATAAAATAGCTTTTTTGATATTTATGAAAAAGATAAAAACAATTTTAATTACCGGAGCCGGAACAGGAATTGGTAAAGACTCAGCCTTAGAGTTAGCGCTTCGTGGGCATAGCATTATAGCTACAACTGAAACCAATGAGCAAGCAAGAGAGATGCAGGAGGCTTCTGTTGAAACAGGTCTTTCTATAGAATCTTTTAAACTAGATATAACCAATAAAAATGATAGGGAAAAAATAACAAATTATAACATTGATGTTTTGATAAATAACGCGGCCATTGGAGAGTCGGGATCACTGGCGGAGATAAATATTGATAAAGTTAGGAATAATTTTGAGGTCAATGTTTTTTCTTCTTTAGAATTAACCCAACTTGCATTAAAGAAAATGTTAAAAAAAGATAAAGGAACTATTGTTTTTATTAGTTCTCTTGCTGGTAGGACAGTTATGCCATTTTTAGGCTCTTATACTATGACTAAGTTTTCTTTATCGGCTGGGTCAGAGGCGCTTAGGAAAGAATTAAAAAGAATTACTAAAAATGTGCACATAACTGTAGTTGAGCCGGGTGCTTATCATACGGGATTTAATCAAATAATGTTGGCTAAAAAATATAAATGGATGAATAAAAATTCTTATTTTTATAAAATTATTTATAAATTAAAGATAGGGGAGAAAATGTATTTTAAAATCATGGAAAAAAAGTCGACGAAATCAATTGTAAATAAAATAATTAAAGCCAGCGAATCAAAAAGACCAAGTCTTAGATATTCAGCTCCTTGGTGGCAGGACTTAGGTGTTAAGATTCAAAGAGTTTTTGGTAAATAAAAATATATGAATATAAAAGCAATTTTAATTTTATTTACAATCGTATCTATTTATTTAGGTATTCATATTTTCTTTTATTTTTCTTTTATTAATTTTTTTGCAACTGAGGGCAGAGGGGCAAGAAGATTGCTTTTAATTATATTATTAGGCTTAGCTCTCAGTGTTATTTTTTTAATGATATTGGTGCGATTTAACAATTTTTTTATTTTTAGAATTTTTTATGGTTTATCATCTTTCTGGGCAGGGTTTATTTTTATCTTATTTTTAGCCATTATAATAGCTTGGGCTGTTATTTTAATACTCAGAATATTTAATATAGAATCAGCTTTATTGGTGGGAGCTTTCTCGATAGTGATTGCTTTAGTTTATTCTTTTTTAGGGCTTTGGAATACTTTTAATCCCGAGGTTAAGGATGTTGAAGTTAAAATTAGAAATTTAGCTAATGGCTGGGAGAACAAAAAAATTGTTCAGCTATCTGATGTACATTTGGGCAGGTTAATGGGGCGAGGTTTTGCTAAAAATGTTGTTAATAAGGTTAATGCTTTGCATCCAGATCTGGTTCTTATTACTGGGGACTTGTTTGATGGCATGGGAAGTGATCCTAATAATTTTTTGGATATTTTAAATAAGCTAGAATCTAAAGAGGGAGTTTATTTTGTGACTGGAAATCACGAGGGATATTTAGGTAGTCAAAACATTATTGGTAAATTAAGGGGAAGTAAAATTACAGTTTTAGAAAATAAAATAGTAAATTTTGATGGTTTGCAGGTTGTAGGCCTTAGTTATCCGGAATTTAACGGAGTAAAGCAAAAAGAAAGTATTGTAAAAAATTTGCCTGGTTTTGATGGGCAAAAAACTAATATTTTACTTTATCATGTTCCAATGAGCATTGAGCAGAGATTTGGTGATGCGGGGTCTCAGCAAACACAAACTTATTTGCAGCCAAACACAGATTTTACAGCAGTAAAAGAAATGGGAATAGATTTACAATTGTCAGGGCATACTCACGCAGGACAATTTTTTCCGTTTACTAAATTGGGAAATTTTATCTTCAATGGTTTTAATTACGGACTTATGAGTGATGGTGATTTTAATCTTTATATAACTAGTGGGACTGGTACCTGGGGGCCGCCAATTAGGACTGGTCCTAAATCTGAAATAGTGCAAATAAAATTGGTTAATAAATAAAAAAGGAGACTCATTGAGTCTCCCTTTGGTTTTTTATTTAGAATTTTATTTTTTGACTAAATTTATCAACCGATTACAGATAGTGCAATTGTATTGACCGTTATAACCATAATAATGACATTCTTTTTCCCCTTCTTCATTATAACCACATTCGTTGCAAATGTGCGTATATTCCATCCATTCCAGATTGGTTCCATTGGTGCTATATTTTTCGCAACATTTAAAATTTTGTGATCCGCATTTTCTGCAATGAATTATTTTTGTTTTCATGAAAACTACTCCCTATAGATTGATGTTCTTTTTTGATAATTTTTAATAATTATATTATCCTGTATATATAATGTCAATGATGTAAATAAAATGAAAAAGAAGAAAAAAGTAAAAATAATTAAAGAGCTTGACCTTCATGGATCTACTCAAGTTGAAGCTGAAAATTTATTGTATAATTTTTTAACAAACCTTAAAAATAATAATTTTAATGACATAAGAATAATAACTGGTTATGGCCTTAATTCACCAGATGGTAAATCTGTAATAAAAGACTTAACAGAAAGAATTTTAATTGAGAAGGGGATTAGATATGAATATTTGGAGGGCAGGGGTATTTTTGAAATAAATTTATGAATATAGAGAAAAAATATAATTTAAATTTTATAAAGAGTTCCAGCTGGCAGGAAGTTTTTGGTTTATGGAGAAAAAACGAAGCTCATTTAAAAAAATGGGAAAAACATTACAAGGAAAGAGGTTATTATTCTTGGGAAGAATGGAGAAAAAGAAGTGCAAGTTATTTTAATTGTGATAAATTAGAATGGAGCTTATATAAAATAAATAATCCAGTTAAAACTGTTCCAAAATTTTTTGGTGGTCCATTTGCTGTTTGGAGAGACTATTTTTATAATGGGAAAAAAACAAAATCATTTGCTCAGTTAACACAGCTTAAAAAAATACAAGAACACAAAGGAATTATAGATATTGCTAAAAAATTCCCTAAAAAAACCTCTTTAATAGGTTTGGTGTTTCGGGGTAAAATTTTTATTATTGAGGGGATGCATAGGTCGACGGCAATTGGCTTAATTAATAAAAATAAGGATAAATTAAAAAGCGATATTGTAATAGCTTTAGCTAAATTTAATAAAAAAGAATTACCTGAATTAAAAAGAGTAGATCCAATAAAATGATAAATAAAAATAAATTAAAATTTGATATTGCGGTAATTGGAGGCGGTCCATCTGGGATGATGGCGGCAGTGCGTGCAGCCGAGGTTGGAGCGAGCGTTGTTTTAATTGAGAAAAATGAAAACCTTGGAAAGAAGCTTTTAATCACCGGTGGAGGTAGGTGTAATTTAACTAATTTAAATATTGCCAATAGGGAATTGGTTAATTTATACGGTGAGGGGGGAAAATTTTTGTACTCCGCTTTTAATAATTTTAACGTTCAAGACGTAATAGGTTTTTTTGATAGTCGAGGGGTGAAAATTAAAGAAGAGGATGATGGTAGAATTTTTCCGGTTAGTGATCGGGCTTTGGATATTAGATTAGTGTTAACTGAATTGTTAAAAAAAAATAAGGTGGAGGTGTTAAAAAGTGTTCAGGTAAATGGCTTTGATATAAAAGACAAAAAAATAGAAAAAATAAAAACTACAAAAGGGTATGTTGTAGCTGACAAAATTGTTTTATGTGTTGGCGGAAAATCTTATCCGGCAACTGGTTCGGTTGGAGATGGTTTTATTTGGGCTAAAAACGCCGGCCATAAAATTAATGAATTAAAGCCATCTTTAACGCCGATTGTTATTAAAGAGCTATGGGTTAAAAAGTTACAAGGATTAAGTCTTGAGGATATTGAGATTAGTATATATGAAAAAGGAAAGAAAAAAATTAGTAGCCAAGGCGAGATAATTTTTACTCACGAAGGCATTAGTGGGCCGTTAGTTTATAATTTAAGTAGAACGCTTAGGGGTTTAGATCTAAAGCGGATTAAATTAAGAATAGACTTTATCCCAAAAAATAACTTTAAGGAGCTAGACAATATTTTAATAGATAAACTTATCAAGGAGGGTAAGAAAAGCTGTAGGAATATAATGGGTGATATTATAAGTGATAAATTAGTTTTAGTTATTTTGGATTTATTAAAAATAGATAAAAATAAAAAAGGTTATGAGATTAATAAAGAGGAACGGAGAGGGTTAGTTAAAAATTCAAAAGATTTAGAGTTTGAAGTTAGCGGTTTATCTGGTTTTGACAAAGCAGTTGTAACGGCCGGTGGAGTTAGTTTAAAAGAGATTGATCCAAGAACTTTAAAGTCTAAAATAATTAATAATTTATTTTTTGCTGGAGAAATTTTAGATATAGATGGGCCAAGCGGAGGATATAATTTACAAGTAGCTTGGAGTACTGGCTATTTAGCCGGTCAAAGTGCGGCTAAAATAGATTGACATTTTGTTTAATTTGTGATATTCTAAAAAAGTTCCACAACTTCACAAAAAATTCACAAAACAACCAAAATAGCATCTACTTTTTTTTGGTCATAGTTATAAGATATCGGGTGTGGAACGCCCGTTTTTTTGTTGATAATGAATTTTTTTGTGGTATAATAAAAAAAGTATGGATATTATAATCAATTACATTGCAACCATTGGTGCAAACCCACTATCAGCGGGTCTTTTTTTGTTGAAATTTATAGGAATGCCGTTTTTACTAATTGGTTTAATTGTCGGCGCTAAGGTAATGTGGCTTATTTCAAGACAAAATAAATACGCCCAAACTCTTAAATATACTTTACTTGCTATTGATATTCCAAAAGAAAATGAACAAAGTCCTAAGGCTGTAGAAAACATGTTTGATCAAATTGCAGGGGCGCATAGTACGCTTGGTAATTGGGATAAGTGGGTAAAAGGAGCTTTTCAGGCAAAGTTTAGTTTTGAAATTATAAGTATTGAAGGAAATGTTCAATTTTTAATTCATACGGAAACTAGATTCAGAGATTTGATCGAGGCTTCAATTTATGCGCAATATCCTGATGCTGAAATCACTGAAGTGGATGATTATGCTGACATTGCTCCAACGGAGTTTCCTAGTGAAGATTATAAGTTATGGGGAGCAGAATTTATAGAAAGCAGTAATTGGGTTTACCCAATTCAGACATATCCATTTTTTGAGCATTCTTTAAGTCAGGAGTTTAAAGATCCGATGGCTGCTTTAATGGAGATCATGAGTTCTTTGCGAAAAGGTGAAAATGTTTGGTTGCAGTATGTGGTAACGATGGAAGATTATGGCTGGGATAGTAAAAGTAAGAAAGAAATAAATAAAATCCTAGGTAGAAGTTCTGGTCAGAAAAAAGGATTTTTAGATGATATTTTATATTTATTTATGGGTTGGATTGATGAGCTTATTGATCAAATTATGGGAAATCCAAAAGTGGAAGCAAGATCTACGACAGTAGAGAAAAAAGAATTAAACATGATGAACTTAACACCTGGAGAGCAGGAAATGATTAAGGCTATCGAAAGTAAAATGAGTAAAACTGGTTTTAGTGTAAAAATGAGATTAGTTTATTTTGCGCCAAAGGGTATTTATTCTGCGCCGAGATGTGTTTCTGCGACTGTAGGGGCATTAAAGCAATTTGCAGGACCCTTTAATGGTTTTAAACCAGAAAGTAAACATACCAGAACTAAAGATTTTTTAGTTTATAATGAAAAACGTCTTGCTAAAAGACAAAGAAATATTATTAATGCTTTTAAACAAAGGAGCAATTCTCTGGGGGTTGCTAATGGTTTTATTTTAAATTCCGAGGAATTGGCAACTATATTTCATTTTCCTCTTTCAACCGTTGTTAGCGCACCGCTTGTTAAAAAAGTTGAATCTAAAAAAGCGGAAGCACCTGGAAATATACCTAGAACAGTTGATATTCCAGTCAAAAAATCTTTAGAGGCGACCGAAGAAGAGGAATTAATGGAGGCTTTTTCCACCGATGAATTTAAAGAACAAGAAGGAGAAAGTAAGGACCCACCTGAAAATTTACCTATAGCTTAAAATATATGTCCAATCACGAACTATTAGACAACGATATAACTTTATTTGCCGAAACTACTTTTAGAAATAAAAATCAGCGTTTTGGTATTAAGCTTGACGATAGAAGGCGCCATATTTATCTTATTGGTAAAACTGGAATGGGAAAAAGTACCATGATGGAAAATATGATTTATCAGGATATTCATTCTGGTCGCGGGGTGGCACTAGCCGATCCGCATGGTGATTTTGTTGAAAAGATTTTAGATTTTATTCCACCACACAGAGTTAATGATGTGGTGTATTTTAATCCAGCTGATACTGAATATCCGATAGCTTTTAATATACTTGAGTCACTGAATCCGGAAACAAAAAATATTGCAACCTCTGGTCTTATTGGTATTTTTAAAAAATTATGGGCCGATAGCTGGGGGCCAAGGTTAGAATATTTACTTAGGAACGCAATTTTAGCTTTAATGGATTCTCCTAATAGTACTATCTTAGGTGTAACTAGAGTTTTAATAGATAAAAATTTTAGAAAAAAAGTTTTATCTACTGTTAAGGATCCAATTGTTAAAGCTTTTTGGGAGGATGAATATACTAAATATTCTGCTAATTTTCAAGTTGAGGCAATTAGTCCTATTCAAAATAAAGTGGGACAGTTTTTATCTAATTCTTTGATTAGAAATGTTATTGGTCAGGTAAAGTCTACAATTGATATTCGTGATATAATGGATAATCAAAAAATATTGTTAATGAATTTATCTAAAGGTAGAATAGGGGAAGATGCCTCAGCCCTGCTTGGATCAATGATGATTACCAAGATTCAACTCGCTGCTATGGAAAGAGTTTCGATGCCAGAGAGTGAAAGAAAGGATTTTTGTTTATATGTAGATGAGTTTCAAAATTTTGCTACAGAGTCGTTCGCTAATATTTTATCGGAGGCTCGTAAATATCGACTAAGTTTAACAATGACTAATCAGTATATCGAGCAACTTGATGAAAAGGTCCAAGCGGCTGTTTTTGGTAATGTTGGAACTTTAATTAGCTTTAGGGTTGGGTCAACTGATGCTGAAGTTTTAGAGAAAGAATTTTCTCCAAGATTTACAGCTGAGGATTTAACTAATATTACAAAGTATAATATTTATATAAAGTTAATGATTGATGGAATTGCCAGTGATCCATTTTCAGCCAAGGGTTTGCCACCGCTTACAAAACATGAAGGAAATACTGATAAAATTATTCGAGTTTCTAGAGAAAGGTATGGAACCCCTAAAGCAGAGGTTGAGGATAAAATTGCGCGATGGGCTAGTAGTAAAGATGAGGTTGCTAATAATCAATCGAACAATAAAAATGGTCAAAAAAACCAAGAAAATGGATCAAAAAATAATAACTCTAAAACTACATTTAAAAATGAAAAAGATGGCTTTGAAGCTACGTGTAGTTATTGTGGGATTGATACAAGTACATCTTTTAAACCAGATGGAATAAGGCCAATTTTTTGTAAGGATTGTTTGGTAAAAATGAAAAATAAAGATCTTATAATAGAAAAAAATCACAAAGGGGAATATGTTGTTATTAAAGAGCCGGGAAAAAAAGACGAAGACTGGGGCGTGAGCTTAGATAGTTTAAAGAGTGGCGGTAATAGTAGTTTAGAGGAGCTTAAGAAAAAATTAGAATTTAAGAGTAAGGAGGATGCAAATTTACCAGTTGTCAAAGAAAAGGTTTCTGATAAAAAACCTAATTCTAATAAGGTGCCAACTATTAATAGTAAACAGAGAAATAAACCCGCATCAATCAACGATCAAAAAAATAAGCCAGTGATAAAAAAAGATGTGTCGAAAAGAAATGATACTTTAAAGCCGGGGCAAAAAATTGAATTTTAAAAAAAATAAAACTATATAAGATTATTTTATATAGTTTTATTTTGTTTAATTTTAGGTTGACAGGAAAGCGTTTTCGTGCTATTATATAACATTGTATTTTTAATATAATGCGTACATTTAAAAGGGTTAAAAACTAAACCAGAAACAATACGAGTGATGAAAAACACTGACGGGTCGACAATCTCAATCTCTATTAAAGAGTATGATTGCCAAAATCACATCCAGAGTTATTTCTAGTTTAGTTTTTATTTTATTAAAAAACCCATTAAAGAGGAGAAGTGACATGGGGAAGACGATTACATTGAGAAAGAGCAGTAAAGATCCTAATAGTTACAAAAATAGTGTTGGAGTTCCAAAAACTCTTGCCAATGAAGGGCTTAAGAATGTTAAGGGGTTTGGTACCAAGGGTATGACTCTGGAAGAGTTTGATGAATATTGTGATCAATATTTTCTTTATTATCCAGACGATAGGAATCCTTATGCTACTTGCGTAAAAGATCTTCCGGTAGAATGTCAGCCCCCAGGCATGGTTTTGATGCTTGAAGAAAAGCGTCGCCAAGAGCTTCAAGAAGCTATCGATGAAGAGGAGATGGAAGCCACTAATCTTCATGATCAATTTATCCCTGGCGATTGGCAGGACTATGTCACCGCAGCAGGCGTTCCGCTTAAAAAATACTTGAAGCAGGTTGAAGAACAAAATTACCAGAAATGGTTGGCAAAAATGGAGAAAGCCCACAGGGTTATGGATGAAGTTGTTGATATGACCCTTGATAATATTCCTGGTAGTGTTGAGCCAATGAGACCAAGAAGAAAAGGTCACCTTCGTAAAGATATTGGGCAAAGAGCTCAAGACAAAGATTTTCCCAGACAAATATTGCTGTACGATGAAGATTTTGGAATATGGCGTTGGGTAAAAATGTCATCTGGTCATCCATCGTCTCAGCCGAGATATAAAAAATCTTGGCGTCGTGGTGGTCATGATCATCGCTCACTTTCCTTGAGGGAAAAAGGCAAAACAAATTGTTTTCGTTTTTAGTTTTTTTCTTCACAACCTCTCTTTGGCTATTGCTCAAGAGAGGTTTTTTAATTGCCAAAAAAAGCTTAGTTTGATAAACTAAACTAATATGAAAACAGATTTTAAAAAAGAATTAAACGAAGAGCAGTACAAGGCGGTTACCAGTGGTGATGGACCCGCTTTGGTATTGGCTGGGGCAGGAAGTGGAAAAACTAGAACTTTAACTTACCGCGTTGCTTATTTAATTGAACAAGGTATAAAACCAGAAAATATTTTATTAGTTACTTTTACTAATAAAGCCTCAAAAGAAATGCTTGAGCGGGTGGAGAAGAATTTAAGCCACTATCCAAAGGGTATTTGGGGTGGAACTTTTCATCGAATTGGCAATAGGTTGCTTAGGCGATATGCTACAAAGCTGGGTTATACAAATAATTTTACTATTTTAGATCGTGAAGATAGCTTAGTTCTTTTAAAGCAGTGTTATAATGAGTTGGTGGATGTTAAAAATAAAAGTAGATATTTTCCTAAGCCTAATATAATTTTTAGCTTGAATGGTTATGCCAGAAATAAGGGGAAGAGCATAAAGGAGTTAATGAAAAAAAGTTATGATTATTTAAGTGAAAAAGAATTAGATTTAGCCCAATCAATTGCTGATTATTATGGAGAGAAAAAAAAGTTAGCCAATGCTATGGATTTTGATGACTTGTTAATCAATTGGCTTAAACTTTTAACAGGAGAATCAAAAATAAGAGAGATGTTACAAGAGCAATTTAAATACGTTTTAGTCGATGAATATCAGGATACTAATAGGGTTCAAGATGAGATTATAAAAATTTTAGCTGGGAAACATAAAAATATTATGGTGGTGGGAGATGATTCTCAAAGTATTTATTCTTTTCGAGCTGCGGAGATTTCTAATATTTTAGAGTTTCCTAAGAATTTTCTCAAAACAAAAATATTTAAATTAGAAATTAACTATAGAAGCACTCCGCAGATTTTAAAACTGGCTAATACCAGTATAATGAATAACAAAAATAAATTTGTAAAAATTTTAAAGAGTATAAGGGATGATAGTATAAAGCCAAATTTTATAATTAATGAAAATAATCGAGAGCAAGCTAAATATATTGTTAGGGAGATTGATAATTTAATTGATAAGGGTGAAGAGCCAGTTGAGATCGCGGTATTATTTCGAAGTGTCTTTCAAGCACTTGAATTGGAATTAGAATTAAATAGAAAAGGAATTTCTTATATAATAAGAGGGGGGATAAGATTTTTTGAACAAAAGCATATCAAGGATATAGTTTCTTATTTAAAGGTTTTATCAAATTATAAAGATGAAGTTGCTTGGCGAAGAGTTTTAATGCTTCATGAGGGAATTGGATTACAGACAGCCAGTAAAATATTTGGAGAAATTAAAAAAATAGATAATTTAGAAGGGTTTGTTCAAGGTTTTGAATATAAGGGCAGTCAAAAAATCTTAAATAGTCTTAATATTATTAAGAATACTTTTAAAGAACTAGCTAAAGTGGAAAAAGATGATATCAGGTCTTCAATAATGATAATTTTGAAAAGCGGATACTCTGCTTATTTAAAGGCTAATTTTGATAATTATTTAGAGCGAACGGATGATCTTAATCAGTTGGCTGATTTTTCCAGCGAGTATAAAGATCTCGATGAATTTTTATCTGAAATCACTTTATCGGAATCTTTTAAAAATAAACAAGGAGCACACAGGGAAATTATTCAGACCGAAGATACCGAGGAGGATAAAATAATTTTATCGACAATCCATCAGGCTAAAGGTTTGGAGTGGAATAATGTTTTTGTTATTGGGTTAGTTGACGGACAATTTCCTCATAGGAAAGTTTATGATAACCCAAAAGAAATTGAAGAGGAAAGAAGGTTGTTTTATGTGGCTACAACTAGAGCTAAAAATAATCTTTATTTAACTTTTCCGGCTATAAATACTGTTAACGATACAGTCAATCAAACCTCGATGTTTATTCAAGAATTAAACGAAGACTTATTTGAAAAAATGGAACATACTAGTGAATTTGATGACTTACCTATAATTGAATATGAATAAAAAAAAGACAATCGCAATTGGCACCTTGGGTTGCAAGGTTAATCAATATGACTCCCAAGCATTGGGAGACCTCTTAGAAGAAAAAGGCTACGAACTTGTTCCTTTTTCAGCTCGAGCTGATATTTATATTGTAAATAGTTGTGCGGTAACTGATAGCGCTATAGCTAAATCTAGAAAAAAGATTAACAAAGCCCTGAGAACTAATCCAAAGGCTAAAATTATTCTTTCTGGTTGTTGGCCACAAACAGGGGCTAAAGAAATTCCAGAAATTTCCGTAGTACATGGAACAAAAGATAGAAAAAAGATTTTAGAATTAATTGATGATTATATCGAACCAATTAAGGAAGTTTCTCCTTATGAATCCTGTGAGAAATTTGAAGAGATGAAAATTAAAAAATTTTTAAATCGAACTAGGGCTGTGGTAAAAATTCAAGATGGGTGTCAGCAGTTCTGTTCTTACTGTATAATTCCTTACGCTAGAGGGCCGTTAAGAAGTAGAGATGACAAAGAGGTGATAAAACAAATTAAAGAATTGGCGAAGAATGGATATAGAGAAGTTGTTTTAACCGGAATTCATTTAGGTCTTTATGGAGTTGGTTTGACAAAGAAAATTAATTTAACAGATCTTCTTAAAGAGTTAGTAAAAATAGATGATTTAGAACGTATTAGATTAAGTTCAATCGAAATTAATGAGGTAACTCCAGGATTAATAAGATTAATTAAAAAAGAAAAAAAGGTTTGTAACCATCTTCATATTCCCTTGCAAAATGGATCCGATAAAGTTTTGAAACTAATGAATAGGCCTTATAAAATGAAGAAGTTTTTAGAAAGGATTGAGAACATAAGAAAACATATTCTAGGAATATCTATTACAACCGATGTGATAGTTGGTTTTCCAGGGGAAACAGGAGCAGATTTTAAAGAGACCTATAAAATATGTGAAGAAATAAATTTTTCTAAGATTCATGTCTTTAGTTTTTCAAAGAGAAAAGGAACCCCAGCCTATGAAATGCTTGGTCATATCGACAAAGATACTATTGCCAGAAGAAGTGAAAAGTTAAGGGAGCTAAGTGAAGTTCAAGAAGAAGATTACGCTAAAAAATTTATTGGGAGAGATCTTGAGGTTTTACCACAAAGAAGGATTAAAGATAGTAAACTTATATTAGGATTAACCGATAATTATTTAGCGGTTAAATATGAAGGTAAAGTACAAAATAAAATTATTACAGTTAAGGTAAATAAAAACGATAAACATAATTTAATAGGAAAACAAATATGAAATTTAAAGTAACAAATGACAAAGGTTTTAATATTCCAACTTTAATGAGGCATTTAGGATATCATCCTTTTAGGGATTCATATTCCAGAAGGCTTGGGGCGGGGCATTATCCTAAATTTCATATTTATGTTGATGATCATGGTCTGGAGTTAATGATAAATTTACATTTAGATCAAAAAAAAGTGAGCTACCAAAATCAGGTAGCCCACAGTGGTGATTATGAGGATAATGAAAGATTAGACGAAGAAAAGGAAAGAATTATAACTTTACTCGAAGCTATCTAGAGTTGTTTGCAAAATTATTACTTTATCCCCTCTTTGGACTTTAAAGCCAATAGTTTGTCCTGGTTCATAAAAGCCAATAATTTCAGCTAATGGCAGATCTTCAGTTACTTTAATCGCGTTAACTTCAAAAATTATATCGTTTTCTTTTAAGCCAGCTTTTTCGCCAGGTGAGTCTGGGACCACGGCTGGGTCATCGGTTCCAGAGTGTATCCATGCGCCGTCTGTTCGTTTAAAGCCTGTATATTTAGCTACAACAGGATCGAGCATTATATATCTAACGCCTAATTTAGGGCGTTTTATTTTACCATATTTTTTGTAGCTGTATATTGCTTTGCGTGCAACGTTAGATAGAATTGCAAACCCAACGTTTTCGCCAGCGGTTTCAACGGCTGCGTTAATACCAATAACCTCACCGTTTAAATTAATTAATGCTCCACCAGAGTTTCCGGTATTAATTGCCGCATCTGTTTGAATAATATTAGATAAAAGGATAGATTCTCCACCTGGTACAGACGCAACCAAACTTCTGTTTAGTCCAGAAACAATACCTTTGGTTACGGAGTTCCTGTATCGGCCCATGGCATATCCAATTGCCAAAACGGTATGACCAACCTTAAGGTCCCTAGAGTTAGAGAAAACGGCAGGCTTTAGATTTTCGGCTTCTATTTTAATTAAGGCTAGATCTTCAAGCGGGTCTGTGGCGACAACTTTTGCGTCATATATATCTCCATTGTTTAAAATAACAGAATATTCTTCATCTCCGCTTACTACGTGTTTATTGGTTATAATAAGTCCATCAGCACTAACAATTATTCCACTGCCGCCAGAAGTTTGGGCAACATTAGAGTTAATTTGTATCTGGCCATTTTCTTCATTAAATATTGTGCTTGTTAATTCTTGGCTAGTAACAACGCTAACAACAGATTCTTTTGCTTTTTCGATAGCGTCTAGAGTATCGACTTGTTCTTGGAACATTATATCGGCTAATGCCTCTGGCATATTTGTTTTGCTTGCAAAAAATGAAAATGAAAGTATGGTAACAACAATTAAAAATAATAAGATTGATTTTCTTAACATAAAATTTGAGTAATTAGGTTTCTTAGGATATAATAATTATATCAGTAAAAATATAATTGTAAACTCTAACAGATTATAAATTTAAAAACTATGTCAATAAAAATTTGTGTTTTTGGAGATAGTATTTCCCAGGGTTATAATGACTATAAGGAAGGGGGGTGGATTAATCGTCTAAGAAAATATTTTGATTTAAGTGATTATGATATTTCTGTTTTTAATTTGGGCGTTTCTGGCGACAATACTTTTGATTTACTTAAAAGATTTAAGGTTGAAGCTGAAGCGAGAAAGCCTAATCTAATAGTTTTTGCAATAGGGATAAATGATTCGCAATATGTTAATTCAAAAAATAATCCAAGAGTATCATTAAGCGATTTTAACAAGAATTTACTAGAATTTAAAAATTTATCAAAACAATTTACTGATAAAATTATTTTTATTGGATTAACTAAAGTTGACGAGGTAAAGGTAACGCCTATTCCCTGGAGTATAACTAAATATTATGATAATGAAAATATAAAAACATATAATTTAGCGATTAAAAATTTTTGTGAAAAAAACCATTTGTCTTTTATAGAGATGTTTGATTTGTTGAATGATAAGGATTTAGAGGATGGTTTGCATCCAAATTCAAAAGGGCACAAAAAAATGTTTAATAGAGTTAAGGATTCTTTAATAAAGAATAAAATTATTTAAAAAAGTCATTACATTATTAAGGGTATGGAAGGAAAAGCTATTATGAATAAATACAATAAAGTTTTAGTTGCGATGTCAGGGGGAGTTGATTCTTCTTTGGTGGCCGCTCTTTTAAAGGAGCGTGGTTTTGAAGTTGCTGGGGCGTTTATGGATTTGGGTCAAGCTAATATGAAGCCTGATAAAGAAGCCGCTAAGCGTGTTGCTAAAAAGCTAGGAATTCCATTTAAAGTTATAAATTTAAAAAAAGAATTTAAAAAAGAAGTAATAGAGTATTTTATTCATGAATATTCTATAGGGAACACCCCTAATCCGTGTGCTATTTGTAATAAAAAGATAAAACTTGGATTACTGCTCAAAAAAGCTAAAGAGTTAAAGTTTAATTATTTGGCAACTGGTCATTATATAAAATTGAAAAAAACCAAAGACGGTTTTCATCTTTATGAGGGTGATGACTTAAAAAAGGATCAAAGTTATTTTTTATATAATTTAAAACAGTCCCAACTAAAACATTTAATGTTTTCTTTGGAAAAATTTCCTAAAGACCAGGTTATTAAAATGGCTAAAGAAAGGAAATTGCCAACATTAGAGGGGCAGAGCCAGGATATTTGTTTTTTGGGAGGAATTGATCATAATATCTTCCTTAAAAAGCATATTAAAATGAAAAAAGGGCCAATTATAACCACTGAAGGAAAAACAGTTGGTGAGCATGAAGGTTTGCCTCTTTATACTATTGGTCAAAGAAGGTATATAAAAATCGGTGGAATAGGGCCATTTTATGCAGCTAAAATGGACTATAAAAACAATGTTTTGTGGGTTACCAATAAATTTGATGATAAGATATTATATAATAAGCAGTTAATTGCAAGGCGTGTTAATTGGACTTCTGGTAAAAAGCCGAAAATACCACTTAAATGTATGGCTAGAATCAGATATCAGCATCCAAAGGAGAATTGTGTAGTAAATCAAAAAAATGGCAAATATATTGTAAAATTTACTAAGCCTCAAAGAGCTGTTACGCCAGGGCAAAGCGTTGTCTTTTATAAGGGTGAGGAACTTTTGGGCGGTGGAGTTATAACTAAAAAGTAATTAAAATAATTATAAAATATGTCGGAAGAATTAGTATTAGAAGTTAACTTTGATGATGAACCTATTAAATTAAGACCAAGAAAGGATTTTTATAAATATAATATTATTTTTCGCTCATCGGCATTAATATTATTTAATGATGATGGTAAAATATTATTACAGAAAAGATCCAAGTCAAAAAAATGGTTTCCAGGGTTATATGATTTTTCGGTTAGTGGAGTGGTTAACGGGAGGGAATCCTATGAAGAGTGTATGACTCGAGAAACTAAAGAGGAAATTGGAATTAAATTAGATTTTAATTTTTTATTTAAATTAACTCCTTCAGAGAAGAAAGATAGATCCTTTCATTCGGTATTTATTGCAAGTACAAATCAGAAATTGTATCCCGATATAAACGAGATAGAATTAATAAAATGGATTTCGAGGGAAAAATTAAAAAAAGATATTGTAAAAAACTCTAAAAAATTTACACCACAATTATTATTCGGTCTTAAAAAATATTTTAATTATATTGATAATAAATAAAAATATGGAACAATTTATTGATGAAAATTTTTGGCTTTTACTTTTAACTCTTCTTTGGACTTTGCCTTGGAAGGGGGTAGCACTATGGAAGGCGGGACAAAAAAAGCATTTGGCTTGGTTTATTGCTATTTTAGTGCTTAATACTTTTGCTGGTCTTGAGATTTTATACATTTTTATTTTTAGTAAGATGGGAAAAGAAGGTAAACCATGGTATAAGAAGATTTTTGATAGAAAATAAAAAAGAAAAATAATATATGACAAATTTTATTGAAAATATTTTTAAGGAAAAATTTAATAAAAAGGAAGGTGTTTATGAATGTGTAAACACTGAAGAAGAGAGCGATGTAGTTAAAAAGGCTGATATTGAAACTTATGATTTTAAGGCTAAAAACTTTAATGAAAGTGAGATGATAACTCTTTCTAAAAGGCATATCGAATCTATCGGTCCGATATTAGATAGTCCTAAGGATTCAATTACATTAGAGCTTGGTGGTGGAGATGGTAGATTTGGGATTTATTTATTAAAACAAGGGTTTAATCAGGTAATTGAATCAGATATTTCTTATGGTTCAGTTAAAAAGTCTGAGGAGGTAGCTAGAAAAAATAATATTTATAATGGAAGTTTTTGTGTAATTGATTCTGAAAATTTACCATTTAAGGATGGGGTGTTGGATATAGTTTTTATGGTGGCTTCTCTTCATCATATTCCTAATCCTAAAAAAGCTATTAAAGAAATAAATAGAGTTTTGAAGCCAGGGGGTAGTTTGATTATTTTAAAAGAGCCAGCTGCTTGGCAGTATTATTTTTTCTTTCCGCTTTTTAAATTAGTTAGAAAATTAGTTAGAAAAGATAAAAAAATACCAATTTCATTGGCTGATGATGAAACTTTCGGTTTTACCAAGAGAAAACTTAATAAAATGTTAAATCCTTATTTTGATGAGGTTGTGATGACCCCAGTCCATTATTTGGAAAAAGTTTATACAAATTTTATTATATTAATTAATAAAGTTGCTAAAAAAAATCTTAAACAAAGTAAATTAATTGTTAGATTGCTACGAAAAATAGATAAAGTTATTGCTCGAATACCAATTTTAAGGGGATTAACTTGGGATTGGGATATTTATGCATTTAGTAATAAGAAATAGCTACTTAATAGCGTGTTTAAAATATTATTAATTTAAAAAAATATTTATGTTTAAATTTGAAGTAACAAGATTAATTCTTGTGTTATTATCTTTTTTTATTGCTTTACCGGTTCGGGCTCAATTTGAAATGCCACATATGCATATGGATTTTTTTGGAGAAAAATCTTGGTCTCATGTTGGTCTTATGATTATTTTATTTTTTATAGTAATTATTTCGGTAATGTTAAGTTGGAGTTGTTCTATGGTTTTTGTTGGACGTATGGGTAAGGCTTTTGAATTTATAGCTATAGGCTTTGGAATATTGTCTTTATTGGAAATAATTAATATTTTAAATCACTTGGGGTGGGTTATAACAGAATCATCTATCGAGCATATAATAAGCGTGACATCTTTTAGTTTTATTAGTTTTGGCTTTTATTCTATTCTTAAAGCAGGAAAAAATAATAAAAAATAAATTATGAAAAATGAAATGGAACTTTTAGCTGTAGAAAATTCAGCAGAAAATTTAGAGGAGGCAATTAATGAAATTAAGGAGAGAATAGATAAAAAATTAAAAGAAGATTTTGAAGGGTCTTATGAGCAAGATGAGAATTTTAAAATTGAGGAAAGAAGATATTTTCATGATCGTGCTCATACGGAAGATGTGGAAGATATATATCAAAAGGTTTCAGATATTTTTGTTGAATCTGGAGATATGGATAATAAGGTTCAACAGATTGGATTATTAAAAGCTTCTGCTCATGATGTAGTTCAAAATTATAGTTTAAGTGACGAGGGAATAAGAAAAAGACATATTGTTACCAATGAACAATTAAGTGCTGATTATGTCAAAGAGGAAATGGGTAAATATAATGTTTTTACTGAAGAAGAAATTGAATCTATGGACGGGATAAATATAACAGTTCCTGGTTTTAAAGATAATAAGCTATACCAGCCAAACTTAGTAGAGGAAACTTCTCTTGACGATAGAATTTTAGCATGGGCGGATCTTGGAATGATAGGATGTGATAGTAAAAAATTTATTGCAGAAGGGCACAGGCTTTTTTGGGAGGACAATAGTGATATAACTAGAGAAATTATAGAGTCTGATGACATAGAAAGTATTGATAATGAAAAGAAGGGTGATTATATTAAAAGGATACGCAACTTTTTATTTTTTCAGGTTGGCTTTGTGGATAATAGAAAAAACCACATGGACGAACAATATGAATTGCTTAGTGAAGCAATCTCAGGAGAGGTGTTAGAAAAGTTAAAAAATGATGTTTTTAGTAAATTTGACGAATCTAAGGACTTAGCCGAAGAACAGTATAAAATGGCAGAAAAGGCTGATTTTGAGAAGTTATGCGAAATAATGGAGTACAAAGTTATTTTATAAATGACATAGAGCGAGCGTAATATAAAAATTTATTGTTGTACCTTGATTTAAAAAAATTTGAGTTCTAGCGGGTAAATAAATACAACCATGAAGAGGAGGTGGAATTATGAAAACTAGTGATAAAGATTTTTCAAGTAAAGACAGAGTTAAATTTATTGACAAGAGGTTTCCGAACTATATTTACGACGTAATGGCTATAACATCTATCCCTAAAAGTATGTGTGTTTGCGGTATCTCTTTTGAAGATTCGGATCATTTCTGTGATGACCCAAATCTTCTTCGGGAAATTACCGGACATCATCAAAAGATTTATTTAAATCTTACTGGCGTTGGACCACTTACCCCTGTTTCTGGAGCCCTGCTTCAAAAAGTCGATAATTAATTTGTCGACTAATCAGTATAAAGGCTGGTTATCTTGATTGATAACCACCTTTTTTTATTGACAAAAACGGTTAAAAGTGCTATAATTATCTATCGTGCATAAACCGTTTCTTTACAAATAAAACAACGCAAAATACCTACAGAGGAGAGTGGTCATGAAGAAAAAAGAGGAAGATTCTAATGATTTATTAGATCGAATGGGGCTTAGTAGCTTTGAAGTAGTAAAAAGTATTCCGGTTCCAGTCATTGTTTCTGATAGAAGCAATAAAGTATATTGGCTTAATGAAAAAGCCAAAGATATTTTTGGAAATTTCAGTAATTACTCGTATCGGAACATTGATACAGAGGGTGTTTTTAAGATCTGCCTTCTTAATACAGGTAAAGAAGAGTGCTTCTTTAATATTCATATTAGTCAGGATCGTGGCTTGGTTATTCATATCCTTGAAAATGTAACTAAAGAAATTGAGCTTGCTTCGCAGGTCAATGATCTTAATCAGCAGGTTGGCAAGGATGCCTTGACTGGTCTTAATGATCGGACCCATATGGAGAAAATTATCTCCAGAGAAATGAGCCGAGTTAAAAGGTATAACCGGAAGCTAAGCATCATCATGCTTGATTTTGATCACTTCAAGAAAGTTAACGACACATTTGGACATACTGAAGGTGACAAAGCCTTGAAAGAGCTATCGAAATTTATTAAGAAGATTATCAGGGATACTGACGTTGCTTTCAGGTATGGTGGTGAAGAATTCCTTATTCTTCTTCCTAATGCATCTGCAGCAGATGCTGAATTATTTGCTGAACGTATTCGGCAAGCTATTGAAAACCATACTTTCCAATGTAAGGTGAAAGGAGACTTCGAATGTACTATCTCGGCAGGTATTGCCGAGTGTGATGGCGACTTAGTTCCTGAAGATTTTATTACTAGAGCTGACAAAGCTCTATATCAATCTAAGGAAGAAGGCCGCAACCAAGTAACGGTTGCAAAATAATATGCGCGATTAAACCGCTTGGACAAGAAAATTTGTCCAAGCGGTTTTTCATTTTTAAAGGTAAAAATAAGTGATAGATTCCGGCTTAGGGATCGGAATTACATGGGTAAAAAGAAGGATAATATAGAGCCCTTGACATATTTTTAAAAGTAGTTTACAATGATTTCTAGATACAGGATTGACGACTAAATCAATTCTGGATTTTTATTTTACTTATGGCAAAAAATCAAAAGAATCAAGAAAAACCAGCCAGTAAAAATTTTATTGAAGCAAAAGGAACAGTTTTAGAACTGTTACCAGCCGCGACATTTAAAGTTGAACTTGAGAGTGGTCATACAATTTTAGCCCACCTTTCTGGAAAGATGAGGATGTTTAAAATCCGACTTTTACCAGGTGATAAAGTGAAGGTTGAAATGACACCGTATGATCTAACTAAAGGAAGAATTACTTATAGATTTTAGTTTACTTTTTAATTAAAATTATAAGTGACGTAGAGCGAACAAAATAAAAAATATTTGTTTTTTATTTTTGAGCCGAGGAACTTATATGCGAAGTTATATAAGTTTAAAACATTAACTTATAATTTCTTTTTTGTTATATGAAAGTTAGAACATCTGTAAAAAAAATGTGCAGAGAATGTAAAACAGTAAGAAGAAAAAAACGTGTTCACGTTATTTGTAAAAACCCTAAGCATAAACAAAGGCAGGGGTAATTTTAGTTTTTAATAAGTAATTAATTTTAATATAAACTTATGGCAAGAATTGCTGGAATCAATATACCTAGAGAAAAAAGAGTTGAAATCGCTTTAACTTATGTTTATGGTATTGGCAGAACATTGTCTAATAAAATTTTAAAAGAATCAGGAGTTAGTCCAGATGCTAGAGTAAAAGACTTAACAGAAGACGAAGTAAATAAGCTAAGAACAGCTATTGAGAAAAAGCACTTAGTAGAAGGTGATCTTCGAAGGGAAATATCCTTTAATATTAAAAGATTAAAAGAAAATAATTCTTATAGAGGTTCTAGGCATACAAAACATCTTCCGGCAAGAGGTCAAAGAAGTAAAACTAATAATAGAACTGTTAGAGGAAATAAAAAAGGTTTGGCTGGAAGTGGAAAAAAGCCAACAGCTCAAAAAACTTAATAAATAATATTTTCATAAATAATTAGATATGGCAAAACAAGCTGTAAAAACTAAAAGTAAAAAAGGAAAAGCTGTTAGAATAGTTACTAACGGAAGAGCTTATATTAAAGCTAGTTATAATAATACTATTGTTACCTTAACCGATCAAACGGGAAATATTCTTTGTTGGTCAAGTGCCGGTATTAATGGTTTTAAAGGTCCAAAAAAAGCAACACCATATGCTGCTCAGGTTATCGTTTCTGACGCTATTGAAAAGTCAAAGGTTTATGGCTTGAAAAATGTTCAAGTTATTGCAAAAGGTGTTGGCCCTGGTCGTGATAGTGCTATTAGGTCACTAAACGCAAATGGTTTAAACGTTATTTCTATTAAGGATATGACCCCAATTCCACATAACGGATGTCGTCCTAGAAAACCCAGAAGAGTATAATAATTAAAATTTTTTAGAATAATATATATGGCAATGAAACAAGCACAATGTAAACTTTGTAGAAGAGAAGGAAAAAAGTTAATGCTAAAAGGAGAAAGATGCGAATCTCCTAAGTGTGCTATTGTTAAAAGAAATTACGCTCCCGGAGCTAGTGGGGCTAAAAACATGAGAAGGAAAGTAACAGAATACGGAACTCAGCTTAGGGAGAAGCAAAAAGCAAAAAGAATTTACGGTATTTACGAAGGACAATTTAAAAAATACTACGATAAGGCAATGAAAGCTAAGACAGAAACAGCTGAAAGCTTAATTACAACATTAGAAATGAGATTAGATAATGTTATTTTTAGAGCAGGAATTGCTAAATCTAGAAGACAAGCAAGACAGCTTGTTAATCACGGACATTTTTTTGTAAATAAATTTAAAACAGATATTCCATCTTATCAGGTTAAAACTGATGATATTATTAAAATTAAAGAATCAAAGGAAAATATAACTTTTTTTAAAACACTTAAAGAAGAGTTGAAAAAGAAAAAAGAGGTTGAAGCTCCAGGATGGATTGCATTTGATAAAAGCAAGATGGAAATTAAAATTTTGTCAAAGCCAAATGTAGCAGAGCTAGACAAAGGTTTCGACCCAAAAATGATTATCGAGTTTTATTCAAGATAATATATTCATTATTAATTATCTATTATTATGAACATTAGCCTACCACAAAAAGCCACGTTTAAAAAAATCGATGAAAA
>Ga0233446_1000969_pt1 | contig 23826 bp, 16 predicted proteins | sample SI_124_October20_4_FD_182780 | JGI IMG/M metagenome (GOLD analysis project Ga0233446, IMG submission 182780) | Seawater microbial communities from Saanich Inlet, British Columbia, Canada - SI_124_October2016_120_MG | ecosystem: Environmental > Aquatic > Marine > Inlet | place: Canada: British...
TCCTATATTGGTGATTTGTCACCATCTAAACCTCCATTATTAAGGGGGTTCAAATAGCTAATATCAACTATTGTTCAATAGGGAATTATAATTGTCGCCGGTAGGGAGTTCTAAATTTCGCTAAACAGAAGCATAGGGTGTTATAATTTTTTGTTCATGTTCATCGTATAAACCAACATAGAAATTTGTTGTATCAATGACGGTATGAAGGGCTGTTTTTATTGACTTTATCATTTCAGATAAATTGGGGGCTGATACCGAGGCTTTTGTTATATTAAATAATACCGTATTTAAGCGTTCAGTTTGCTTGCGCTCGCTTATATCGTGTATGATGCCCTGAAATCCTGTAATTTCCCCATTCGAATCTTTCTGCAAGGTGGCTGATAAAATACAGTCTATCGTTGAGCCATCTAGCTTATTTAGCATGAGTTCAATATCCTCAGTATATTCATTAGATTCAATGGTCTCCAGAAATTCAAACTGATCCTCTGGGTTTGTGAATATTTCGGAAATATTAATTGCAAACATTTCATCCCATGAGTAGCCTAGTAAAATTGTCATTGCTTGATTGAAATAAATGAGAGATCCTTCCATTGTTGAGACAAAGATTGCATCTCGCGAATTTTCGAAAAGAGTTCGAAGATTTTCTTCACTATTCTGCAATTCAATCTCAGTATTCTTAGCCAAGGTTACATCTCTTGCGTTTACAACAAAACCCTCCACTTGGTCATTCTCTCCGAAATGGGGAAAATAATTTACCTCAAAAAATCTTTTGCCCTTTGTTGGAATATCAAACCATCCAGAATACGCTGCTGTCTCTCCAGATAAACACTTCAGGGCATTTGGCTTTATAAAAATATCAAAGAATTCTTGCCCGAATATTTCCTGTGGTTTGCGGCCAATGATTTCTTCTGAAGTTTTATTAAATGCATCTAAATAAGCCTGGTTTATAGCAAGGTAAGTTAATTTATCATCGAGAAGAGCCATAAGATCTGTGGAGCTGGATATAATATGTTTATATTGGTATAATTTTTTATCTTCAGCTTTTTTGATCCGCAACATAGAATTTAGATTTGCCAGTAGTTCACCTTCATCAATCGGTTTGACAAGATATGAATCACCGCCAATTTCCAATCCTCTTATTCGATCTTTTGCACTGGTTTTTATCGCAGTCAAAAAAATTATGGGAATACTCGAGGTTCTATTATCGGCCCGTAAACGTTTGCAAACTTCATAACCATCCATGTTTGGCATTTGAATATCTAATAGAATTGTGTCAGGGGAGTCAGAGACTGCAAGTTCAATTCCCTCTATTCCGCTTTTTGCCGTTAGAATTTTATAATCTGGTTCCAGATTATTTAATAATGCTTTAATTGATATCAGATTATCCGCATTATCGTCAATTATCAAAACTTTCATTTTCTCCATATTTTCCTCAGCAATTTGAATTATCAGTTTACAAACTTAGCCATTTTTTAAGTACACTCTGAATTTTTTCTGGATCAATGGGCTTGGTTAAATAATCATTACAGCCGGCAGCAAGTATCTTTTCCCGATCTCCCATCATTGTTTTTCCCGTAAGGGCAATGACTGGAATATCTCTTGCTTTTTTATCCGCTTTGATTCTTTTGACTACTTCATAACCATCCATTAGAGGAAGCATGATATCAAGAATTACCAGGTCTGGCATATTTTCTAAGGTCATTTTAAGACCCTGTTTTCCATCATTTGCTTCCTGAAGATTATATTTGTCTCTCAGTATAGCCTTGAGGGAGGTTAGGTTATCCATATTGTCTTCTATTATTAGTATAGTGGGGAGAACTGTTTTGAAATTACTCCCACGTAATGACCGTTTTTTATTCTTCTCAGAGCCAACATCCAATTCATTGGTTGAAAGTTCAGGTTTATTTTCCAGCATGTCAAATACCTTTGAAAGCAATTGGTTTTTATTCACTGCTCCTTTTTGAATAAGATAAAATACACCATACGATTTTAGCTTCTCAAGTTCTTCTGGAAATAAATCCATTGCCGTTAAAACCATTACGGATATACCAAGTGTATTCTGTTTGCAGATCGCATCCAGAACTTTAAAACCATCAACATCTGGCATCATCAGATCCAGTACTATTCCATCTGGACTTGTATGAGAAAGATAATCAAGGGCTTGTTGTCCTCCGAGGGCAATATCGACAATATAACCTGCCGTTTCCAGTATGTAATTAATTTGCATTATGGTCTCATCATTGTCGTCCACAACCAAAATCCGCTTTTCAGATGTTATCAATGATTTTGGCTCATCCGCAATAGAATGTGTAATTGTAATGTTTTCGGTGGATGACAAAGACTGGGGCCATTTTAATGGAACCTTGAGAGTAAAGGTAGAGCCTTCTCCAAAATTGCTTTCGACAGCAATATCACCTTCTAATAATTGGGTTGACTTATAAACTATCGCCAGGCCTAATCCGGTGCCTTCATAAGATCGTGATAAGGAGGAATCAACTTGGTGAAACTCACGAAAAATACTGCTAATCATGTCAGGGTGAATACCGATACCCGTATCCTTGACTTTGACCACCAAACTATCAGTATCAAATGATACATCTATAATAACTGAACCGGCCTCGGTAAATTTTATTGCATTGCCGACAATATTTGTCAAGATGCGATGGATTTTTAATTCATCACTTTCCAAATATGGAATATCCTCGGGAATATTCGCTTTCAATTCAAGGTTTTTTTTGTGTGCAAGTGGGGACAGGCTTTCTGCTATACCTAATATAGTACTGGATATATTGAAAGAATTTATGTGTAATTCAGCAAAACCAGCCTCAATTCTTGAAAGATCGAGGATATCATTAATAAGTTGTAATAATTGTTTGCCATTCCTTTCAATAATCTCAAGATAGTGAGATTGTTCTGTTGAAAGAATTTCCTGGGTCTGATCAATCAGTACTTTGGAAAGGGTTAGAATGGAATTCAGTGGCGTGCGCAACTCATGGCTCATATTTGATAGGAATTGGCTTTTTAAACGATTTGCTTCTTCCACTTGTTGGCGCTGCGATTCCAATTCAATGTTTTGAGCAAGAATATTTTCGGAAGTATTTTGCAGTTCTTGGGTCGACCTTTGTAGTTCCTCGGTTTGTGCTTGCAATTCCTCTGTTTGTGCTTCCAGCTTTTGATTAGCTTGAGCGAGGTTTTCGGCAAGTATTCTAGTTCGTTCATTGGCAATTAAACTGGAGTATGAAGCATTTATATTCAGCCAGGATTGCTGGAGAATTATATAGCTTTCTTTACTGAAATTGTGAATATTTATGAGTGAAATAATGGCAATAATATTATTTTCAACTAAAATTGGAATGGTAATAATTTCTTTTGGTACAATGTCACCTGCAGTTGTCTGATATCTAAAGACCGTTTCCTCCGGAATATTCTTTAGATAATAAATGCTTTTACTTGAAAGAACATTGCCAAACTCACCTTCCGGGTTTTCAAAATTAAACGTTTTTAGTAAAGCTTCATTGGCACCTATAGAAAAAGACGGTTCAAATTTAGAGATCATTTCATTCAAAATATAAAATACGCCCATGTTGGAATTGGTTATATCCATCATGTTTTGTAAAATTTTACGGCCGAATACATGAATGGATGATTGTTCAATCAGCATGCCAGATACACCCATAACACCATGTTGGATGACTTCCTTTGACTCAATTGAGTCGGTTAACTCATTTATGGATAGAGCGAGTGAACCGAGTTCATCTTCAGAATTAATTTCATTTCTAACTGATAGATCACCTGATTTAACTTTTTGGGATATAGTAAACATATCAAAAATGGGTTTCGATAATGCATTACCAATAAAATAAGCAGTGATATAAATCAGAAAAGTAGATAATAGAAATAACACAATGAAATTATATATCATATCACGAATAGGTTCATACAATTCATAAATATCCTGTTTACAAACAAAACCCCAGCCTGTTTCAGGGATAAAGGTATAAGCAGCAAGAACTTTCTCACCGCGGTAATCGGAAGTAACGGTTATCCCGGTTTTTCCCTGCGATGCGTAAATGGCCGGTTTGGCATTTATTTGAAGATTCAACGGTACATTTTCATGCCAGCGCAATTCGTTCAAAGCCAAAACATCTTTATTGACGATAAGCGTCTCTCCCGTTTTCCCAAGTCCAACCCTGTCTAGTAACATTTTATAAAGCGAATTTTTTAGATCGACCCTTGCCGCCAGAATGCCGATAATATGTGACTGGTCGTGTTCATTACAAAAGATAGGAGCAGAAAAGACCATCTCATTTTCTTGTGATAATTTGGAATAATGTATATCATTGATAAATAAATCTCTGGTCTCCATTGGTTCAGTAAAGTAAGGATATTGGGATTTATCCAATCCTTGAGATAAACGGTTGGTTGATATTTGAATGACGCCTGTTTTGGGATTAATTATAGATAATTCGTGAAAAGATGAATAATGTTTCAAAAAGAGACCCAAACGATTGTTAATAATTTCTGTTGCTCTTTGATCGTTTTTATCAAGGTTTTCTTTGCTTGTAATCTCTTCTAGATTCCTTGATAATAACATTATATCTCTACTATTCTCTTCTATCCAGAAATCTAAATGTTCAACTTTTAAATCACGAATTGCTGTAAGTTTATCGAAAGTTCTTGTTTTAATTACATTTACTCTCTGATTATATGTAATTACTATAGCTGTTATTAGCGGAATTAACGCAATAATAAGAAACCAGAATATTAATCGGGTTTTGATACTGTTGAACTTATATAATTTCATTCTAACTCCAAAAAAATATTTTCTAAATTTGTTGGGGTAGTTAAGCACACAGTTTAACTATACAACTGATCTACAACTACATTTAAATCTCATTCAACAAATATATTCTAGGCCGTGCCCCACAACCGGGCGAATCTTTATTCTTCACCACCCATGGCATTAATTTTATTCTGCAAATCTCTAATCTTTAATTCTCGTCCAACAAATACTTTCATAGCCTTATCAAGTTCTTGGTTTTTAAGTTCTAATTCTCTGGTTCTATTTTCTATCATTTCTTCCAGATGCAAACGGTGTTTCTTTAGTTCGTCCGTTTTTTGTGTAAGTTGTTTTGTTTTATCAATGAGTTTTTTATCTACCAGCTTTCGTTCGGTTATATCTTGAAATGATCCTGATACAGCTTTTGTTACACCATCTTCCTGATGGGCTTTTCCAACAGAATGAATCCAGCGACGTTTTCCTTTAGCGGTTATAATTTCAAGTTCAAGGTCGAATGGTTCTCCCGTTTTTATTGTATGATTAAAGGCCTTTTCAATTATTGGTCTTGCAGAAGGAATATAAAAATTTAATCCTTTATTCACATCGGGCTTAAAATGCTGGTCCACTTCATGGATTCGATAGATTTCATCTGTCCAGGTTTGGGTCATTGTATTCAGGTCAACTGCCCAACCACCTATTCGGCCGATTTTTTCTGTATCATTAAGCAGGATTTTTATTTTTTTTAATTCATTTTCCGCCAATTTGTGTTCGGAAATGTCCTTGAAAGTGACTACAGCCCCTGAAAGCTTTCCTTGTTCGTTTCTAATTGGGGAGCTGATGTATTCCACCGCAAAGCTGCTACCATCCTTACGCCAGAAAATTTCATCAACTACCCTGTGAACCTTTCCGTCCTTATAGGCAGCATAGATTGGGCAGTCGTTTCGATCATAGATGGTACCGTCAGGTTTTGTATGATGCAGTAGATCATGCTGTCTTTTGCCTAGAATCTCCTCAATTTCCCATCCGATCATTTTGGCTGCGGCAGGATTGAGAAACGTGGTATTACCATCTAAATCTAGTCCATAAATTCCATCACCGGCATTGTCCAAAATCATTTTGTTCAATTTACTAAGTTCAAATATTGCCACCTCAGCCTTTTTGCGTTCAGTAATGTCGGAAAACAGCATAGTAAATTTCCCTTTTTCGGGAGAGAACGATTTCACATTATAATATTTGTCAGTGTTGTGGTTATAATTTTCTGTTTCGTCCGGTCTTTGCGTTACAGCAACAGCACCATAAAATTCAATCCAGCTTTGTTCAACATCCGGATAGATTTCTTTTATGGTTTTACCCAAGGTAGCATTTATTTTCATACCGGTAATTTTTTCGAAGGCAGGGTTAATTAGCAGAAATCTATAATCTATAGGTATGTCTTGTTCATCACTAATTATTTCGCATAACGCAAATCCTATTGGTAATTCCTCAAATAGCTCTTGAAAGATGTCATTGGTGGCTATTTTTGATATCGAAGATAAAGTTGAATTTGATTTGTTTTTTTTACTCATGATTTATCCTATTTGCGTTATAAATGTGGCACTAATTATATTGGGGGATGAAGTAATGCCGATAATGAATCTGAGGCTCCTTTTTCATAGCCTTGTTTTTTAGGTAATAAATAAGCAAACAATGTAATTGTTATAACCATAAAAGGCCTCTGGGGTTGTAAGAATCTATTATTGGGTGCTGATATATTCATGATTTATAATTGTTGGTTGTATCAAAACGCCACTTATCTTTTCTTATAAATATTACACATTCCTGTCACATCTTCAAATTTACGGGTGAATTCACTTGCAGTCGTTTCTGTTTTACCCAAAACCAAAATTCCATTTTTCACCAAAGAGAAACACAATTTTTCAAATATCCTATTATGGGACAATGGATTTATGTAAATAAGTAGATTTCTACAGAACACAATATCGAATTCACCATAAATACTTTCAGATGGAATCATTGTGTTCTTATTTAGCATGTCAAATTGTGAAAAACTGACCATTTGTTTTATTCCCGGTTTCAGTATATATGAATCATTTCTGTCAAAAAAATATTTTTTTAATAATTCGTATTTTACGTTCTTTATATTTTCAAATGAATAAACCGCTTTATGGGCAGACTGTAGTGCTTTTTTATCAATGTCCGTTGCAAATATCATTGTGTTGAAATCGAGCCCTTCTTTTTCAAGGATCTCATTTATCAGTATCGCTATGGAATACGGTTCTTCTCCAGTCGAACAGCCTGCAGACCAAATTCTGAGTTGGTTATTATTCGAAGATTTCTTTTTTGAAATTATTTTAGGAAGAATATGCGTAGCTATATATTCAAAAGTGAATGTATTGCGAAAAAATCTGGTGACATTTATGGTTAGAACATCCAGTAGGGCCGTCATTTCTTCACTGTGGTTCTTTAAGTAATCCAGATAATGGAGGTAAGAGTCAATGTTTAAAGATGATAATCGTTTGCCCATCCGTCTTTCTATCATTGAATGGCGATACACGGAGAAATCCAATCCGCTATTTTTATAAATAAACTCTAAAATGATACTAAATTCAATATGCTGATTGTCAATCATTTTGGATCTTGTCAAATAATGAGAATGGTTTTACTAAAATTCTGGAGACTCTTATCCATAATTTACATCAATAATCAGGATTTTTAGGACTTTAATTTTAATTCTCCGAGAGACTATCATTGCATAAATGTCACATTGAATTATTACTTTTTAATTAGGATTTAAAGAGCTGATATTAGTTATTGAGCATTTTTAAATCGAAGGCATGTAAGAATTTGTTATGATAGATGTAATTTAATCAATGATATTTATAGTTGCCTGATAAGACGCCATTTCAAATACGGGCAGATTGTCAAGAAGATTTTGGTGAGAGCCTTCCAAAATGGATGGTTTAAAAGACCTGAATAGCATCCTCGCTGAAACAGTCAATGTGCCAGTTATGTCAGGGGGCACATCAAAGGAATATGATTTATATCTTGCTCCAAAACCGGGGAGGGTGCTATTAATGATTCCATGAGCATCAGTTACACCCGAAATATGATTTCCCTGTGCATCCAGCAATTGCGAGTAAAATAACAATAGCTGATCATCGTTTTCATCTAATCCCGCACTGTCATTAGAGATAAGGCCGGACTCAAATAGCAGGATTCCATTTTGTGAAATGGTAAACTCCATCCAGGCTTCCCTGGCAAATGTAACACCTGAGGGGAGGGCATGGCCGGTGAGACTAGTTATGGTGAAAGGGATAACAAGGGTCTCGCCGGACCCAACTGAAGCAGGAAAATCTACATCTGGATAACCTGGTGAAATATTCAGGGCTCCACTCAATAATTCCGAAACCGCCTGATATGCGGCTGTATTTTCAACTGGAGAGGATAAATCCAAATCCACCCCAGTAAACCGATGATCGCTATGACCATCTGGATATTTAACCATGTGGCAATCCTGGCAGGTCATGCCACCGGACATGGCTGCAGCGGGAATTCGGTTCCATTCTGTATAGGTGATTTCTGCTTCGACACCGCGAATAAAAAAATCATGGCATGGCAGACATATTTCAGATCTTTGGTAAATAGGCGCATACTGAGACTCGTGAAATGAGTTTGCCACCGGGTTCTCGATTGAACCATATTCAATTCCCTCACCAGGATTATAATGATATTCGGCGTTGGCACTTACATCGTCACCAGTGACAACTGCTGTTGATAATTTTGTCATGGTATGACAGACATCACAGCCAATTCCTTCTTTGATCACATGGTTTTCATTGGAGTTTTGGAGAGATTCACTATCACCATATTGGTCAAGAAATACACCCGTAACAAATGCAACGGGATTATGACATTGGAGGCAAAACCTTTCGCCTGTCCCGGGCCTAGACAGCTGCTCGCCATTCCAACCGCCAAAAAAGACCGGATCTTTCATAGCATAGGCGTGCATCGATTCGTTCCATTCATTATAATGATTTGGATGACAGGACATACAGGAATCTGACGGCAGGAAATCTGTTGGCATCATTTCTGTATCAACAATTCTACCATTACCATCCAATGAATATAATTTCTCGGGGAAGAAATCTTCTGTTGACGGCTCATTAAGATCTCCCGAATCATTACATTGAATAAAGATTAAACCGCATATAAGCAGGGTGGCATAAACGAGAGATGATTTTCGATAAGTATATTTCATAATTCTATATGTTTTCTATGTGTTTTGATAGTCCATCATAAACGGTTTTTGGTGATCCCAATACTTTGGCCGTAAGCCTGAAGATTGAAATCAATATATTTTATAACTGTTAACCCTTATCTCCCCGCGGCTACACCGCCACAGAGAAGCATATCAGGGTTATCGGATAATTGCATCGTTGAAACAAGAGTGCCCGAATTTGCATCCAACATATGTATTTCTCCAGTCAAACGAGAGGAGACGAATAATCTACTTCCATCGCCGGAGACATCAATTCCATGAAGCGTGTGAAAGTCATTATCCCGGGATATCCAATTCAAAATCAACTCATCATTGTTGATGGATACACTTGCTATACCTGAACTGTTTGCGACACTGCCATCGCCAGACAGCACAACAAAAATGGTATTTGAAATAGGTGACTTTACAGAATGCCATGGTTTTGACGACCATTGGAAATTTAATGAATCAACAAGAGTCATGGTGGAGGTATCCCATAATTGAATATTGCCGTTTATTTCTGTTTCAACTCCAGTATATGGATTCATCCATTTACCGGCTGAGCAACTTACAACAACTCTATTGGGGCTGGTGACGGTACATTGTATTGGTTTTAATCTCTGGACCTCTAACCCGGGTGTTGATGGATTTATATTTTGATCTAATGCTGATCCAGTAACCTGACCACTAATCAAATCTATCTGATATAACCAGTCTGCGGTATTGCTGGCCGTAATGATATAACCCGATGCGGCATCCACAGAAATACCATGGGGGGATGGTGAGTCAATTTGATATTCTGTCACAGATTCCAGGCTGCCGGTGGAATAGTCGATTTCTTGAATGACCTGTGAAACTGTGCCCATCATCATGCCAGCCATGGGCATCATCCGCGAGCAGTACAATTTTTTATTATCCACATCCAGCGTCATTAATGCCGGCGAGTCTCCCAACATTAGGGTATCGATTAAAGCGTCTGATTCCAGATCGTACATACCCACATATCCACTCATAATGGTTGTTACAAACCAGTATCCGTTTGTTTTGTCAATCGAGACAAAGTGTGGAGTGTTATCCATTTCGCTTCCATTAAAATCAGTATCGATCAATTTGATGATTTCCAGGTTTTCCGCATCCAATACCGCAACCTGATCGACGCCCTGCAATGTAACATATAGTTTGCTTAGCGGTTCATTAGAGGAGTCGTCATCAAAAATTCCGCAACCACCAGCCAGTATCAATAAAAATATATATAATGTCTTTTTCATTTTTCTAGTCCTCGATAATAATTCCAACAATCATGACAATATCCAGAACATCAATGATACCATCATTATTATAATCACCGGCAATCAATTGATGCTCGGAGGGAGTCATGCTTCCGAGTACAAAGCTTACGATAGTTACCACATCTAATACGTCAAGAACGCCATCCTGGTTTACGTCCCCCGGCATTATGTCAGGAGCAACATTGGCGAAAATCTCCAAATTATCCACGTGAAACCCATCGGCATTGTTTGAGGCATCACTGGTCATCTGAAAGCGAATATAAATATTTTCATTACCCTCTCCGGTCCAGTCAGATATATCGACTATTTCTAACTCCATCCAGCTATGCCATCCAGTATAGGATGCGACTGTTGTCCAGTGCTCATTATCATTGGATAGCATCAGATAAGCAAAATCCTGGTTCGGAATGATAAAGCTTGCCTTATAAAATCTCAGTTCAGCATCTGAATATGGCGTCAGATTAAATGGTTGATAGTATGTAATCGATGTGGATGAATTGTTTTCATATGATCCATCAGGACTGTCGTGGGCGGCATGAGATAAATCTATACCCCAGTTAGAAATCCCCCAATCGCCATCAGAATACCACTTATCCAATCCATTCTCAAAATTGTCAAGAAGCTCATAACCACCAATATTCATGAAATACATTTGAGAGGTGATGGAATTCTGTTGGGAGGATGAGTCCCAGCATTGGACATAATAACTTATTTCTGATGGGATGGGTAGGTCTTCCCAGGTCATGTCTCCCTGATATACATCATAATTGTTTTCGGAATAGTTATAATCCATCGGTGCTTCTTGCCAGTCGCCATTGTTAATAGAATATTTGACCGACATGGCTCCAACACCGATATTATCCATTGCAGTGCCATAAACCGTATAACTCCCTGTTGTATTCATAAATCCCATGTTGTCAGCATGGGATACATATAATAATTCAGGTGGTTCAAAATCTGTCCCAATATGAAATGAAAAATAAGCACCTGGAGCACCAAAAGGCTGAGAGTGCATGTTCCCGTCAGTATCTTCAATATAGACATAATAGATAAATTCCCCATCGGCACCGGGATTTGGCAGCCAGGCTTCATAGCGGTTTTCAATTTGTGTAGATGTCATAGGTGTAATATCATTGAATGTATTATCCAATCCAGAATAGACTGAAAGGGTTGAATAATTCAGTTCGGCATTGACCCCTTCAACAATATCAACTTCTATGTGGATGGCGTTAGTGAGATCTTCTGTATCACCAAGTGAGTCAAAAATAAAATCTGCTGTCAGCGGGAATTCTAATACTGATAAACCAGCTCCATCTGAATCTGTAGAGTAAATTAAACCGGATGTAGAGTATGGGTACACCCCCCAATTACCAGCATACAACCCAACATCAGGGGGAAAGGGATCATAAAAACCTGTTTCAACAGGATTATATGGATCAGATACATCAACCACCCTGGTTCCGTGAACATAATATGATAAATAGAGATAATCATTCAGGTAAAACACATTGTGAACTGATTGTCCATCACCTGGAATAACAACATAATCAGAAATATGGTTGATGTTTGATAAATCCTCTATGTCAAAAATCCGGATATATCCATTTGACATTTCCGATGCAACAAACATGGTGGCAGCATCATCTGAAACCCATACCGCATGACAGTGTGGAATATTCCAGACAACCGCTATTTGCTGGATATTGGCCTTATTTGTTACGTCAAGAATGAAAACTTTTTCGGCTGTGAGCGCGGATACATACATCGTATTATTTTTCACATACAGGTCGTGAACATATGCTACTTCCCAGCTTCCCACTTCTACCGGATTTACAGGATCACTTAGGTCCAGAATTCGCACCCCCCCTTCATCCAGATTCGAACCAACGATATATGCATAACCATCATCAATATAGAGATTATGTGCCGATGAAAAACCATAATATCGATTTGCCAGTACTGGATTCCATGGATCAGATACATCAATTATGTCCATACCATTCCCGGATTCATTTGTCACATATACGTAGTGATCGTGAACCTTAAGGTCTCTCCAAATAGACCCAAAGCCTTCAATGAATCCTGTCTCGGTGGGAAAGGCGGGATTTGTGGAAATATCCACAATGTATGTGCCATTATATCCGCCAACCAGGGCAAAATCGTGTCCGTCAGGTGTTTCGTAACCCCATATATCTGAGGTATATTCATAGGGAAGCTGTCCTACAAGTCTAACATTATTTGATTCATAGGCGAATACAAGAGAAACGCAGCCAATCAAAATTGCTGTAATAAATTTCCTTACCATTATGTTACTTTCCTTATAAAAAAATTTGATCAAATTTAAATTTATTCCGGGATATTCCGGACGTCTAACCACCTATCCCCTTTAGCAGTGATGACATATTGCTGTTTTGGGCTGTTTGGTTTCCTCGGGATCGTCATTTTTAATAAACCAGCTGTCAGGAGGGGTTTAAGTATCGCTTCCCTGAAATGTTTTCTATCCCTCAATTGTAACAAATACTGAATTTCCATTCTGGGCCGGGGCATGGTACAAAATGCAAGAACCCGATGCGTATAGGTGTCACTATGTGATAACGTCTGTCTATATTCCGGCATAGCATAATCTGCAGTGAAGGTCGGTGAAGGAGCTTGAATCGGTTGATGCGAATATACCTGGGCCTCTTTCTTCTTTTTCTGCAGGTATTCTTCTGTGGCCTTTTTCCATCTTAGCACTAATCCGAGGTATTTATCATCATTTATATATTCTGGAATAGGCAAGTTTAATTCATCCATTATTTTTTCGAATTTATCCATGGAGGGAAGCCAGTCCTCTGTAAGTCCAGCGAGATAAAATAATTTTGCCATTATGGGGTTTGGTGGTATCACTACCTGGTCAGATCTGACTTTTTTATCAGGCAGCCATTTGCTCAGGTTTCCTGGTATATATATTTCTATCCGATCGTTAAAGAGGAGCATACCAATTGGATCTTTCAGCGAATAATCTCTATGGACAATGGCAATTGTTATTGCTTCAACAGCCAGTAAAACAAGAAATTCCACCTTTTCCCTGTCATCATCATATCCATGAATAATATCAGGCATTTTGTTCTCAAGAAATCGTTCAACCGATTCGAGTTGTGTAAATATATCGCCATCGATATTATCTTCTAATAATACGGTTCCATCCTCGTCAAATCCGTCTACCACCTGGCAAATTATTTTTGCATGGCTAAAAACTTCTTTGAGATCAATGCCAAAACACAAAACTGCAGCAGAGTTCATTCTATTTTCTGTCAGTAAACCAAGTTTCAGCATCTGGCCCCTGTCATCCGGTTTGTTGTCTGAACCAAGATTATCTTGAATATCGGCCTGATCAATATACCAGTCTAATCGCTCCTGGTTAACGCCGCCATGGTAACCGGAGACAATATCTGTATCAAAATATTTTGGGGAGTGTTTTTGATCCATAAATATTTTTATTTCGTGAGGAAACAAAGACATGTTTGATGTACCCATTCTCTTAAAGTACTTGCCATCAAAAAAATATGGTTTGTCCGGTGCGTTGATAATATCCAGGCCTAAAACAGATTTGCCATCATATTGCTTAACAATAATCCTCGGAAATAATGATGGTGAAATCCGAATAAAAATCTCTAACATCACAGAGCGGATTTTTTCTAAATCCATATCATCACCGATAACGATACCGGATTCATCCACCCCAAAATAGACAATCCCCTGTCCGGAATTTGCAAATGCACAGATATCCTCTAGAACGCTATCAATATGTTTTGTCGAGCGGCTTATTTTTACATTTTCAGAATCTCTGAATCGAACTGTTTCAGATATCCAGTCGTTAAATTCTGCTAATCCCGGTTTGTAATTATTGTCATTTTCAGACATTATTTCATTCCTGACTGTTTTCTTTTATTTGACGATATTTTTCCCGGTATTTGTTATCCAGTGATTTATGTCGGTCTGAAAGGTCTGTTTGAGCTCCATTGATAAATGCGATTTCCACATTACTTGTAATTTCCAGGGGATCCCCGGTGGTGACAATGAGGGTGGCGTCTTTGCCGATTTCAAGGCTTCCCACATATTCACTTATTCCAAGAATTTCTGCAGCGTATAAAGTTATGGATTTTAATGCCTCGTCTTTTGGCAATCCAAATGCTGCTGTCATCGCCGCATGATATGGCAAACCTCTTTGGTGGGGAGTTTGAAAATTGCTTGTTGAGCCAATGGTGCAGAACTTGACGCCTTTTTCCCATAATTTCCTTGGTACTGTGTATTTGGTATCCGTTCTTTCATCCCTTCTCATTGGTAATGATAGAGGGTTTTCATAAATCACCGGTATATCATTTTCTTTGAGTATTTCCCATTCCTTCCAGCTGTCAGCACCACCCATTAGGATCATTTTCAAATCATTTTTTGAACACCATTCAACTGCTGCTTTTATCTGGAGTGATCGCTGCGCATGAATGAATACCGGGATATCATTGTTTAACACTGGTATGAATGCTTCCCATCTCATATCAACACCTTCCTGGGTGCCAGATGAAACGGCGGCTTTGTAGACCGTTGCAATTACGAAGTGTTTTATGAAATATTGTACTAATAATGTACTATTTTTCTTGTTTTTTGATACTATTCACAATTTGAAACAGGCCCAGACCCACCCCACACTTCCACATCTTAGTGTTTATTCGCAGAGCTTAGTTCTAAGAGCAATTAAAACAGTACCGTCTGATCATACGTTGATACTCTGCAGTATAGTGCAGCAATTCGTTTTGACGGTTTAATCTTTGTTTTTGTTCTGCGAGGCATTTTTGCTCCATTATTGAAATGGAAATTTACACTAAAATCACTAAGGATAATTCGTTGAGAAATTATTTGATTAGTGGGGTGCGCCTAAAGTATTTTACATCAATAAATCAGGGTTTCCCCTATTGTGCATACCTACGCATCTGTAATAATTTTCATAGCAAAATAAATGCTAACTTAATTGTAATACGGATATATCGAATCATTGCTATAAAAATCATATTATCACTTTGCAATTATAGTCACACAATATGCATTGAATCTGTATGTAAGGATGACTTAGGTATCCTGTACCGACGTCGTCACCCTTTCTTATTCTCTTCAAAAGTAATGTTATCTGGAGTATAATAGTGAATATATATACAATCATTGGTCTGTTACTGTTGTTAACTCAGTGTGGTAAAAAAGATATTTGTACGGACTTTAATGAAGCATGTGTAGACTACGATGGCAATCAATATAATACAGTTATTATTGGTGGGCAGACTTGGATGGCAGAGAATTTAAGAACAGTACACTACAATAATGGAGATCCTATCCCAACTGGGCTCTCAAACAGTGAGTGGTGGCCAACTCAAAAAGGAGCATTTGCTATTTATCCATATGATAGTGATAATGAATCTAGAGAATCTTGTGCAGGAGATTGTTCAGAAGTTTATGGCAATTTATACAATTGGGAAGCTGTAGACGATGAGCGCGGTATCTGTCCAGAAGGTTTTCATGTTCCAACAGATGAAGAATGGAGTACTTTAGTAAATTATCTTGGCCCCAATGCTTACTCAGAGTTGGCAGGCAATGCAGCTCTATGGAACAGTGGGGGTATCTCTGATACTCCATCTTTTGGATCAACCTGCTTCAATGCACTTCCAAGTGGTTACCGTGACGAGAATGGTAAATACGTTTATTTGGGTGATTATACACGATTTTGGTCCTCATCTGAGAAAAATATTAGGTACGCTTGGCATCGAAAAATAAGTCATAACAGAAGAGATGTCTATAGGGGCTCTGGTCATACTAAATCTTCTGGTTTTTCGGTTCGTTGTTTGAAGGGTGTGTTTGGATGTACAGATAATAATGCGTGCAATTTCGATTCCGATGCAACTATAGAGGATGGAAGTTGTCTATACTTAGATTGTAATAATGAATGTGGTGGAACAGCTATTCAGAACGAATGTGGCTGTACAGGGGGATCAACTGACCTCGAAGCAGACTTCTGTTATGGTTGCACAAATCCAGGAGCTTTAAACTATAATCCTAATGCTTTTATTAATGACGATAGCTGCATTTACTCATGCATTGATTTCGATGGCAATCACTATAAGACAATTAATATCGGCAGGCAAACTTGGATGGCAGAGAATTTGAAAACAACACATTACAATAATGGTGACCCAATCCCAACAGGATTCAATATTGAGTGGGGGTTTCTATCTGAATACCCAACAGCTACGGGTGCTTATGCCGTCTATCCATTTGGTGATGATGAAATCTCAAAAACGACTTGTAATGTTGATTGTTCAGAGGTCTATGGAAATCTTTATAATTGGTTTGCAGTGGAGGACAATCGGGGAGTTTGTCCTGATGGTTTTCATGTCCCAACAGATGAAGAATGGATGGAACTGGAATCAACTCTCGGAATGCCAGAATCAGAACTGTATAACAACGGAAATCGGGGGAGCGACCAGGGCAGCCAGCTCGCAGGAAATGCTGAATTGTGGAATAGTGGAGATCTTGTTGATAATCCTTCCTTTGGGGCATCTGGTTTTTATTCCCTTCCAGCAGGGAACCGTGATGGAAGCGATGTTTTCTACTGGTTTCTAGGCTACTATAGTTGTTTCTGGTCTTCATCCGAGTATTACAATCTCAGCGCTTGGTATCGAGACATTGATTATGGCAGCACTGGAGTTTCAAGGGGTAGGGAAAGAAGGGAATACGGATTTTCGATACGCTGTGTAATGAAAAACTATTCCCACTAGCAAATTCCTCCAGCATCGATGTTGTCTTATTATTTTGACTCAGTAGAAACTGAAAACAATGAGGAGTAGGAAACACATCTGTTCCACCGAGTGTCCCTTTTTCTGTATCATTAACCACCGTTTCTAAGACTCTCAGAGACTGTCTCAATAACCCACCCCAGAACCCTTTCCCAAGTTCCAAAACTCATCTCAAAATCAAAGTACCATTAACCCCCGTATTGGAGGCTCCCATGATCATTGGATATGCTCGTGTATCAACCGAAGACCAGAACCTGGACCTGCAAATGGATGCCCTCAAAGAAGCTGGCTGTGTGAGGCCAGGGAACAGTGATGCCTGGGATCCAATTCAATTTATTGGGGCAGAGGCTGAGGTAGGACGAGTACGGTAGGCAGAAGTCAAGCGTCAATCTCTTTTCTTAGTGGATCCACTTATGGGACGGGGAGTAGCTGGAAATGCAGCTGATGAAGACCTCGGTGATTAATCCGCATTAAATGCAAATGGGCACTCTCGATCAATCTGAACGATCTATGCTTATAAAAAAAATGACTGTGACTTCGGAAAATGTTCATCGTGAAGATAATTTAGAGGAGCAAGGTCACCGGTGACCCTGAATTAAAAAGGGGTTTCCACCCACATGATACTAAGTGTCTTCAAGCTTGGAGATCACTGAAACTTGTAATAAGATCATGGATATCTTGAGATTTCAATACCAGATTTATTATACATAACATCGCTAACTGAGAGTTTTCCGACATACTCTCTGACCCTTTTTAACCTATTTTTACTATCATCAAATTTGACTAATTCAGAAGCATTATCCATTTTCATTCTCTCTCGTCTTTGCGAAGAAATATATTCATCTTCATAGTATTCTTTTTGGGTCGTTATTCCATTTTCCACAACATATGAAAGGGACAGTTGACCCCCCAGAAAATAGACATAGGCTTCTGTGGGATCACCATTCTCATCAAAGTAACTTTCAGATTCAACCTCACCATTTGGGAAATAAAACATTGCTTTATAGGGGTATTTATCACTTGCATTTTTGAAATGCGAGTATTTGATCATCCCGTCGTCATACTGCTTCTCTTTAATAATCTCATTTACTACCTCCTCTTGACTTGCTGGGGTTTCTACTGAACTCTGTTGTTCACTGTTGTTGCATCCTGTAACAATGAAAAATACCAACGTTATTAATGTAAATATCCTATTCATAAATCCCATTCTAGTAAAATGTTAAAATGAAGTAATGTAAATAAAAACCATTCAGTTATTATTGTCACTTTTCTTAGTGAAATCAAACAATCCGCGAACAATGTAACCCACGCCTGTAATCATGAACAACCATGGAACATAGCTTGGAACTGGGCTATACTCGTGATAGTAAAATGAATTTATAACTAACATTCCGATTAGAAACCAAACAATGCCAAAGATGATTTGAAAAACTGGTTTAGTCATTGCCCACCTTTTTAAAAACTTGAATTAATAAAGAAATTGCAGTAATCACACCTACCACAAAGATAATGCCCATTAGGATATAGTATCCATTATTTGAGTTATCATAAACATTTATTTTTGCTGAGTATGAATGATTTTCCATTACAATGAAAAATATTAAACATATAAAGATAATGATTAGCTTTTTTCCCATCATAAACTCCCAAATATTTGTCTTTGAACCAGAACTTGATGCATTACCAAACATATTGGATGTATAACCATACCTAACCGGATCATCCAATTTCACCTTTTACCAAAATTATCAAATCTCCCCACCAACCCCTTTAAATTTCTCAACAAAAGCAGCGATCTTTTGGAAAACATTCTGCTTTTTGGGAAGATATTTTGGGTTTAATGGGCTCATTTTTGGTAATATGGCGTTGAGTTCTGTGCCATTCTCGCTTGCAAATTCACGTTTTAAGGACACTGAGATATAGCGCTTCGCAGACTCTATATCCAGGTCCTCAGAGTTGATCAATTCCTCAGCTTCACGCTGCTGTTCAGCTTGTGCGAATTTGAAAAAGGCATCAATAATGCTGGCCTTATCACCAATCTGATCAAGGTTGGTTTGATTAATAAAATCAATCACCAAGCTCTCCTTGGCCCGGTTGCCCACACTGGCACGAATCACCCGTCGTATGTCTTCAACCAGTGTGTCCTTATCTTTGGTCTTTTTGTTGTTCTCAAAAATAAGCTCCAGAATGTAGTCCAGGTTGATTTCCTGTGACTTGAGCAGATCCACCTCAAAAACAACATCATCCCAATCGATGGTTGAAGTACTCTCATCCTCAGCTGAATTTTGCTGGCGCAACCAATCACGAATATCATTATAGGTTGAACGACAATCCTGGATTTTACGCTCTGATGGTATCTTAATTGCTTGCAGTGCTGCCAGATCATCATCATTCAGATAATGCAGCGCTTTAAAGTTCTCAACCGCCTCTGGATCGGACATATCAATATTCTGCAAGGCTTTCAGACTGGCAAACTCATCATAGTTCTGCAGTACATTCTCCACGCGCAGATATTCACCAAACAGTTTTGCAAAATCCTTTTTGTCAGACTCCTTTTTGATCTCAGCTGGGTTGGGAAACCGTTCCTGCAGCTCCGTAACGACCTCAATATAACCCCGCTTGGCTTCACCTGTAATTACATCAGTAAAGCCTTCCATGTACTCTTTATAGCTTTTTTCCAATACCACATTGGCGGTGTTCTTGTCACCGAATAACTGAATGGCACTTATGGTGGCGTTTTCAAGGTTGCGGAAGGTGACAATATTGCCAAAGGTTTTGGTGGCGTCATAAATACGATTGGTACGGGAGAAGGACTGAATCAAACCATGATAGCGCAGGTTTTTATCAACATACATGGTGTTTAGTGGGGGGGCATCAAACCCAGTCAGAAACATACCAACCACAATCAGCAAATCAATTTCCTGGTTTTTTACCCGGTTGGCAATATCGCGGTAATAGTTTTCAAAGCCTTTGCTGTCGACTCCATAAGTAGTTTTGAACATTGAGTTATAGTCACCGATGGCTTTGTCCAGAAACTCCTTCGCACTGCTGTTCATGGCTGTGACTTCAAAGCTTTCGTCAACAATGTCTCCAATTGCACTTTGCTCTTCATTGGCTGCAAAAGAGAAAATGGTGGCTATCTTCAGGGGATTCTCGCTGCCTTCCTGCAGCTCCTTGAAACACTCGTAATACAGTTTGGCAGCATCCACGCTACTGGCGGCAAACATGGCATTGAAACCCTTCGCACCCGGTTGCAGTCGATGCGTTTTTTGCCGGAATGTATTTAATACATACTGAGATACTTCACGGATACGATCCGGATGCAGCAGAGCCTGTTTGTTTTCGGCCGCACTGAGCTTCTGTTCATCCTGCTCATTTTCAATATCTTTAAACTGCGGTCGTACATCGTTGTAATCCACCTTGAACTTCAATACTTTTTCATCGCGGATGGCATCGGTGATAACATACGAATGCAGTTCGCGACCAAATACATCAGCCGTTGTCTCTGAGCCCAGGGCATTTTCCGGGAATATGGGAGTGCCCGTAAACCCAAACTGGTAGTATTTCTTGAACTTTTTCTTCAGGTTTTTCTGTGCTTCGCCAAATTGGCTGCGGTGCGCCTCATCAAAAATGAACACAACCTGTTTAGCGTATATGGGCAAATCACCATCACTTTTCATCAGGTTATTGAGCTTTTGAATGGTGGTCACAATAATTTTATTGTCATCTTTTCTCAGATTGCGTTTTAAGCCTGCGGTGTTGTCTGAACCATTGACACTGTCCGGTGAAAAACGCTGGTATTCTTTCATGGTCTGGGTATCAAGATCTTTACGATCAACCACAAAAAACACTTTATCTATAAAATCAAGTTTGGTTGCCAGGCGGGCAGCCTTGAAGCTGGTTAAGGTCTTGCCGGAGCCAGTGGTATGCCAGATAAAGCCACCACCTTCAGGTTTACTCCAGTTTTTGGCTTCATAAGAGGTTTTTACCTTCCACAGGATACGCTCAGTGGCTGCAATCTGGTAGGGACGCATCACCAGTAAAATATCGTTCACATCAAATATGGAATAGTGCAAAAGCACTTCCAGCAGGGTATTCTTCTGAAAAAATGTGGCAGTAAAATCTTTAAGATCTTTAATCAGACTGTTATCAGCCTTGGCCCAGTTCATCGTAAAATCATAACTGTTTTTGTTACGCTGGGTGGTATTAGCAAAATAGCGACTGTCAGTACCATTTGAGATCACAAACAGCTGTAAATATCTATACAGGGAGTGCTCACTGTTAAAGCTCTCTTTGCTGTAGCGGTGCACCTGGTTAAATGCCTCACGGATGGCCACACCACGCTTTTTAAGCTCGATCTGCACCAGGGGCAGCCCATTGACCAGTATTGTCACATCATAGCGGTTTGCGTGAGTTCCGGTCTGTTCAAACTGCTTGATCACCTGGCATTTATTGCGGGCAATATTCTTTTTATCCACGAGATAAATGTTCTGGATATGTCCGTCATCAAAAACGAAATCATGGATATAATCATCATGAATTTTGCGGGTCTTATCAACGATGGTATCACTGGGTTTATCCAGATAGGTTTCCACAAAACGCAGCCATTCTCCCTCAGTGAACTCAACCTTGTTCAGCGTTTGCAGCTGCTCACGCACATTGACCAGCATCTGCTCCGGTGTGGTCAAACCAGGCAGATATTCATACCCTTGGTTTTGCAGGTCAGAAATCAGCTCTCTTTCTAACTCATTTTCACTCTGGTAACTTTCGGCAACTTTCCATTCCTGGGTGTATTTATCCAGTACGATGAAGTTATTTGATTCGGCAATGGGTTTTGTGTAATCAACCATTGGTTTTACTTTCTTGATTCTTTGAAGCAGTGAGCTGTTTTACCACCTTGTCGAAATCGGAGTCGATGCGTTGTGATTTATTAAATTTCTCATATTCATCAAATGCCTTCTCGTCAGCCTGCCCCCGGGTAATTGAACCCAAGTTCTCAAGGATCTTGTATTCATTAAACTCCAGAAACCGATTCACGCTTTCGGCAAAGCTTTCCATGGAGAAGGTAGTCCTGTTTTCAATGATCCGTTCTATGTAATCGAAGAATCCACCGACAGCCCGTTCCAGGCTTTTTATCTCATCTTCCTTAAGGTAGTTTTTACCAATCGTGGTATCGGATTTAAGAACCCGACCGTCTGGGGCATTTTTATAGGTTTGTATTCCCATCAGTGGTTTTTCTGCATCAGCACTAAGATAGATAATTTCAGCGGCGGTGTGGCCTGTGATGGCATAGTGAAATTTATCCTGTACATGGGCATAAAAGTTCCGGGTAGCTTCGGAACTTGGATCATAATCGATGCTGCACTCGGCAAAAATGTCTGTGATTTGCTGGTAGATGCGGCGCTCAGAGGCACGGATGGACCGGACCCGTTCCAGCAGTTCGCGGAAATAATCCTTACCGAAGAATCGACCGTTTTTCAGCCGGTCATCATCTATGGCAAACCCTTTGATGATGTATTCTTTTAATAGTTGTGTGGCCCAGATCCGAAACTGGGTAGCCTTTGAGGAATTGACCCGGTATCCAACGGATATGATGGCATCCAGGTTGTAGAATTCCAGCTTCCGTTTTACCTGACGGGTGCCCTCCTGTTGAACTGTTTCCAAAATGGAAATAGTTGCCTCACGCTCTAGTTCACCATCAGTAAATATGTTCTCCAAATGTTTTGAAATCGTGGGTACACCCACACCAAAGAGTTCGGCAATCCGCTTTTGGGGAAGCCAGATGGTCTCGTTGTGTAGTATACACTCCACCTTCACCTGACCGTCCGGTGCGGTATATAGCAGGAAGTCAGTCAACTCATCCTGGGTGGTCAATGTTCTTGCTGTTTTCTCGGTCATGCCATACTCCCTGATTACACCGTTTCCGGTTTCGGGAAACTCAGCAACAGGTCACGGTAATACTCATACTGCTTCTGCCGCAGTTCAATCTCACGGGGCAGACCTTCGCTGATGGAATGGGTGAGGGTATCGAATTTGTCCAGGATGGAGACGATGCGGGCTTGTTCAGCGAGTGATTTTTCAGGATTGTTTGCAAACGGAATTGGGATTTGCAATCTTTTTACTATTCCCGCATTAATATTAGTTTGTGAGCCTGTCCCAAGTGATTTTATATACTCATATTGACTTGACAAGAAATGAAATACATATCGGTAGTTAACCAAACTATTATCAAGTTGAATATTTGCACAAGCCTGGTTTGTGGTCATCGGGATTTTGTTGATAGCAATTTTACCAACAGTCGCTCCATACATAGCAATTATTACACAGTTCTTGGGTATCCATTTTGCACTTGATTTAGAAAGTCCACTCTCAGTTATTTTGACACCAGTATCCCAAATTTCACCAAAATTTACTTCTTGGGTCCTTAACCAGGGAATATCTCCATCATAATATTTAGCTATACCTGTTTTTGGGGTGCCACCAGATGAAATTTTTGTTGAAATATCCCCCAACGCCTTCCACTCAACCTGCCCCTCCTCGAAACTCAGCAACTGGTCGCGATAGTAGCTATATTGCTTTTTCCGTGCTGTAAGCTCGGTGGTAAGCTCGGTGGTAAGCTCGGTGGTAAGCTCGGTGAAGGTGTCCAGGATTCGGACGATTTCCGATTGGGTTTTCAGC
>Ga0233446_1000977_pt1 | contig 23728 bp, 25 predicted proteins | sample SI_124_October20_4_FD_182780 | JGI IMG/M metagenome (GOLD analysis project Ga0233446, IMG submission 182780) | Seawater microbial communities from Saanich Inlet, British Columbia, Canada - SI_124_October2016_120_MG | ecosystem: Environmental > Aquatic > Marine > Inlet | place: Canada: British...
TGCTAGATATAATGCTTTTTCAGTTGAAGTACCTCTTATAATTGGTTCTTTTGTCTTATCATCTATACCCTCCATAAAAACATTATTACAAAGCAATCCTATCTTTAAGGCCAAATAATGATTAGACGCCTCTTCTGTGGCAATATCTTTTAATCCATTTTCTTTTGATTTTAAAATAAAATCCTCTGTAACAACTTGATCAACCCTCATCTCTCCTTGGGTAAGAGTTCCTGTTTTATCGGTACAAATTACAGACACGGATCCCAATGTTTCAGCGGCCATCATTTTTTTAACTAAACCTTCTTGCTTTAAAATTCTTTGCATTCCTATTGCTAAAATTACTACCATTGCCGGCAAAAGACCCTCTGGAATAGCAGCCACAACGACAGCAACAGATGTTAAAAACATCTCATACAAATCTCTTTTCATTAACACTCCAAATAAAAAAATCAAAATATTAACAAAAACCAATCCATATCCTAAGTTTCTGCTGAATATTTTAATTTTCTTTTGCAAAGGCGAGTCTGTTTCTTTCACGCCTTTAACAAGTGATGTTATTTTACCAAGCTCTGTATTTAATCCAGTTCCGGTTACCAAAGCCCTTCCTTCACCACGTACTACCGCAGTTCCAGCATAAACCATATTAACTCTTTCAGATAAAGGCATGCCGGACTTAATTTTCTCCACCTGTTTAGCCTCTGGTACGGGCTCACCAGTAAGAGCAGCTTCACCTGTCTCTAAATTACTAATTTCTAAAACCCTAGCATCAGCTGGAATCTTATTACCCTGTTTTAAAACAATTAAATCCCCCTTAACAACTTCTACGGATGGAATAATCCTCTCTTTACCACCCCTAATAACTTCTATATCGTATTGAATCATATTACGAAGTTTAGCTATAGCATTGTCAGCCTTTTTTTCTTGAAAAAATCCAATTATTGTACTAAAAAAAACAACAAATAAAATAAAAGAAGCATCAAAAATATGTCCCGTAAAAAAACTAATTATTGCGGCAATAAATAAAATATAAATAACCGGATTTTCAAATTGCTTTAACAGAAGTTCAAAAGAGGACATTTTCTTTTCTTTTGGTAATTCGTTCTTACCATAAGAAGCAAGACGCTTTTTGGCTTCTTGCTCACTAAGTCCATTATTAGTTGTCTTTAGTTCTCTTAATGTTTGTTTAATTGTAAGAGAATGAAAATTTTTTTCCATAATTTATTTTAAATTTATTTCACCATCTTTGGCTATTCTTCTTTTTTGGACCTTATTATCAGAAACAATTTTTCCATCAACAACATGAATTATTCTTTTAGCATGCTCTGATGTATAAGTTTCGTGAGTAACTAAAATGACGGTTTTACCCTGCCTATTTAAATCCTGTAAAATTCTCATTATTTGAACTCCAGACTTTGAATCAAGGTTTCCAGTTGGCTCATCGGCAAAAACAATTTCTGGATTATTAATTAAAGCCCGCGCAATAGCTACCCTTTGTTTTTCTCCACCGGATAATTGATTAGAAAAATAATCAACCCGATGACTTAATCCAACAATATCTAATACCTTTCGCGCTCGCTCATCCAGATCTTTAGCGTTTTCACTGTAAAAAAGTGGCAATTTAACATTTTCCAATACCGTAGTTCTAGGCAAAAGGTTAAATGATTGAAAAATGAAACCAATCTTTTTATTACGAAGCTCTGCTAATTTATCATCATCTAAAGTATTTATATCCTTACCTTCAAAGATATATTTACCTGCAGTTAGCTTATCTAAAAAACCCAAAATATGCATAAGAGTTGATTTTCCAGATCCACTTGGACCCATAATAGAAATAAACTCCCCTTTCTCTATTATAAAAGTAAGGCCGCGCAAAACCTTTGTCACGACCTCATCAGAACAATATTCTTTTTTTAAATCTTTAACTTCAATAAGCATAATTGCAATCTAATAATCTATTTTTTTTCTTTAATTGAAATAACAACCTGCTGACCCATCTGCAAACCACTTACAATTTCTATAACCCCTCCATCCCCCCTAATACCTGTTACAACCCGAACTTCTTTAACCTCACTACCGTCTAAAATTCTCACTATTTTAACCCCCTCTTTCTCAATTACTGATCTTTGAGAAATAAATAAAATATTATCATTTTGAGCAGTTAAAATATCTAGATTAGCAGTCATTCCCGATCTAATTGATTTTCCATGCCTATCTTCAAGAGAAACTTTAACCTTATAATAAATTACATCCTGAATTTTTGTTTCAGTTGGATCAATAAAAAATATTTTACCATTAAAAATTTCCTCTTCTCCAAAAGCGTCAAAGGTTATAGAAGTTATTTGATTTAATTCAATTTTATCAATGTCAGCTTCAGAAATATCAGCCTCAATAATAAGTTGCGGAGAAATGATTACAGAAATTTTATCTGCAACAGAGATGTTTTCCCCTATCTCCCCGTTTATATTTACTATTACTCCATCTGTTGGCGCTCTTAAAATTGTTTTTTCTAAATTTTTCTTAGCCAGTGACAACGAAGCCTCGGCCTGAACAACTTGAGCTTCTAAACTTGCAATATCAACTTGTCTTGGCGGAGCCTTTTTAAAATCAAGCGAAGCTCTGGCCGTTTCTAATGATTTAGACTTTGCCTCTATTTCAAGCTCAGCATTTTTTATAGCATTCGTTGTTTCTATTTTAATTGACTCCAAACTATGAGACACTATTTCCTTATTTGCAAATGCCTTATCATAGTTACCTTTATTAACGTCGTAAGAAGCTTGCGCACTATCGTTATTAGTTTTTTGAGCAATTTCAGAAGATACTAAAGCTTGCTTCTTAGTTTGCAGTGATGTTAATTCTGAATTGTTACCTATTCGATCTGTATCTATCGCAGCTTTAAAAGTGGCAATAGCAGCTTCTGTTAAATCTTTAGAAACAACTGAATTATTTAAAAGTATCCTGGTATTTAAAAGTGCATTATCAAGTGAATATAAAGCCCATTCCATCTCTTCAGCAACTAATTTTATTAAATCCTTAGAATCGTTACCGTCTAATTCTAAATATTTTTCATCGGCTATTCTATAATCGCTACGAGCATCCCTATAAGCTTGTTGAGCGGCCTCAAAAGTTGTGCTTTTTAATCTTCCTAAGGATGATTGAAACTCATCATTAGCATCCTCATCATCAACCCCTAAAATTTCATCCATACCTGCCAAATACTCAAAAATCTTTAATAGATTTTTTTGCATTACAACCTTTAATGACTCATAACTATCTTCTACTGTCTGACTATTAGTTGCTATAACATTTTCTAAACTTTTTTCACTATTTAACAAAGTAATATTAGCTGAATCTAATGAAACCTCAGCATTTTGAAGATCAAGTTCCGCCCTTTTAATATTTTCCTCTCCGGAATCTTTAATATTGTTTAAATTTGTTTGAGCAATTTTTAATGCAACCTCAGCCGACATAACACTTGTTTCTGTAACTCTAATGTCCTCAAGGGTTGCTCCAGCCTTTTTAAGATCTAAATTAGCCCTAGATGCAACCAACGATGCTTCAGCTTCCTGTATTTGAATTTTTTCATCGTTAGCCTCAAGCTCTGCTATAATATCACCTCTTTTTAAGCTATCCCCCTCACTAAAACTTATCTTATCCAATCGCCCATTAACCTCAAAATGTAAATCCGTTGTTAAATCAGATATAATAGATCCTGTAACAGAAACTGTTCTAACTAAAGAACCTCTCTTTACTTGTTCTATATTATATTCAACTTTTTTACTTTCTAAAAATTTAATCACCCCAAAACTCCCCACTATTAAAAATACGATAATGAAAAATATTTCTTTTTTGTAATACTTAAGTTTCATAAAATAATATTAAAAAATCAAACATTTAAAAATTAATTTTTTATCCTCCTAATTATTCCTATTGGCGTGGACTCATCTTCTTGTCCCAATGGATTATCCTTCAGAACAACTTTTAACATTTTTTTAGACGTCCCTTTACTATTGCCTAATATATTAATGCCCAAATCATTAGCATCAACTATTGTTACCTTTATTTTAAATTTCTTCTCAATGCCTTTAACCACTTTTTGAGGACTCTTTGGCCCCTTGCTAGCATATTCGTTATAAGGCGGAATAGCATAAGGAACTGGCCCATCGATTGACCTGGCCCCCTGTCCGGCAACCATATAAAAAACCCCTCGAAGACCAAACGGTTTCGTAATAGCCGCTAAAAAAGCAGCTAACAAAATTCTAACAACCCCCGCCTCTTCGATAGCAAGATGCATTGTTTCTGGCATAGCAAGTCCAATACCTCCTGGATTCCGATAAACATACTTACTTAAAAGTGTTGCTAGTTTTGATGGCCTGATGTCTGATATCTTATAAGACCTGCCCTGCATCACAGAAACTACCTTCTCACTTATAAACATTATATCATTTTTACCCATATAGGACAAGGCATATTTTTCAATTATTTCTATTAGACTATCGTTCGGGACAATTAAATGAGTTTTAACAGGATAACGATAAAATTTACCGTACTTAGTGTCTATAATTAAATTTTTTCCTTTGTTTTCTTTTAATTTCATACATTAAAATTTCTTTCCCTTAGTATAACGGCTAATACTAGCAATTATACCAAAAGATCCTAAAAAAATCATTGCCGAAGATCCCCCCAGACTAACCAACGGTAGAGTTACCCCAGTTAAGGGCAAAATTCCAACCATTGCCCCAATATTAACTATGCTTTGAATAGCAAACCAACTAACAATTCCCATCACGCTCAAAAAAGTAAACTTATCGGGCGAACTTCTGGCTATTTGATAACCTCGATAAACAATAAAGGAGATTAATCCCATAAATAAAAAACAAATAAAAAAACCTAGTTCCTCAGCAATAATTGCAAAAATAGAATCGCCCTCAACTTCTGGTAAATATAAAAACTTTTGTTTTGAGGCTCCAAAACCAACTCCCCACATACCACCAGAACCAACTGCTAAAAAAGCCTGATTTATATGATAACCTATTCCCTTAGTATCATATTGCGGATTTAAAAAAGAAGTTAATCTGTTTTTTTGATAATCTGGGGCAATTTGAAAAAAAACAAAAACCGATAATACGCCGACCAATAAAACTAAACCTAAGTGAGCCTTTTTAGCTCCAGCCATAATATAAATTGCAATCGACGTTAAGACGATAACCATAGCCGTACCTAAATCTGGTTGCATTAAAACAAGTAAAACAATACCACCCAAAAGCATAGAAAAAGGCAAAAAACCCTGATAAAAATCTTTTACACTATCCTCTTTTCTTTTAGAAAACCAAAGAGCTAAATATAAAATAAAAGCTAATTTGGCAATCTCTGCTGGCTGAAAAGATATTCCAGAAAAACCAAGCCAACTCCGAGCTTCCCCATGAGACAATCCAATAAAAGGAATTAAGACTAAAATAAGTAAAAACAAAGAAAAACCCATAAAAGCAGGGGTTACTTTCTTTAAAAATTCATAATCTAATTTAAAAAATATAAAAAACAATATTAACCCCGGTATAATGCCGTGAAAAATCTGTTGCTTAACTTTAAAATAACTATCTCCATAGTCACGAAAAGAAACCACGCTACTAGCAGAAATTAAAGCCGCCAAACCAAAAACAATCAAAATTACTAAAGACAAAATAAAAACATAATCAGGTGAATGTGATTTCATAATTTAACTTATTATTTACCTTTATTATAGCAAATTTTTTAAAATAAAAAAGGACTAAGCATATGCATGCAAAGTCCTTAATAAAATTTAATTGAACATTTTTTAGTTCTTAATCATCTAAGCCCAAGCTTCCGTTATTAAGTCTTGTAATCGCAAAGGCCTGATCTGATAATGAGCCAATAATACGAACCGAACTGCCGTGCCCCATTGAAAATATCTCACCCCCATCAAACGTTTTCTTAAGTCTAATATGCTCAAGCGCAAGTTTGCCAAAATCATTTGGCTCACCCTTAGCGTCAAGGCAATGAATGAACATCTCTGGATTGTGCTCCTGAAAAAAGGCAAATAATTCTGGGTGCCGATCTTCCCACCGACGATAATGAACCTTAGTCTTTCCCTGATTTTCAGCTGTCATTTCTGATCTCCTTTTTGTCTGGTTTATTTTTTATAATACTACCCACCAGGAACGCCTTATGTTAATACAATTACTTTTTTCTAAATCGCTCTAAAGTTACAAGCATTGGACTAGCTAAGAAAATCGATGAATAAGTACCAGAAATAATACCGATAATTAAAGCTAATACAAAGTACTTAATACTTTCTCCTCCAAAGAAAAATAAAGTTGATAAAACAAATAAAGTTGTAAGTGATGTATAAACTGATCTAACTAAATTTTGATTAACACTTTTATTAACAGTTTCAGAAAAATGAGGAGTATAGTGTTTTAGATTTTCCCTAACTCTGTCAAAAATAACAATGGTATCATTTACGGAATATCCCAAAATAGTTAAAAGAGCTGCTACAAATGGCGCATTAAGCTCAACATTCATAAACCTACCCAAGAAAACAAAAACTCCAACCACAATTAATATATCATGAAACAAGGCAATAATTGCAATTATTCCGTACTTCCAAGAAGCTACTGGTTTAGAAACTTTTCTAAAAGCCCAAGCAATAAAGCTAACAATAATTAATAGAGCTATAAAAATAGCGTAAATAGTTTTTTGTTTTAATTCCTGACCGATAACCGGACCGATTGAGTTAAATCTTTTTTCTATAACTTTATTTTCTGGATTATTAACAGGTGCCCCAATATACTCACCGTCCTCCCCTGATGGAGCTAACATATCTAAGCTTTTAGTTCTAAGCTTGGTTAATATTTCCTGATGAGCTTCTTCGTTAACAGATTTAAATCTTAAAATTACACCCTTCTCTCCAATTGGTTGAACAAAAACATCCCCTAAATCAAGATCGCTTATTTTTTCTTGCACTTCCTTAACTTGAGGTCGTTCCATAGTATATTCTACTTCCATTAAACTTCCACCTGTAAAATCAATTCCAAGTGGCAAGCCCCAGGAAAATAATCCAAATAAACTCACAGCCACTAAAATACTTGATATTGTGAAATAAACTTTTCTAAATTTAATAATATTCATAATTCAATTACATTATTTTTTACTAAAACTTTTTAACAAAAATCTGGTTACTATAACCGCACTAAACATACTGATTAAAACACCAATAACCAAAGTTATGGCAAAACCTTTAACCATACTAGTCGAAAACCAAATCAGAACAAGACTGGTTAAAATTGTAGAGATATTACCATCACGAATAGATGTCCAAGCTCTAGCAAAACCGTCCTCAACAAGTTGTAAACCTCTTTTTCCTATTTTCCTTTCTTCCTTAATACGTTCAAATATTAAAACATTAGCATCAACCGCCATACCAATCGATAAAATCAAACCAGCTAAGCCAGCTAAGGTTAAAGTAATTCCTAAAAATTTAAATATAGATAAAGTAATAACACCGTAAATTAAAAGCGCTAAAACGGCTGCAATTCCTTTAAATCTATAAATAAAAAGCATAAAAATGCCTATGGCTAAAAGACCATAAAAACCGGCATTTAAGCTTTTTCCTAATGACTCTTCGCCCAAACTTGCTCCAACTGTGTTTTGACTAATTAGGTTAATCGGCACAGGCAAAGCACCAGCATTTAATCTTTGAGACAAAAGCTTTGCCTCTTGAATATTAAACCTACCAGAAATAATAGCTCTACCATCTCTAATTTGTTCATTCACCGTAGGAATGCTGATAGGCTCTCCATCTAAAAATATTGCCACTAATTTACCGATATTTCTTTTAGTTATATCAGCGAAAAGATCTTTCCCTTCGTCATTAAACAATAAGCTAACTTGTGGCTCATTAGTATTCGGATCAAATTCAACTTGACTTTTCACTAATTGACCGCCAGACAAACCGGTATTTTGCCATGGTTCAGCTGGTGGAATGAAATCAACTTCTGACTTAGTTCTAATTAAAATATGCGCAGCTCTTACTTCGGTATTATCTGTTCCATCTGGTTGCAAGCCACCCCTAACTTCTTCTTTTTTAACTATATGGTAACCAAATTGAGTTTCTACTGGCTCCAAGGTATATTCTCCAGCTTCTAAATCTTCAAAAATTGCTTTTTCGAATTCAGGAACCATCATTCCTCGACCGGCAAAACCAAGCTCACCGCCTTGATCTTTACTCCCTGGATCTTCTGACAATTCTTTAGCTAGCTCAGAAAAATCTTCTCCCTCATTAATTCTAGTAATAATACCTTGGGCCTTAACTAAAGCCTCCAAATTAAAATCATCGAGCTCTTGACGTTCTTCTTCTGTTAATGCCCTTGATGGCTCATTATTTTCTTCTTTAAACTCTAAGATAGGCGTCTCACCTATCATTTTAATAGCTTGATCAACGTTATGAACACCAGCTAATTCAATAATAATTCTCCATTTATCCTGAGAATGTTCAGTTTGTATTAATGGCTCTGAAACACCAAAGGAATTTACTCTTCTCTCAATTACATCCCTAACCCCCTCTAACGCTGAAACCTTCTCCTCTTCATCTCCCTCAACTTGAGACACATCAGCCTCATATACCAAATGGGTTCCACCCTGAAGATCAAGACCTAATCTAAAAGGCACATTCCAAAAATGAGGGATGTTTGATCCAATTTTAGGATTTACCCAATCAATAGCCCTGTCAAAATAACTAGGAGCTACATAAAAAGATGCGAAAATACTAACAAAAACAACAGCTAAAATCGTTAATCTGTATTTTAACTTATAAGACTCTTGTTTTACAATTCTACTAAAAAAACTTTTTAATGACATAAATATTTAACGGTAACTAATCTTTATTAGAAAATACAAAAGGTTCACTTTACGTGCCCCCCTTTTGTATGTGTTTATGTTTATTTTGTTGGTCTAACGTCTGAAAGTAAAACGTTTTCGACCAGTATACCCCTGGGGTAAAAAATTCTTTCTAATTCTTCTTTTAATTTTCTTTCTACTTCATCACGTTTAGTAGAAATTATTTCCTGTAAACTATACTTAGAGGCAATTAATCTAATTCTACTTCGAACAGTTGGTCTAATTATTTTTTCTACAAACTCCTCTCCGATATTCTGCCAAATGTGTGGAATTTGATCGATATCTAATCTAAGCAAAACTGTTCCTTCAATGGCCGCCGTAGTTCCATTTGAAGCTACTACACGAGTTGGTTCGTCTCCCATCAATCTCACCTTAGCCATATCAAAATTTTTACTGATATTATACTCAAGGGTTTGAGTATTAAAAAGCTTAGCTTTCTGCCAAAATGGAACTTTAAGGTGTAGCCCTGGTCGCAAAACTTTTCTAAGCACTCCTCGACCTAAGTCATAAACGCAAGCAACATATCCCGGTGGAACCTTAATAAAAAATCCCTTTAAAACGTCTTCCACCACAAAGGAATACATTATCTTGTCTAAATTTTCTGATGACATAAAAAATCAAGAAATAACCCTTTTTTAAAGGGATTTATTTCTTTTTTAATGGTTTAATAAATAAACGTAATATTATTGATACAATAACTGTAAATAAAATCGATGTCAAGATAAAAACCGACTTAACGGCCGGTAACATTGCCAAAACTACAACCGAACTAATCGGAAACAGGTATTTAAAAAATGCATCTGATTCGCTAAGTAAATTCTTTTGCAACTTCTGATTATAAGCAATCTCCACGAATAATACTACTCCAATAAAAAGAGCGAGATAAAAATTTCTCTCACCTAAATTAATTCCCCAAAAAGTTAAGTTGATAAAATCCGGTGAGGGCACTGAAACGTAAAGATCATCAAATTTATTATTAATCCCGCCCAAAAAAACTTGATACAAAAGAACTAAAACAAGAGCCTGAACACTCAAGACAACTGCTTTAGCCCAAGGCCTAATTTTATACCTTTTCATCGCATCTCTAGCCTCTTGTTTAGCTTGTTCTGGGTCATGTTTATAATCTTCACTAATCTTTCTAATTTCTTTACTCAACATTTCATAACGAACCTTGTTTCTTTGAGCAAAAAAAGTAAAAGGAAGAAGAACTATCCTAAGTATGATAGTTAAATAAATTACTGCTAAACCCAAACTAAAAACATCCTTATATTGATATAAAAATATAAGCAAATTAAAAAGGGGTTTGTATAAAAACTCGTCCCAAATAAATTCCATAAATATATCTTTTTATAAGCGACGTAGAGCGAATAAAATAAGAAAATTAAATTTTTCTTATTTTTGAGCCGAGAAGCTTATATAAATTGACTTTAATGCGGATTAAAATATTATTTAAAATAAAAATTTTTTCTCAATCACTATACACTCTACTTGCTAATATATATTATTTTACCCTTAATTAAGCCTTATGTCAATTACAAAAGTTATTACTTAACAAAGCTTTAACATACTCCTTCTAAGCCTTTCGATTGATTCATTTTTACCCAAAATATTAGCTATTTCAAAGGCTCCACCTGGAGTAAACTGTTTACCAGATAAAGCTATTCTAACCGGCCATAAAACTTGTCCATTTTTAAGCTCCAAAGACTTAATTAGCTTTATTAATTCTTCTTTTATCACCTCCTCATTCCAGTCACCTATTAATTCAAAAACTATAATAACTTTTTTTAAAATATCTTTTGATAGTTTCTCATCGATCTTCATCTTCTCATTTATATACAACTTAGTGTCGTAATCTGACAGCTTGCTCAAAAAATCTATCATTTCTGGAATTTCCCCTAAAACCTCCACCCTACTATGAAGAATTTTGCTAACTTCCATTAAATCAATTTCTTCTTTTATGTCTTTATAATATGGGACTGCTAATTTATGAAACTCTTCCAAGCTTTTGCGCCTAATGTGTTCACTGTTTATCCAACGTAATTTTTGAATATCAAAAATCGCAGAGCTTACGCCCATTCTATTAATTGAAAATTCTTTTACCAACTCATCTAAGGTAAAAATTTCTTTTTCATCTTTAGGGTGCCAGCCAAGTAAAGCTGAAAAATTAAGTAAAGTTTCTGGCAAATAACCCTTTTTACGATAGTCTTCTACTGCTACGTCCCCTTGACGCTTACTTAATTTACCTCCATCTTTACTTAAAGTTAAAGGAATATGAACATACTTTGGAGCCATCCAATCAAAGGCCTTGTAAAGTAAAATGTTTTTAGGTAATGAAGGGATCCATTCAGCGCCACGAATAACGTGAGTTATTTCCATTGCATGATCATCCACAACATTAGCAAATTGATAAGTAGGAATACCATCGGATTTTATTAAAACTTGATCGTCAAGGTCTTTGTTGTCAAACTCAATTTCCCCGCGAAGCTCATCATAGCACTTAACTTTGCCTTCAAGTGGCATTTTCTGTCTAATTACATATTTTTCGCCTTTCTTTAAGTTTTCTTCAACCTCTTGGGGTTTTAAATTACGACAATGATTATCATATCGCGTAGCCTGTTTATTTTTAATTTGATAGTCCCTTAACCCTTTTAACCTATCCTCTGAACAAAAACAATAATAAGCCTCGCCCTTATCTAAAAGTTCCTTTAATCGTTTATTATAAATTTCTAATCGCTCGGTTTGAATATATGGACCATATTCCCCACCAACCCCAGGACCTTCATCAAATTTTATTCCAATCCAATCTAAAATAGCTATTAAATTTTCAATAGATCCTTCAACTTGCCTTTTTTGGTCAGTGTCTTCAATCCTAAGAATAAAATCGCCTCCACTCTTCTTGGCTATTAAATAGTCAAAAAGGACCGTTCTTAAGCTCCCAATGTGTAAAAATCCTGTTGGACTAGGCGCAAAGCGCGTTCTTGTTTTTTTCATATTTTTTTAAAGTCTTTTTTTAAACCAAATAAAGGCCGATAAGGCTATAGCCATAATTCCAAGCGTTACCCCGGTTAAAAGCATAAAGGCTTGCGGTGAATTAGAATATGGTAATTCTATATTCATACCATAAATACTAGCAATTACCATTGGAATAGTAAAAAATACAGTCAAATAAGTCAATACCTGGATGATTTGGTTTAACCTAATTGATAACACTGTAGTATACCCTTCCCTAACGTTATTGATAGTTTTTAAATCAGTTTTACAAATATCCAACACCTGCTCACCATCGGCAAGCAAATCTTGAATTAATTCTTTATCCTTCTGATAAAGGTTTATATAATTATAAGTTAAAATTCTTTTAATAACATTAATATTTGGCACCAAAGCCGAAATAAAATTATTAAGATTTTCCTCCATTTCTACTAATCGATAAATATCATTTTTGTGAATTTTTCTTAGCTTCTTTCTCTGAGTTTGAACCTCCTTATTAATAGCGTTGATATATGACTGATAATAATTAATCACTCCCAATGAAATATTAATTAAAAAATTTGATTTTTGAGTGGTATAAATTTCTATTAACTGCTTTTCTAAATCTAAAACAACATTTAACTTCTCTAGCGTAATAGTTGTAATGTATTTATCATTCACAATTATAGTTAAAGGCGTTGTTTTATACACCCCATCAACTAAAGTTGCGGCTCTTAAAATAACTATTAAATTATTATTTTCTACCTTAATACGAGGCAATTCAAATTCGTCTAAACAATCCTGAATAGTTTCTGATAATATATTAAGTCTCTTTCTAATCTCTGTAATCTCCTCTCCCGTTGGCGAAACAACAGAAATCCAGCTATTCTGAGAATAATCCTTTGATTGCTTTAGTCTTTTTTCCTGAAGTGAATTTTTATAAATTTTTATCATAACTTTCTAAAATAACAAAATTTGCAGTTATTATAACTACTTTTAACTTAATAATAACCTTAACTAAGTCAAAAGTCAAAAATAAAAACCACCCGAGATAACGAGTGGCTGTAATTTTTTTCAAATTACTTTATAAATATTCCATAAAAATACATTTTCTATAACTCTGCCATCCCTCTTTACTGTTACCACTTTATGCCTTTCGTCTAGCCTACCATATCTTTTATCTATTACATATTTTTGAATAATACCTCTTTTGCCCTCATAAAGACATATTTTACCTTCTAGTTCACCTTTATTGGACAGAAGCCTAATCTTGTTAATTCTAACAAGATTTTTAATAAGCAAACCGGCAAATATTGCAGACACTACAATTACTATTATTATCAAATATTTTGCTTGCATTTTTTCTCCTTATAAAAAAACTGATACTTCACCAACAAGGTGATTCTGTTTTTATTCTTGAAAATTTTTTTTTCAAATCCTGAGCGATTAAACCATTTTCATAATAAGAAATAATTGCTGCCACCAAGATATGTGCTTCTGCTATTACTGTTTGAGAGTTTTTGGGAATATATCCATCAATAAGCCCACTAGCTACTGGGGTTGTACTGTACATAAAAATTATAGCTCTAGGAAATTTTGCTTTTATTTCCCTAGCAAGATCAAGTCCCGTAAATGGATGATCAAAAAACTCTCCCAAAACAATAAGATGCCCCTTGTCTCCAGAGAAAGCATCAAGAATATTTAGCGCTTCCATGGGATTAGTTGTAAAGCCAACCTTCTTTTCTTTGCCGGGATTTATTTCTGATAACTTTTTTTTAATCTCTTCGTTAATTTCTGCAAATTTCTGCGCCACAATAATACTCATGTCTTTTCTCCTTTATCTTAGTATTGTTTGTCTATTTATTTATAAAAAGGACGATATAAAAACATACAATAATAACAATCTTTTGTCAATTAAAAAAACGGTTATAATTATCCGTTTTTTTAATATATAAATATAATAAACTACCCTTTCTTTATCTTTTTCTTCACATAATCACACCCTTCTTTCTCTAATTCTTTTATATCAGAAAAGTTTTTTAGATCTTGCCACTTATCTCTAAAATCTTTTGCATCTAAATAACCAGCAAATTTAGGATATTGGGAATGATAATTTTTTACTTTCTTAGCATATTTAATTGGGCACCAATATCTTTCTGTTCTACCCAGTATTTCTACGCTATACTGCATAAGATTGTTAGCATAACTACAATAAAGGCAATGAAATTTTTCCAACCAGTTTAAATAAGGCAACAAATGTCGATCGTAAACAAAGTATTTTTTACTTTTAACAAGTGGAATCCTATAAAGGCGAAAACATATCTGGTGATAAACTTCCATAAAAAAATGAAAAGATATTAAGGGGACAATCATAATATAAATAATTGGCACACTAATAAGTTCTGATAGCTTTATAGAAGCTATAGTATTTAAAACGCCCACTCTCCACTCTTTCAGTTGCACCCTTCTGTCTTTAATTTTTTTAAGGAAATTTTCTTTGTTTAATAAATTTTCCAATGAATCATCAAAAGCTTTTTTAGCCTCAGATGATAATACGTCTAAACTTTTAAGACTGCCGTTTTTTTGAAGATCGTTCTGAATCTGTTTTAATTTTTTTATTAATTTTTTCTGCATATTCTACGTAGGTTAAATTATATATATCATTTTATCACAAAAAAATAAAATAAGGCAGGGTATACCTTATTTTTTAATATATTCAATTTTTTATTATTCAAAATAACCAGCTGGGATTATTTCAACCTTACCATTTTCTAAATCATCTATTGAATCAATATTTTCTGATAAAACCTTAAATCTTTTTTTAGTTTCAATATTTATACTAAATAAAGTCGCTCCTGCATTTCCACTAGTCTCAAGATAGTTAATATTTTTACCTGCAGAGTCCCAAAAAAAATGCATATCGATATTACCTACTTTATATTCATAATTTGGCATTACAAGTTTTTCAACATTATTACCATCAATTTCAGAAATATAAATTGACAATTGACCAGAGTCTTCTGGATTTTCCTTAGCCAAATAGGCCACCCTTTTACCATCGGGAGAAATATGAGCAAAAATATCTAAATCTCTATACTTTAATTCTGGATAAGGGTCGTAATAAGGCTCTTTTTGTACTGGCACAACAAGGCCAGTTTTACTAGCTTCACCACTTTCATTAATATACAAAACATACTCCTCACCCTCACGGACAAAATAAGCTAAATTATAATCAACAACTGTTATTACCTTCTTAAGTTGTTCAATTTCACGCAATTGACCCTCAAGATTATTTATATTTCTCTGAATCAACGTTGAAGTATTAGTAAGATCAATTTCTTTTGATTTTAATGATATAAATTGTTGTAGACGATAAGAAGCCATAATAACAAGTATAATTGTCATTATGGTAAATAATGTTATAAAAAAATTTTCCCGTCCACTTCTTGGAAAATACATGGTAAAAAATTCAAAAATCAAATCTCAAAATGCAAAATTTATGTCATTCCGCACTTGATGCGGAATCTATTTATTATTTTCTAGATTCCCGCTTTCGCGGGAATGACATAGTGATAAATCCTATATACTATAATTCTAAATTTATTATAACATTTTTTAGAAAAAATTAAAAATTTAATTTACTTTCTCGATCAAATCTTTCCTCGGCTAAATCAATTAATTTACTTATTAAATCTGTATATTTTATTCCACTTAATTCAAAAAGTTTTGGGTACATGCTATTTTTGGTAAAACCTGGAATAGTATTTATTTCATTAACAATCAACCTATCTTTAGTTAAGAAAAAATCAGCCCTAGCCATCCCCTCACATTCAAGAAGCTTGAATGTTTTAATGGCTAATTCCTTAATTTTTTCTGATTCTTTTTCGGTTATTTTTGCTGGCATCTCTAAGATAGCACCGCTCTCATCGATATACTTAGCCTCATAAGAATAAAAATCTTTTTGAGGTAAGACCTCGCCGATCACAGATGCTTGCACCTCCTCATTGCCAAGTACGGCACACTCCAGCTCCCTACCCAAAACATTTTCCTCAATCAATATTTTATTATCGAATTTAAAGGCCTCTTCTACAGCTTCTTGAAATTCTTTTTTTTCTTTAATCTTACTAACCCCGACTGATGATCCAGCATTAGCTGGCTTAATAAAAAACGGTAAACCAAGCTTGCTCTCAATTTCTTTAAAATCTATTTTATTCTTTTGGTTAACCCTAAAAACTAAAAAATCTGCAATAGGAATGCCGGCATCTCTTAAAAGTCTTTTGGCTACATCTTTATCCATACCAACAGAACTGCCTAATACGCTCGGCCCCACAAAAGGTAAGTTATTAATTTTAAGAAGTCCTTGCATGGTCCCATCTTCACCAAATGTCCCGTGTAAAACCGGAAAAACAACATCAACCCCAGTTTCAATGTTCCCATTTTCCAAATTAATTAATTCCCCGTTAGCTAAAACAACACCTTTGCCAATATTTTTTAATTTTATTTTTTTAGGATCATCTGGATTTTCTAAAAAATTCTTGTTATCAAATAAAAACCATTTACCGCTCTTATCAATTCCAACAATTACAACTTCGTATTTTTCTTTATCAACTGCTTCAATAATGTTTTTGGCAGATTGCAAGGAAACTTCATGCTCCCCTGTTCTTCCCCCGCATAAAATTAGTAACTTTTTTGTCATATAGGCTGTAAAATAATAATTTTTTATGTTAAAATATAATTATGAAAAAAGTATCTATTGTAACAATAATGTTTTTTATAATAATTGGACTCGCCATTCCTTTTGGTGTTGTTTTTTTAATTATAGGTCATTTTGAAAATAAAATAAATAATGAACCACGTTCTTTTATTTCAAGATTAGACCCCAGAGAAATTTTTGCTGAAGAAAAAAAAGATGAAGGCCCAAAACCACTGCCAACGCCTGAAATTGTAAAAGGCGTTTATTTAACTGGTTATAGCTTTGTGAACAGTAAAACTTTAAATCGACTTATAGAATTAACAGAAGATACAGAAATTAATTCTTTTGTAATTGATGTAAAAGATTCTTACGGTAAATTAATGCTTACTCCAGTTTCGGAAAAACTAAAAGATGTTCCTATTTCTAAAATGGCATTTGATAATGAGGAGCATAAAAAAACCCTAGATGAACTTCAAAAAAAAGGCATTTACACAATAGCCCGGCTTACCACCTTTCAGGATCCAACAGCAGCTAAAACATTTCCTGACCTAGCCCTAAAAAATACCTGGAATACTACTTGGCAAAATTGGCAGGGACTAACTTGGCTTGATATGACGAACGTTGGTGCCTGGGAAATACCAGTTGAACAAGCTAAAGAAGCAATAAAGCTTGGTTATGACGAAATTCAATTTGATTATATCCGCTTTCCATCTGATGGAAACACTAGACAGATTAAGTATTCTAACTTTCCTGAAGATAAAAGAAAATATGAAATTTTAAGAGAGTTTTATAAATATGCCCATGAAAATCTAGATGAATTTAACATTCCTCTTTCAATTGATTTATTTGGTTTAACTTACGAAATTAGACAAAATGAACACTATGACCTAAACATTGGTCAAAGAGTCGTTGACGCAGCTCCCTACTTTGATTATATCTCGCCAATGGTTTACCCATCTCACTATCCAACTGGATATTTAGGATTAGAAAACCCAGCTGCCAACCCCTACGCCGTTATCTCTCGAGCAATGCTTGCTGGGAAAACTATTTTAGAAAATGCTTCATCGACTAATATTCAATCCCGACCCTGGCTACAAGACTTCGACATCGGGGCCAACTATACAGCTGATCTAATTAGAGCCCAAATAAAAGCAACGGAAGAAAGCGGCGCCAGTGGATGGCTACTTTGGAATCCCCTAAATCGCTACACTATTGGTGGACTTAATAAAACAGACTAATTTTAAAATAATTAATAAAAAATACCGCCAGCCGTTTATTTTTATAGACGGCATTTTTAATTGACAAATATAATAAATATTAATATAATTACGTATTGTATCATTGACAAAAAAATCCTAAATACATGGAGGAAGAATAGTGAAAACAAAAAAAAGAAGAGGTAAAGGTGAAAAAGTGCTATGCCCAGTTTGTCATAATCTAATTAGACTAAACGGTAGAGGCGTAATACGATCTCATTCTAGAAATATGAGCAGTACCTTTATCAGATCATTCCCTCAATGCGATGGAACCTACAGAAAACCAACCAACCCTACATAAAGGAGAATAGAATGGTTAAAAAAATACCGGTTTTTAACTTTAAACAAGACCCTAGTCAGGTAGGTAGAGGTCCTTATAAGATGATCGCTTGTTTTGTAGTCTTAGGCGTACACGTTCCCTATACAGTAACAATACATGACGGTGAGGAATACTTAAATAAAGTAGGCGAACCATCTATATGCGATGAAACATGCGAACAAAGACAGGGCACTATCGAAAATTGGTCAAAAGAAAGATCCGACAGAGAACATACTGTCCAATCTATAATTGAATCAGCTGAAAATTTTGGAAAATAAATTTTTACCCTATATTCTAAAAAATTCCAAGCCGATGATAAAACCACCGGCTTTTTTTATTTGTAACAAAAAAACAGGGCTGCACACACCCTGTATTTTTTATTTTACGAAAATATATTATTATCTGTCGTCTCTTGGAGGTCTTGCCTCATTTACAGTTAATTTTCTATCATTTAATTCGTAGTCGTTTAATTTTGAAACTGCATTATCAGCTTCTTCGTCGTTTGTAAAAGTAATGAAACCAAAGCCTTTTGATCGGCCTGAAAATTTATCTTTTACAATTACAGCTTCTTCAACAGCTCCGTGCTCTGAAAATAGCTTAGTTAGATCTTCTTCGGATACACCCCATTCGATGTTTCCAACAAATAATTTCTTTGACATAATTTGATATAGAGAATTAATCTATATAAGCTCCTCAACTCGGAAATAGAAAATATTTATTTTCTTATTTCGCTCGTCTTACGTCGCTTATAATTTTTTAAAAAAACGAACCGTTGTTAAGATGCAAACTTTGTATAAATCGTGCACATTTAAATTATTAACACATAAAACTCGGCTGTTTATAAATTGTTACAACTTAAATTATAACAATTAAGTTAATATTATTACAAAAATTAATTATTGTCTACTATTTCTCTATTGGAAATCCAGCTTGAACCCAAGCGGTATAATTACCAACCAATCTATATACAGTTAAAAAACCAGCGTCAATTAATTTTTGCGATCCGGCAATTGCAGGGGCATCAGCATGACAATAAACCAAATAATCTTTAGCTTTATCTAAAGTTGGAATTACTTCGTCTAACGAACCATCCCCCACAGGATAATTTACCGCTCCTGGTAAATGCCCCTTATCATAAACTGGGCTAACGTCAATAACAACTAAATTTTCATTTTCATCTATTAATCTTTTTGCCTCCTTGGGGCTGACATTAATATAACCACCCTGTGTCACTTCCTGATTAGCTTTAATATCTTTTTCTTCTGGGGTAATCTTTTCTTCTGCTACAATATTATTGGGTTGCTGATTTTGTGTTGTTTTTTTATTACAACCAGCACCAATCAAGGAAACTGTAGCAAGTAGCAAAAATGCTATAAAAATATTTTTTTTCATATTTTTCAAGGTCTATGGCCAGATGCGTTTTTAAGTAAAAATTTATAAATTTATACCAAATCAAGTATCTGATTATAGATCTTAGTATTAATAATTAGTTATTTATTTTTTTCCTGAAAATATACTTAATACATCTTGAGCTGATTCTTCTCCTGTAATTTTTGAAAATAACTTTAACTTATCAAGACGATACAAAAGAATTAGGACTGAAATAATTGAAGTGCTAAAAGCAGCCTTTAAGACAGATTCTATTATTAAATTTTGTGAAGGAATAGCTGATAATGTTATAAATAAAATTAACGAAATAAAAGAAATTATTATCCAATTAAAGACAGGGACTCTTTCTTTGTGCAAAGCAACCATTTTTTTTCTAATAACCTGCAATCTTTGCAAGCTAGTCAATATCTCTCGCAGAGCTAAGTTCATCAAGCTTTTTAAATTTTTATTTTTAGTAGTTTTATTTACTAAATTATTTATATCAGTTAAAGTAGTTGATCTATTTATAAAATGATAGTCCCAAGCCTTATTTTTAATTATTAAATCATAATGTATTTTAATTATCTTTTTCACACTTTTTTGATGAATTTTTCCCAAATGACCAAATTGTCTGTATAAACCAGACATCTCTCCATCAAAGCTAGTAATTGCCTCCCTTATTTTACTGTATCTTTTTCCCTGCCTAGAGATAAAAAACCCGGTAAAAGTAGCAAAAAGAAAAGTTGATATTGTTAAAAATATCTGAAATGAATCGATGCTATAAAAAGGCAATAAATAATAAAGAACAAAGAGCCCATAAAACACAAATAATATTACTATAATCATAATATTTCCCCTCAAATAATAAATTATGTTAATTATCTATAATCAACTCTCTCTTCTTTATTATACAACTCATTAAACAAACTGTAAATTTTAATAACTTTTTAAGGTAATGTGTCCCATTTTTTATTTTAAAAGCAACATAGCTGCTTCATATTTTGGTCTTATAATTTCTTTAGATTTTTCAAAATGTAATTGATTCCATTTATTTTGTAATTTTTCCCGAACAGATTCTTTTGCTTCTAATTGCCCCTTCCCCTCACAAATAAATGCGGCTCTAAATAAACCAGCAATGCTTTCAAAAGCACTCATTGTATCTGACTCAGCAATAATTTTTTCTTCAATCGTCCCCCTATTTTTCTGTTGAGACCCCCTATGATTTAAAATACATTTTTTAACTAGCTCAATTTTCTCTTCTGGATAATTAAATTCCTTTAATTTTTTCTCCGCAATCTCTGATCCAGTTATATGATGATCACCCCTACCACTTACAATAGACCCAATATCATGAAGCCAGGCTGCAAGTTCTATAATTTCTCTATCACCTCCAAACTCATCTGACAACTTTAAGGAATATTTAACAACTGGAGCAAAATGAAAAAGAAATGGCTCATGGCCATATTTACTGGTCGGCTTTTTACACTCTAACTCAACAAAATTTTTTATTTCTTCAACTATGTTCATATAAAATTTTTAATTAATATCATTATATCAAAAATAAAAAAAACAACCACTAATTAAGATTGACAAAATAAATTAATAGACTTATAAATAAATAATTATTAAAAAAATCCTTTTTTAAAAAATATTAACCAAAAATCAAACAAGGAGAAAAAATTATGGACATCTCGGAGATTAAGGAAATAAAAGGTATAGAACGAATTACAATTAACCCAGGAGAACAATCAAAAGTCATAAAAAGAGATACAAGCATCTTATTAATTGCCGGCGTTGATGGTTGCGGAGAAGTTCGCACACTAGAAAATAAAGGGGGGTGGATAGTGTCCCCTAATTACGCCACACATTTATCTTTTCGTGATGGAAGTGAATTTGTAATTAAAGTTGCAAAAGCGTTCAAGGTCTCCCTAATAGCACTGGTTCAAAAAATAGAACTAACCAAAAAATCTTAATCACCTTATTTGATTTTACATAAGCCCGCTCAAACTTATCCTAAGCGGATTTTTAATTTTTAAAATTAAACAATAAATTAGTAAAAAAATCAAAAATGTTGTATAATTAAATTAGATTCTTGCTTTTGCCAGCCTCTCTTTCCAATTCATTGAATTAAAAGGAGGGTCTGGATAGGCAGGAGTTAAAAAAATTATCAAACTAGATTCCGGATTAAAATCCGAGATAGTATAGAAAATTAGAAATTATACTTTAGTAATTAGAAATTTATTTAATATGCGTCTTTTATTTTTTCTTAATGTAACTGAAAGAGATAAATCTCAAGCTGTCGAAGAGCTAATCAAAGACAGTACGCCAAGTAAGGACTTTTTCATAATGACAATTTTATCAGTTCTTATGGCCACCCTAGGTCTTTTAATTGATAGTGCATCAGTTGTTATTGGTAGTATGCTTATTGCTCCAATTTTATCTCCAGTACTAAGCATGGCTATGGGATTAGTAATGTCGGATAGTAAAATTTTATCTAGATCATTTTTTACTGTTTTAAAGGCAGTTGCCTACGGAATTGCGGCAGCTGCAATTGCTACAATGTTTTTTAGTAATCAAAGTGAATTTAGCAGTGAAATAATGTCTCGAACAGAACCATCTTTAATATATGCTGTCATTGCTGTATTAGCAGGATTTGCTGCCTCCTTATCCCTTATAAAACCACAGCTTAGTGATAAAATTCCTGGAATTGCAATTTCTGTCGCCTTAATTCCACCACTTGCTGTAACTGGAATTGGCCTAGCCAGATTTAGCTGGACTATAATCAGTGGATCGTTAATGCTATTTTTAGTAAATATTATTGGTATTCTTTTTGCCTCAATGATAACTTTCTCATTAATGAATCTATATGTTAAAAGAAATATAGCTTTAAATACAATTAAAAAAGAAGAGGAGCAAATTATAAAAGAACAAGTAAAAATAGAAAAGGAAAAAGAAAAAATCGTAGAAGAAGAATTAAAAGAAAAAGAAAGAATAATTAAAAAAGTAACTCGAAAACCAAAAAGGAAAAAGAAGAAATAAATTTATAATACAATATTTATAAAACACCCCTTATGGGGTGTTTTATTATTTGTGCGGAGGGAGGGAGATTCGAACTCCCGGTGAGTTTCCCCACACACGCTTTCCAAGCGTGCGCACTAGACCGCTATGCGATCCCTCCAATTACTTTTTATATTGTTCAATAATTTTTAATTTATTCTTATATCCACTTGGTTGTTTTAAATAATATTCTCTTTTGTATGCAATTTTTTTATCATTAAATTTTTCTATATAAATTAATACCCATGGCCTATATGGCTTGGTTGATTTTGACAAACCATTATTATGTTTTTTTATTCTTTTCTCTAAGTCTTGGGTTACTCCTGTATAAAATCTATTATACTCTAAACTTTGTAAAATATAAACAAAAAACATAATATATAAATTATTAATACTTCCAAGGCCCTAGGGGCGCCCTTTGGGCCGTGCGCCTTCAACCACTCGGCCACCTTCTCCTATTTATTATCTTTAACACCTATTAACTACCATCTTAATGAAATTTTTATATAAAATCAATGCAAAAAAATAAATCCGGCCTATTAGCCGGTTTTTAACCAAAGAAAAAAGTAGATGTGGTTTGGTGTTTGTGGGAATTGTGTTTGTTGAGTGTGGAATACTTATATATTACCATAACGAATAAATGTGTCAACAAAAGTTATCCACAGAAAAAAAAGCAACAAAAAAAGGCCTATTTAAGACCTTTTTTTATTTTGAACTATATTTTATTCAGCTAATGTAGTAAAAGTAACCTCTGTACTAGTGGCAGTGTTTCCACTTCCATCTTCTGACTCAACATAATAAAAATATTCTGTTGAAGTAGCTAAATCCATTAAGCTTAAAGAATGGATCATGGTCATAACACTATCAAATACATCAAAAGTACTCGTTGCTGTAGCAAGTGATTCAATTGCGTAATAAACTCTACTACTACTATCTTCATCTGTATCCCAAATAACTACTGTAGAAGTAGCAGAAGGTGTAGCTACAACATTATCAATAACTGGGGCAGTTTCATCAACTACAACTTCCTCTGAAGTAGTAAACATAGCCTCTGTACTAGTAGCAGTGTTTCCACTTTCATCAGTAGATTCTACTACATAATAATAAGTTGTAGATGCAGTTAAACCAATAAGTCCAATTGAATGTGTTGTAGTT
>Ga0233446_1000994_pt1 | contig 23361 bp, 24 predicted proteins | sample SI_124_October20_4_FD_182780 | JGI IMG/M metagenome (GOLD analysis project Ga0233446, IMG submission 182780) | Seawater microbial communities from Saanich Inlet, British Columbia, Canada - SI_124_October2016_120_MG | ecosystem: Environmental > Aquatic > Marine > Inlet | place: Canada: British...
GTGGCTTTTGTAGTTGCTGTCGTAGCTGAACCACTAGCACTTGTGGCAGAACTTGCTGCGTTAGTAGCAGAGGTTGCTGCGTTGGTGGCCTGTGTTGTTGCTGTTGTAGCTTGTGTCGTTGCTGTTGCAGCCTTAGTCGTAGCAGTAGTGGCTGATGTTGCAGCACTTGTAGCCGAGGTTGCTGCTGCGGTTGCTGAACTTGCTGCTGCTGTGGCACTTGTACTTGCACTTGTAGCACTAGAGGCTGCACTTACTGCATCTATAATCAATGACCAATAAGAAGCGTTAGTTAATGCTGTTCCACTAGGCGAAGCTGCAGTACAAATATATACATTGTTGAGTTGAGCAGTAGTTGTTGACTTAACGATGTCTCGAATTACATAAGCTGCTGTGGTGGTAGTAGCATCTGTTCCTTTATAAACACCAAGCTCTTGTGTGATATTAGGGTCTCCAGACGAGTCAAACGCTAGTACCTTTCCTGCTCTGTCTGCTGCATCTTCAGTAAATTCACTTAATGGAATACCAGTTGTGAACTGCCCGAATCTAAGTGTACGACTATTTAGGTCATATTCTACTTGCTGAATCATCATTGCAAGCTTATCGAAGTCATCATTAACAGTATCTGCTAAGAAGTCTCCGTTAGTCTGGTAGTCTGATGTTCTTTGAACAGGCATATCACGATACAATGTGATAATATCGCCTGATGTTTGTCCTGTTACGAATGTTACTGTACCACCGTTATCATCGCCTGCTCCTGATACAGTGTAATCTGTTGTTAGTGTTTTAAGTGTTGAGCCTACATATACTTTAATGTCTGCATCTGCAAAGATAGGGAAAGCATAAGTAAACGCAGTCTGCGATGCAGCACTGGTATATTGGTTTCTTGGTGTTATGTCACCTACTTTAATTTGTGCCATATTATTGTCCTATTAATTCAATTCGTTTAAGTTCCATTTTCTTCTGGTATTCTAGTTGTAATCCTGGGTATTTTTCTAGTAACCTTCCCTTAGCACCTGAACACATCATTGTAACTGAGTCACACGTTCCTCTGATTTCACTAACTTGTTGACGAATCAACCTTGCACGACCACCATCTGGGCCTGTAGTTGCATCTTGATATAGGTTACTATACATTAAGTTGTCTAGGTTTTGAAACAATTCCTCGCTGGCAAACATCTTATAATCGTGATGCTGCCATGTGTCTAAAGGAACTTTAAATCTACCGTTTCCAAGAAAGTCATTTACATGATTAATATTAACTTCATTCATCCTAATTTGACTATCTACATAAGTAGGTGTTGGGCTAGATGTTCTAAATGGGTTCATAGTTCTTGCCATTAGTCCGCCTTCCATAACTCTAGGGTTACCGTATAAGTCAACAATCGGTGGAAGGTCGCCTGATAATCCAGGGATTCTTGAGCGTATCTTCTCCATAACTGTTTGAGCATCCCTAATTGTAGGGTCAACACCTCTCTCAATCGTAGAAAGAGCTGAAGTGTATGGTACAGTAGAAGCAACAAAGTTATTCTTCCAGTTTGTCCAGTAGTTACCACCCATAGTCAGAGCTTGATGTAGGTCCGATAAACCTTTAGCATAAGTTTTGTTGGTCATGTTTTTATACAAGGCTAGTGTTACTGCGCCTGCAGCTTCCCAAGCATCGTCATCTGTACCGTATGTAGAAATCTCATACGCATCTGCAACAAGACCTAAGTACATGCCAACTGGGTCAAATCTATCGTACTTAATCCAATCACCATCTGGGCCTTGAATAGAGTATGACTGCCAACCTTGTCTGTAATCTGACTTTCTAACACCACTCCACTTATGGCCACCACCAGTAATCTCACCGTTCATAGCTTTAGTTAATGCCCATCCTGCCATCATAGAGCCTACAGTCATCTTACCAAGTGCTAAATCTCTCTTCGCACCACCTGCTTTAACATCAGCACGAACACTCTGAGCTAATAGACCCAGTGGTGTTCTCTTGCCTACATACTTCTGGATGTTCACTAATGTACGCATGAAAGGCATTGCAATCTTTAATGGTGGATTATTATTAATACCCTTCTGTAAATTTCTTCCAAACTCACCTAATGAGTTGGTAAACGTGTTTTCTCTTGCGAAGTTCACCGCACCTAAGTGTATCTCTTCAGTAGGCTTGTTTATTAATTCTGTAATACGGGCAGCAAGAGCATCGCCTTGATGCCCTTCTGCCTTAGCTTGTCTCACTGACAGAGCGTTTAACTCCATGCGGTAGTTCAACACTTTGAACATATCGTCTTCAGCTTGTAATGCTCTGCCTGGGATTCTAATAAACTCACCCCATAAATCAATCCCTTTTGCTAATTGAGAGTCTTTGTCAATATTACCAAACCCATGACGTTCCATTAGGTTTCCGATATTCTCACTAGAGACTGACTGATACTTACGTTGTTCAATCTTACTCATAGGGTCAAACTGTCCTTCACCCTGTTTGATTGACTTCCATAGCATCTTCAATGAATCATCAAACCCCATTACCATGCCGATAAATTGAGCATAAGTCTCATCAGCATATACTTTATCTTCAGGTGAAGAGCGTAGAATCTTACTCCAGCCATTTGCTGCTAGCCTGTCTGCCATACCATGAATCATCACAGCGGCATTAGATAACATGTTTACTTCGTGTGTAGTAGGTCCAGATAATAGACCGTTAATCCAGTGTTCAAAGAAAAGGTCTGTTGTACGAATACCATGTGTTTCACGAGTAGCTTGATTAAGAGATTTAAGGTCTTTAGACTCTCTAATCATTATAGCCATAGCTTTAGCACTGTCAGAACCACCAGACAACTCTAAAGCATCTGTCAGTTGTTGTACTGCTACTTGGCCGCCCTTAGCTTGTATTCTAAATGCTTGTAATGCTCTACCAGCTTCTGCAGTCATGCCTGATATTTGATGCTGGATAGCTACATGAGTTGCGCCCATTTGACGGAACTTCAGCATATCTTCCTCTGTTGCCTTACCATCTAATACTTTGTCAGCCATCTTTCTTAAAGACTCTGCTGACTGTACCAATAACTGCCTTCCTGCTGTAATTTGTGCAGCATTGAAGGCTTCACCTTGCTTACGACCTAACAGCTCTTCTAGCGTATATTTAGAGGCTTCGTTTTTAGTCTGCTCATTTGTTACTACACCACGTCTGGATTGTTCAAAATTCTCATTAGACTTCGCCATTTGGTTAAGCAAAGTATCAACATCTTCCGAAGTGTGTAGGTTATCTAGGTTTAGGTTTGATTTTGTCTCACCAGTAATAGGGTCTGTCGGCAAAGGCTCGCCCATCTCTACTTTAGCCTCTGGTTCTGTTGTTTTTTCTACTGCTTGTACCTCAGTCTCTACAACTTCTTTAGCTTCTGTTGTTGCTGCCTGTTTCTCTACCTCTGCAGCAGGCGGCTCTACAGTAGTCTTAACTGGTTCTTTAACAGGTAGAACAGTGTCTGCTACCTTTTCATCAGCACCAAGCACAGTTTTCTCACTGAACTCACCAACATTTGCCTGTTCAATAAGCTCACTAACTGGCTTTCTTGAACCTTTTACTAATGCTTTTACTATTTGTCCTGCCATCTTAATCCTTATCTGTAGAGTTGGTGTTTGGTATTCATTATCTGTGCTTTAACTTCATCAGTCAAGTCTAGTTTCCAGTACCCCTCGTCACCGTATGAGTTCACAGTTTTTTCCATCTTTCCACTCTTACCTAACAGCTTGTTCATAACATTAACCATTACTTCATCATACTGTTGATACATAGCGTTAGTTGTTGTCATAGGATTATCTAAATTAACCTTCTCTGTAGATTCTCCTATTTTAAGTTCAATCTCAGTAGCACGCTTCTCGCCCACTTCGCCCACAAGCTCTTCTCTAGTCAAACCGTTCTTCTGTTGAGAGAAACCATGATTATCTTCAAAGAAAATACTAAACTCATCCTTTCGCCATCTTTGCACTTGGCCAATAGTCTTGCGCTTAGAGTATTGAGAAGGCCATCTGTCAACATGAGTATCGCCATCCCACCAACCAAAGAAGTCGTCACCCTTGTTGATTGACTTCATAATCTGGTCCAACATATTTACTCTAACGTAGCTAGATGTATCTGACATAGGTGGAGTAGGGATTAAGTCTCTAACTTTACTAATCTTATTTTGTTGAAGTTGAGCATGATTTCTCTTGGCTTCAAGTGTTGAGCGCTTGCGTAATAAATGTTGAAGCTCAAACTGAGCTTTAATCAAACCATCTTTATCAAAAGCTCTCTTCATAACTTCAGCTCTTGTTGTGGCAAACTCAGTGTTAATATTGCCATACTCGATGTCTGACAATATGGCTAAAGCATAGTCGTTCTCAAATGCGTCATCCAAGAACTCTTTACTATCGCTGCCTTTAAGCCTGTCCCATGCAGTACGCTTCTCTTTTAACCACTTACCGAAGTCTTCGTAAGAATCAGGGTCAAAGTTATGTACCCCCCTCTCGTGGTAATATAAGTCAACTAAATTTCTAGTCTTATTCTTTGTATTCTCGAAGAAATCAAACTGTGATATTCTCTGTTCATCTGTTACAGGCTGGCCATTAACCTCTTTAACCATTACCTCATCAAAGAACTCTTGACGTTTTTCCTTAACAAAACCGTCTTGTAAATTAACATGCTCGTTATGATTACGTACGTCTGTTGTAGTCTTGTTGTAGTCTTTCCGTAACTCTACCTCTAATGTTTTAATATCATTAGCTTTGTCACCGAACTCTACAGATAAGTTTTTAATCTGTTGCTGTTGCGCTCTGAAATCTTGTACCCAATCAGATTGAATCTCATCAAGTATAGTAGCTTGCTTGTCTTGCATATCCCAAGTGTGCCTTCTTGTCCATGACTGAACCTTCTGGTTCTCAAAACCACCTTGTTCACCAGCTAACTCACCCCAGTGTTTATCAGGAAGGTTATAAGTGCTTACACCTTTTTCTATGTCGCTAGCTCTTAAATCGTAATCATCAATGTTGTAGTAATCGACTTCGTAATCACTGGCTCTCCAACCATAATCACCTTCATGTGCTACAGTGTATTCTTTCCACAAACCATAGTGTTGTCTATCTGGGTCATTGTTTAAGTCATAGACCATATTATCTTGAGTGTGGTCGATAGCCTCACGTTCAGTGTAGAAAATTTCACCATCTTCAGTATGATAAGATGGTGCGTAATCATACATATCGCCATCTGAAAGCATCGTATCGAAGTCATCACTTGCCATAACAGTGCTTTTATAAGCATCTTCTGCATCATTAAACTCAATATCTGATTCTGGTATTGTGAACTTGCCATCACGCTCTGTGATATGCCCACTAATTAAAGCATCTTCAACTTTGCTGTGTTGGTCAGCCTTAGTCTCATTCCACCAATCATCAAAAGCCTCACCCCACTCCATAGGCTCATCATCAGAACCTGCATGACGATACATTAAATCATCCCAATCAGTTCTTACAACGCTTCTGTAACCAGTATCTAAGTCTTCAACATCAATATCATCGCCTCGTCTAATTGTATTCCAATCAACATCATCTACAGTTAGTTCTCTTGAGACATCATCACCGAATGTTCTAGCAGTAATCTCGTCTTTACGATTCAATAATAAATTCCTTAACATCCCCTTAGTCTGTTCAATATCAATAGGGCTGCCTTTCGCATCCATAAAGCTAATATGACCAAAACCAGAAGCTATTAACTCTTCATCCTTAACACCAAAAGATTTTGCTGCCTTAACTAAATCCGCATGAGTCTTGAACACAACATCATCATTCAATGAAAGAACAAAATTCTCTAGCTTAGAATAAATCTTCTCATTCCACTCTAAGGTCTTAATATCATCTAATATTGATAACTTAGGGTTAGTCTTCTTGTTGGTCTTAATCTCTTTGCTGACTTGTCCTGCACGCTTGATTAACGCTTGTTTCTCTGCATTATCAGTAGTTTGTCCAATCTTAGCACCAAGCAATCTTTGCTGTACTTTCAAAGAATCACCAGAAATCTCAGCTATGTATGTCTCTGCGTTCCCAATACTGAATTGACGTTCTACATTAACCTTACGGTTGTCTGTAATATCGTCTAATAATTTACGAACTGATACTTTATCAAACCCCTTGATAGGGTGGAAGGTAACAACTACATGCTCTTGCTTAGTCTTGCCTTTGTTTTTGCCCTTTAATACTTTTTTAACTTTGCCTTTAGAGTCTAACGCAGTCTGTGCCTTAACAACTAATTGGTAAGCATCTTCACCTTTGTGTTGAAGTGTATATACAAGCTTCTCAACACCTGCATCATCTACTACACGCCTAGGCTTAATCTTTCTAACCATATCAATAACTGACAGAATATCGCTAGGCTCTTTGAATGTACAAGCCTTGCCAACACACCTTGCAGTAGGAGACATGTGAATGTCAGTTACATGAGTCATGCCATAACTCTTATTACCAAGTTTAATTACCGCTTGATGATAGCCTTGTGCTAACTGGTCTGTAATTACCTTGTTAATCAATAGTGCAGCATTAGGATTGTCTTGGTTTAATAGGTCAAGCATGTCCTGTTCATTCTTAGGAAGCTCTCTTGAATCAATGCCTTTCGCCTTCAAGTCTTGTATGATACTTTGTAAAACACTGTCAACTTCTGCAAGCTGTTTCTGAGCAGGCGACTTGTAATTAACAATAGTCTCTGGAATAAATGCAGGCTGGTTTATATCATTAAATGACTTGTTCCAATTGCCTTCAATCCATCTAGCAACTTGCTCACCTTGAGTCTGTGTGTACATTCTCTCAGCAGTAAGCTGGAACTTAGTTGTGCCATCTTCGCCCACCTTCTTGCTGTACTTAGCTTGGAATACATCATCTAAGTCTTGTATCTCTTTCTCAAGCTTTGACCATGTTTGTTGCTCTGCCTTGTTTAATGGCTTACCATCTAAAATCTTCTGTGAAACTTTACGAGCAAAAGAACTACTAAGCATCTTGGTTTTAGCTTTAATGTAGGTATCACGCTCTTTTTCTAATTGTGGTTTAAATTGTTTTGGGTTAGCACCTGCAACATGACCATCAATCGTATCAATAGCATGTTGAATCTCATGCCAAATCTTGCCTTGCACCAGCTCGCCATTTAAGTCATCAGCATATACATAAATCGTATTAGTATCAGCATCATAAGAAGATGTCACTGTACCTTTCTCAGTAGCACGCTCAAGTTTAAGTGTAGCGTTCTTCATGTCTGGATGCTTTAGATATAAGCTATCCGATTTAAGTATGTGATTCAAAGACCATGAGCCTGGGTACATATCATTGAACTTACTCTTAGAATAATCACCTCTGAAATGCCACTTGCCATCAGTAGCTCGGTACATACCTGTCTTCTGCCAAATCTGGTCTCTAGGTAGTCCGTATGCCTCATATACATCAGCGTTTACTTTGAATCTCTTAACCCTATTAGCAAACAAATTCACTGAGCCATCTGTAATCCAGTTGACACCTTTATCCATTAGAGTGGCATACTTCTTCTCACTCTGAATCTTACTAATTGCAAGACCCCAAGTGTCCTTCATGCCATGTCGATTAATGAAAATAATAGAATCAATAATGCCACCTAATGCGGCCTCTTGTACGCCAGCACTTAGGAATCTTTGTCTAAGCTTCATCCATACTGGGTCATCTTCTTTAGGGGTAACATCCATAGATGCTAAAGCTTCGCCTACTGGGATTCCTAATATCTCAGCATCGCCCTCTGCTAGTTCGTTTAATACGTGAATGATGTTTCCTTGTTCTGGTTTCATCATTACACCAGCCATATAGCCACCAGTCATGTTAGCTACCGCAGCACCGCCCTTGGTTACTAATGCTCTAGCACCAAAGAATGGAATCATATACTCAGTCATTACAGAAGTAATGTTGTACACCATTGAGTCTCTATTCTTAGTCTCTAGCCTCCAAGGCTTGCCATCTCTCTCATAACCTGAAAACTCTGCAACTTCAGTGATTAACTGCCATGTGTTATTAACTGTCTCTACAACACCCTTACGAAGTCCTGCAGCAACATCTTCACCAACTTCTGCTGTGCCTTCTACAACCTTCTCAATGTCTGTACGGTTATCGCCAAGAGTCATCAGGTCTTGAGCATTATTCTTTCTGATGTCTAGTATTGATTGTTGTGCGCCCTTCATCTGAGCATAGACTGATTTGTATTCGTCACTCTCTGGGTTTAATGTGTCAAAGCCTAATGTTTGGTCTTGAGATAGTTGGTTGCTTAAATCTTCCACTAGGTCGTTCAAACTACTAAGCCCTTTAGTAAGAACCTGTCTTCTTTCTGTAACCTTTAGTGCCTTAGCTTTTAATTCTTTACCTAACTCAATATCAGCTTTACGCTCTGCAACCGTACTAAATGTTTTAGGTAGGTTATATACATTAACAATATCTTGACGTTTTTTCTGCCAAATTTTGTTATTACGTACTTGAGCCTCATAGATATTGTTTCTAGCTTTTTCTGTACTCTTATCAGTGCCAAGCTCATTAATTCTGCTTTGTAAGTATTTGTTTTTGCTTGTATATAAATCCCTAGAATGACCTAACACTTGATTTCCAACAAACGCTTGCATCTGCTGTTCAGAGTCTCCTAACTGGCCCTCTTGAATATCCATGAACTCACCACCACCTGGATGATAAAAACTCTTATCATCTTCAGGAATTAATGATGTTGACTCAGTGTAGTCAGGTTTAACCATCCAATCCATCGTTCTGTATTCAGTCTCTTTCTTTTCTTCTTTAACTACAGGGGCAAACCTATTAGACATGTCCGCCATGTACTGAACATTAGGACTCTTAATAATCTTCTCGTTCGTTACCTTAGTCTTGTATTGGTTATCAGCATCTGCGTTGATAGCAATGTTCTCTGAGCCAGTATTAGTAAAGTTAGGAACTACTTTTGGTCTTTCTTCACGTGTTTCGTAGAAGTGAATTAAGTCAGTCTCTGGATATAGTTTTCCGTAGTGGCTTAACCATTGATTAAAACCTGGACTGACATCTTGGTCATCTGGATGAACTAAAGGCTCTACTTGAATCTTTTGTATCTCTTGCTCTGACATCTATAATTCCTTTATTGTATTGGGCAGGTTCTCGAAAGCCTTTCTAATGATTCTTCATAAACTGCAACATTAGCTGATAGTTTATACTTTTGATTGACAGCACTAAGCGATTTTTCGCAATTAATTGTTCTTACAGCTCGACCATCTACAATAGTTTCATCTCGAATGAATGTAGCTGGCTCATTGTCTGCCATAATCTTAATGTACTTGTCTTTAATTTCTGAGTAAATCTCTAGTGCGTTCTCTCCAGCAGCAGTTCTTATGTATAACTCATTAAGTGCTTCTTCCATGTAAACCTTCTCATCTCCTATCGCAAACATGCCAGCAACACCTTTTTCCTTTTGGAAGAACGGTTTGATACTCGCTGCAGCACGCTTAAATGATGGTGAACTTGTTACATCGTTGAATGTGCCATCTGTAGCATCTGTCAACATCTTAACGGTAGTATCACCAGATAATAGGTTGTCATTATAAAACTCTTTAATCCTAGCAACTTTTTTCTTAACACTATCATTAGTAGTCAATAGATAGTTAGTCATCTCAATCTTAGAATCTGCATCGTCAACTTTATACTTACCTAACTTGATAGCACTGGTTAAAAACTTATAATCATCGTTGCTATAACCATTATCATCCATCTGTTTAGATAAAGTATCTGAAGTCACTGTACCATCTCCTGAAACAATTGATGATAGTGATTCAATGAAATTATCAGACTGTACACCTTCAAGCTCTTCTTCTTCTTGCTCTTCTTTAAACTCAATTACCGCTTGTCTTCTATCCCAATCTTTATTCATAGCATCATAAATACGGTCTGACATAGAAGGGTCGTCTTCAGTACCTGTCACCGTCATAGGATATTCTGTAAGGATTGTCTCATTGAATATTACGTTGAGATGAGGCTGACTCTTGATGTACTTAATAGGGTTATCTTTAAACTCCTCTTTAAAGCCTATACCACGCCCTTCTTTTTCAGCTTGAACATACTCAGCCATAAGAACTGACTGATAAATCTCAAGGATTGCGTTTTCCTTTCTAGCTTTAATAGCACCATCATCAAAATGATTGCCAGGCACGTTTAACATGTCTGTCAAATCAGCATCAATCTTCTGGAAGTGCTGATACATATCCTTTCCGAAGCTTTCAGCATATTCTTCTATTGTTACTCCACCCTCAAGCTCTTCTCTACCAATAAAGCCTTTGTAACCATCATGCCACTTCGTTACAGCTTCCTTACCAGACATAGCAGCAGTATCAACGCTTGCATCAAACTTCTTGTCTATCGTTACAAGACTCTTTAAGAAGTCTTTTTCTTTCTGCTTTTTGTAGATTTCCCTTTCATAAGGTCCTGTTACTTCTTTAATCTTTTGAAGTGCAATAGCTTTGAATGTAGGGTTTGGAATACCAGATACAAAATCATCACTATATTGTAGTACAGCAGCATTGAAGTTCTCACGATTCTCAATGTTGTTTTTATCGTTAGCGTATTCATTGATAGTAGTTTGTACGTCTAGCTCAATAGCAGCACCGTAAGCCTTTACAGCAGCATCATTAAATGCTTGACCATAGACTGTGCCAGCGTTGAGCATTTGAATCTCTTTCTTTTCTTCGCCTGTAGCTGCTAATAATCCTGCTTGTGCGCCCTGTGATTGTAGTAAGTCTGTTTCACCTGCAACGTATTGGTCGTAGAAAGTTCCAATAGTGCTAGATACTTGATTCCAAACATCCTGAGAACCCTGTACAGGAACTGCTTGGACTGCTTTATTTAGTTTGTATGTTTGTCTTTCAGCCATTATCCGCCCACCTTCATTCCAAAGTAACTGCCACTGCCACCTTTAGACGCAAGCGTAGTTGCTTGATTGTACCCACCAATAATAGATGTGCCTGCTTTTATAACAGCCATCTTCTTAGCATTGTTTGCTTTAGTCTTATAACCTCTAACCTTGTTGCCTACAGTAATCCTCTCTGCTGCAGCATTAAGCCTGAAGTTCATATCACCTGACTTTATGCCCTCAATGAAGGAAGCACTAGCCAAGCTAATACCAGATGTTGCGCCTGCCACTACGTTGGATGCCATCATATCATTAAATTCTTTTGTAGCTACTAAAGCTCTACTCTTCTCAGCAGACTCTTCTTGTTCTATGTTTGCTTTAGCTTCATCGCCAGCAGCTTTAGCTTGCATCACTGAGCTAACTACCGTTGCGACTACCATTGCTTCAATACCCATACTATCCTCTCGCTTGTACTTCTAGTGTTAAACCCAACAATGTCATAGGCATTGGGTCACTTTGAGTTACTGTAACCTGTGTACTCTTAGAATATCCAAGTAACGGTACTGTTTTAATTCCTGTGAACGATGATATGCCTGTGCCTAATACACCGATACCAAAGTTTCTTACTGGTAATGCTTTACCATTGATACTAATTCCACTAGCCTCATACAGTTGAGCAGATACTTTTAGGATTCTTCTCATCTTAGTATTGATAGGCCCACTCTGGAATTGAATATTAACTGGCATTGTCTTAATCTCTAATGCGTATTCTAAACCAACCTCAACATCTGTTCCGAACTTATCAAGTGTAATCTTGCCAGCCACTGGTGTCTTCTTAGCGTGTGTATAACCATCTACCCTTACTCGACACTCCTGTCCGTCTAAATGATTCGTTCCTAGTGTAACCTCGAAGGTTGTAGCGTGTGTTGCACCCGATACTTGTACAGCTGAATCAGTATAGTAATCATGAGTCAACGCTTCAACATAGTATTTAACCACACTGTTGATTGTTCTCTTCACATAGACATAAACAACGTCTTCTACTACTGCAACATCCATGATAGTGCCTTCAGTAGTGAATTTAGTCCATGCTTGTACATTCTCAGCTCTATTCGTAATGAATGTGGCCATAGTGCCATCACCATTCACGATATAGATGTAGTTACCCTCGTTAATTACATCACCAGTTAGGGATGCCATTGCTACAGGGTTGTTAGTTAAATGAGGTGCTAGAAGGTTAATCTCAGTGGAGTTGTATGAGTCTTCGGCATAAGTAAACAAGAACTCTCGAACTTGCTTACCGTTTCGTTGAATAAACACAGTAGCACCATCAACATTTAATGGGCGTACACTAGGTAACGCACCAAATCTGGTCTGCCTAAGAACACCCATGTTGCTAGGTTTAATAGGTCTGTCTGGCACATGGAACTCACCGCCAGTAGTAAATACTTGTAAGTGCGTACCTGATACTAAGTATAGGATAGCATTTACGGAATCTGTATCAAGGGTTACATCGATAGACTGGTCATCTCTTCCTGAACCTCTATTGAAGTTAAAGAAGTCACCTGTCACTGAACCCCACAATGATTGAGGTAAGCCTGTAGAGTTAGAGAACCATAGTCTGCCTTCATGGAATGTTGCAACACCTGGATAACCATGTCCTGCTGACCATGCTGGTTCTTCTAATGAAGCATCAATACCTGCAATACCATTGTTATTAAGGAACTCTTTTAGTAGTTCACCAGTAAAAGTTTGTGCGCCCACATTAACTGAGTTAATTCTAATTACACCATCGTTACCCTCGAACATGCCATTAACATGGTCTGCTGTAAGGGGTGAGCCACCAGAGATATTTATCTGCGCTGTGTCACCAACTACATAAGATGAAGACTGTGGTGTGAATGTAGCATTGTCATAATCAGCATTAAAATCAAATGTTGGTAGATAAGAGAATGAGATGTTTGATTTAGTCCATGTAGTGTGTGAAGCACCACGAACAATCTTAGCTACAGCATGACTCTTGTGACACATGATTAATGTATCAGCTGATTGAGTCCAACCAAGCTCTGGTAACTGCGCTGCTGAGTATGTAGTAGTCATGTAATCATTACCGCTACCGTTTATGTTTGTTTGTTGTACACCGTCTTTATAGACATACATCTTGTTAGGTGCGAACACTAGAAGGTATGTCTGAGTGATATTGAACTCAAACTCAACGAATCTAACATTTGACTCACCTAAATCACCAACGAACCTAAGGCCTTGTCTGCGTTTAACACCACCTTGGCCTAAACAAACTACATTGGTTAGGGTTTCTGCGCCCTTGTAGAAGGCCTCATAGTCATGTCTGGCTACTAATCTAGGGTCTAATTCACCTGCTGAGAATGTAGTTTGTGATGTGACCGCTTGAGGCATTAGTATCTAGCCCTAACAAGTGCCGAATCAATAGCTGGTGCTATGCTAGGGGTTGATTGTGAGTCAATAGTCTTAGCTCTTTGTAGTTGCTTCTCTGCTAATGCTGCGTAATACTCACCTTTAGTTGCAGATTCAGTAATAGGGATAGCGAATACAGATGCTAGTCTTAACTCTAATAGCTCTGTGAAGTAAGCAGGTAAGTGTGCCTCGTCTGGCTTGTATGTGTAATCCAAGACCATTGTTGTTTCGTTTGAGTACAGCTTGTCTGCGTAAATCTGGAAGTTATCATTGCCATAATCTACATGTTGAGCAACCAAGAAGTCAGTAGGTAGTTGATACCCATACTTCCACTGGTTAATCGGAGTAGATGTTAGTCTTGATAGTGTAGCTTTACTTGAAGCAAACCGCCAAGGGTGTAGTGACAATACGCTCTCAAGTGTAGGATGATATAAGTTAGAAGCAATCAACGCTGCTGTTGAGTCCTCAGTAAATGATGAGATAGTGTTCTCACCTATCAACAATAAAGCATTAGATGCTATGTCGATGTCTGTGTAGTTCTTAACTGCTGACATAATTAAAACCCAAGTTAGTTTAAGAAAGACCCCTCGTGAGAAGGGCCAGTCTTAAATCAACTCAAATATTAGTCTGAGTCAGTAGCAGTAACTACTAAAGCGTTGTTAGTATCAACAACACCAGAGGCGTTAGAGCTTACTTGGTAAATGCCACTAGCTAATGTTCCACCAGTAGATGTGTTAGCCATAATCAAATCGCCAACTTGAACATCACCAGAAACATTATTGAAATAACCAGCACCATCAACTACAGTTGTTGCATCTGCAGTTGAATAACCCCACAAAGTAGGGATAGATGAGTTAGCTGAGGTACTCATACGAGCAAAATTGCTTTTATCGAAAGCCATGTTATTCTCCTATTATTCAGTGATTTCTACTTTAACAATACCAGCTGTGTCGATAGTAACCGCACCAGCTTTGTACTTACCTAGAGATAACCATGAAGTTTTCTCAGGGATGTAGTTCACTTCTGTTGAAATGTCTAAACCAATAGCACAACCGATTGATGACTTATGGAACGCAAAACAGTCACGAGTTGTTGAAGCTAATGTTAGACCACCTTCTGCACGAGTCTCCATCATTACGATGTTGAATCCCATGAAAGTATTAAGCTCACCAGACATCAATGCACGAACAGTCGCATAGTCAGCTGAAGTAGCCTTCTCTTCATTTAACAAGTCTTCGATACCTGCAGCTGAAGTCAATAAGATACGGTCATCCATCGGAACACCATTATCATTTAGAGTCTTCGCAGCTGAAGTAATCTTAGCTACTGTTAAACCAGTTGAGCCATGAGCAATAGTTGAACCTGCTGATAAAGCATCAACGATTAACTGGTCAGCTCTACGACCCATTGCACCAGCAATAGTCTGTGCTAACTCTCTGCGCTCATCGAAGTTTACTTCGGCAGCATCAAAGATGTCAGTGTACTCACCAGCAACCCAGTTACCAAGGGTACAAGCTACTTTAGAGTGTGTGATGTCCATAGGTGTTACATCTGTTTGGCTAGCCTTTTGATTAGCTAAACCTTTACCCATAGTACGAAAGTTGTAAGTATCACCTACAACACCTGCTCTCATGCGAACTGCATCACGCAATTTACCTGAGGTTTGGAACGCGTGCTTTACTTCAGCATCAAACTGAGCGGAAGCTGCACTACTTAAATTGATAGACATTATGTCTTCTCCTTATGAATTAAAAAATTAATCTTACTTTTTCTCGATTCAAGTAGCCTGTAAGGGTTGAATCTAGCACTTTAGAGGTGCTTAAACTACCAATACAGGCCTAAAAGAAGGGTGTCTGTTGCCCCGATTATATCAAAACACAAGTGTTGTGGGTAGTTATTTTATGATTTCACTGTATTTGTGGGCGCAGAACCATAGTAATCCCTGAATTTAGCCTCTACTTCAGCACGATATGAAGGGTTTGACTCGTATCTTTCATCACCAATCATCTCATAAAGCTTCTGTTCAGTCATACTATCTACTGGTTTAGCTGTATCAGGTGCGCTTACTTGAGTTTCCCTAGACATTTGTCTCATCTTCTCAATCAAATGGAAGCCTGCAGCAGTAGTTGCCATAGATTGTAGAGTAGCATATTCACTCTCATCTAAGTTTGCTTGACCCCAGTGGGTAATGTCTTGGATTCTTTGCTGTGCGTTGTCACCAATCTTCTTAACCTCTTCTTCTACATCAAGGTTTTCCATCTGACCAGCAGTATTCTCAACATACATGTTCAATAATTGAGTGTGTGCATCCTGAGATAGTCCTGCTTCCTTCGCCCACTCACCGAACTGACCTAGTAAAGGGTCATCATCAGGGATTGTGTAGCCTAATTCTTCGTTTAGTTCTACCTTGTAACCATCTTCAGGTGCGCCAGTGAACGAACCTAACTTAGATTCTAGTCCTGCGTATGCCTGTGCTTGGTCTGCTACTGTCTTATACTTCCCAGTCTTAAACCAATCAGGTGTATCACCCTCACCGCTAACACCTTCTGATAACATCCACCCACCTTCTGATACTGGTGCTTCTACTTCTGGTGCTTCACTTGCTGTTGCTGTTGCATCTGCTAATATTGTTTCTTCTTGCTCGCTCATACATTACTCCACATAATTAATAATCGCCTTTCTCTCTACGCTTAATACAGGACTGAAAGAATCTAATGACACTATTCTGCCCCTCTCTAAAGTAACCTTGTCCTTCTGTTTGTCCAGGGTTACATACTGGTTGTCTAATAAACCTCTCATCAAGATGTTCCATTAGCTTCTTGCCACTGGCTGTCTTGAACACTGAGGCTATTAAAGCATCTAGTTCTTTACCGTTATCATTCAAGTTCACCTCTCATTGCAGCATCTGCTACTTCTGGGTTCTCTGCTGCTTCTTGTGCTAACGCTGGATTCTGCATCGCCATCTCTGCCATCTGCATCGCCTTAGCTTCTTGTGCTTGTGCTTGCTTCATTTGTTCACGTTGCTCTCTGCTGCGGATAAGCTCAGGTGCAACACCTAGTAACTTACCGATATGCTCAGGGAACGCTTCAAGGTCTAGGCCTATAGTTAATGCCTCTTCGCCCACCATGCCTGCAAACTGTACGAACTGTGCTAGTTTATTAACTTCATCCATGTCTTGCTGTTGAGCAAGTGGTGAGATAACTTTAATGTCAATGATTTGAGTGCCAACCTTGATGTCTGGTACATGTCCATTACGTTGAAGAATATCAATAGAACGCTTGATGACCTTGTTGATAAACTCTTTCTGTAATCTACCAAACGATGAACCGATGTCACTCATTAGTTCTTGTTGTCTAATGCTAATCTCTGTTGCTGACTTAGTAGGGCCTGCTACTGGACCTAACTGGTCATGATACAAAGCCATACGAATGTTGTTTCTTAACTCTTCAAGAATAAGCTGTGATACATTGAAGTTACCACCAGATTGTAGTTGCTCTAATGAGCCTTGCTGTGCTACTGGGATGACTGAACCAGGTGCTGTGTTCACAGTCCAAGGATTAAGTACACCGTCATCAACCGCTGTATATACACCAGCAATCTCTTTCTCAGCATTGTTCAATACAAACTTAACAACCTCGTTAGCTGTCTTAATGTCTGGTAGTGCTGCCATAACAGGACCACGACCATAACGCTCACCTGCTACCTTAGACCATCTGAATACAACCCAAGGGCTAATGTCATAGTAGTCTTCAAACACAACATGCTTTGTTGACTCTTCTATAATCACATACTCATAGTTATCGTTCTTAGCGTTGTAGATAGTGCCTTCAATCACTGCAATCAAATCATTAGGTTTCTCTTCGATGATTCGTTTGACTTGTGTTGATACTGTGCCTAGTGGCCAGATACGAAGTATGTCTCGTGCTGGTACACCATGCTCTCTGAATACTGTCTCAACAGTTCCTTGAGGACCATTCTCTAGTATGAGTTGCTTGATAGGTACAGCAGTGAACTTCAATAGGTTATCACCCTCACCTTCTTCTAACAACAATGCGCCTGTGCCTACTGCTAGGTCTAAAAAAGCTTCATTAGCTTCTGTTGCTAAGTTAGATTGATTAAGATAACTGAACAAAGTATTAGTCATTTGTTCTAGCTCACCATCCACTTGGTTCTGCTGCTCATTAGGTATTGAACTACCTGCTGATAACTTCGCCCACTTCTTGAATGGTGGTATCAATGTTGACTGTAGTCTTGATGCAAATCTCTGTGTAGCAATCAATGCTGTTGAGTCATAGATACGTGTGTTCTTCTTCGCACCTTGCTGGACATTGTTGAACACTTCTCGTTGAGGCAATGCGTATTCATAGCACTCTCTCCAGTGTGATTCCCATGTAGCACGATGCGCCTTTGCAGACTCGAACCTCTTAACAAAAGACTCTACTGCGACTTTGCTCTTCTTATTCTTTGGCATGTTTATCCTAGTGTTTTACTACGGTCTTCTGATATAAGTGATGAACGACCTCTTGACCTTGCTCTTGTAGTTCTACCGATGATTGCATCAGTACCAGCATTTCTTTTCTTAACTGCTGCAGCAGCTACTGGCTTACTACCACCAGTTTCTTCATTAACCTTATCTACCACTGCTTTAGCAGCAGGTGCACTACTCTTAAATAATGAACTCATCTTATACTCCTAGTTTGTCTTCTAGTCCACTAGGTGAGCCAGATAATAATGTTTGTTTACCGAACCTTCTGCGCTTCAGAGCTTGTAATCTGTTCTTCTTCTCATAGGTTTCTTCTCTTTGACTCTTGGCCTGTAACTTCTCAGCATCTATTTGAGACTGTGACTTAGCAGGTGTACTACTCTTAAATAATGAACTCATTTGTTACTCCTTAAATAATTATAAAGCTGTTTAGGTGTTACCACCCACCAGGCTCTAATACCTAACAAGTGTTTCATTGTGCTAACACAAGTCATCAATCCTCTAAAAATGAACCGATTATCCTCGTGCTTACTAAAATACACTAATTTCTGTCCATCTTCAACTATTTTAGCAGGAAAATCGACCTCATCACCAAAAGGCAGCACTTCAATCTCAAGACTCTGGCCTAATGGGTCAACTACAATCCAGTTGTAACCATCCCATGTGAAGGCATAACAGTGTCTAAACTCTTCAGTCGTAACAACATCCCAGAAGTTCTGACCTCTACCATTGACAAAAGCAATGTACCAACCATCTAACGCATCCATGATATGTCAGCTTTAGGTTGTATCTTATTCTGTGGTCTGTCTGCTCTATAAGCAACAGCAAAGTATCTGAACGCATCAGCATAGTGTGATGACCAGTCATGTAGTGGATGTGGTTTATACACGCCCTTCTTCTCATCAAACTCTTTGCGGTATCGTCTCAATGCAATAAGGCCATCCTTGCATCCTGTCTTCTCGAAGTAACACTTAGGTAGTATCTGTCTAACAGCATGTATGCCATCTTCAATAGTAAGCTTAGGTGCAATCCTGAAGTTGATGCCCATCTTACGTGCTGACTCTAGTCTTGACACACCTGTGCCTAACTCTCTCACACTAATATCATGTGGTGCGTAGTGCTGGCCCATAGTAACCTGGTTCTTAGCTCGCCAGTCATGTAGGTAATTGACATAGAACTGTAGGCCTTCACCTTGGTTCTCATACGAGTGAACTACTCTAACCTCTGTGCCTATACGTTGTACAAACCATATAGCTGTAGCATCTGCCATACCTAAATCCCAGTATGTATCAACTGGTATGCCTGGTTCAATAGGGAAGTCTAACACTTGTGAGTCATCAATGAACTTAGCAAAGTAAGCACCATCTCTATTAGACAAGACCTCTCCTTCCCAGACATGATTGTATAAGTCTAGGTTCTTCTTCTTTAGATGGACGCGCTCTAGCTCTAGCTCTTTAGGAAACCAAGGGTTGTCATTGTAGTTGACCTTCACACAGTATGAATCATCTGGTGGGTTCTCTACATAGCGCACATAGGTATCATCCATCTCGTCATTAGGATTGAAGCTTACCCATATCTCTGAGCCATTCTTTCTGATTGTTGGTATCAATGTTTCCCATGATGTGTATGTTATGCTTTCTGCTTCCTCACACCATACAATGTCTAGGCCTTCCATTGATTTAATCTTAGTGATGTTGGACCTCATACCCTCGAATAAGAACCTGCTGCCATTGCTGCCTAGTATCTGAGTCTTCTGTACATCAAAGTAATCTCTCAGTCCCATACGTTCAATCGTATCACCTAGCAGCTGCAACACTGAGTCTTGTATTGAGCGTTGTATCTCTCTAGCACATAGTATTCTTATAGGATTCTTCCATGCTGCGAGTACAAGTAGTTGAGCAATAGTCCATGACTTACCACTACCTCGCCCACCATACGCAATCTTGTATCTGTTTGGTTCTAAGAAAGGTTCAAACTTCTTAGTTATCTTCAGGTTGACCTTCATAGTCAGCTACCTCTCCACCATCTACAATAGTTACTACTACTTCATTATCATTCTGAGTACCACCAGATAGGTTAATGTCCTTAGCATCAGCATAACCTCTGTCTTTTAATATGCTTGGTGCAAACTTGTTTAATACTACTGGGTTGCGGTCTTCAAAGATGTGTTTATGTATCTCGCTCTCTACCCTATCCTTTAAGCCTTCTTTGGCCTGGTCTATCGCCTCAGCAAAGTTGTCCGACCTATTAATCCATTCGTAATACGTTGACCTAGCAACCTCGGTAGCTGTACAAGCACTAGATACATTACAATAGTTGGACAAGTAAGCATTGATAAACTTGACCTGTCTGTCTGTTAATCCTTCGCCTATCAGTATAGGTAAATCATTCATTAGTGCGCCCTCTGTCCTGATTCTGGTATTAGTTCTAGTGTTCCGTTAATCTGGTCAATTATTAGTTCATTGTGTACTTGTATAATATCAATATCTAGTTGGTCAGATATAAGGCTTAGTGCCATATAGTACATTGCACAAAACTCATCCTGTGACATGTTCTTCTTTAGGGTTTCTAGTAGTTGCATCTCTAACTCTAGTTCTTCAATTTCTCTGTTAGTCATGTCTTAATTCCCATAGATTTCCACCAAAGGTCTTCTGGCCTAGGCAGCACTATCCCATACTCACCTACAAATCTATCTACTTCTTCTAGGTAATCCTTCATTTCTGCCACCTTTAATGTTTTAGTTTCAATCGCCCTGTTTGTTATATTACCATCAAAATCTGTAGATTCAACCGTTCCTAGTAGTTTTCTAACCAGCTTATCGTGCATATCGTCTTTATTATGACCTATTTCATCACCGATAATTTTATTCCACATCCATAGTAATTTGTTTTGAGCGCCACTTCTAGTTAGTATGTCTCTGTCTATAGAAATGATTGCCTTCTCGTCATCGGGAAACTGGCTAAAGTGACTTACTATCATTGATTCGATAATATGTCGCTTCTCTTTCTTGCGTTCAATCAGCCGTTTCATGCTTACCTACACAATCACTACAATAACAATCTAAATCCATCATAGGGTCACACTCTTCGTCTTCCATTCTTTCAATATTTCCAAGGAAACAAGTGTCATCAAACTCAAACTTCTTTCCACAATCATCACATTTATAATACATATCTTTACTCACATCAATCCTTTGCTAACTAAAATCTCTTGTGTTCTTTTCATGCCCATTAGGTGGCTCAATAGTAGAAATTCCGATGAATAATCAGATTGTACACGCCCATCAAGAACATCATGACAATTAGCACAGGAATAAGCACCATGAATATCAAGACACTTAGCGCCCATACCACCACCATTAAGATGAGCCAACACCACTGTTTCATTATCAGGACCACCGTAACATCCATCTAGTCTGATAGTACATGCTTGACCCCTTGCTGATTTAGTTATCTTACTCATAGTACGTTTATCTGCCACTCAATACAGGCTTCAATAACATCTGCAACACTCGTTACTACTGCTACTTCAGCACCTGCCTCTTTAAGTTCTGCTATCTTTTCTTTTTGCACTTTACTTAAATAGCCTTTTTTTGAGTCACCAATAGCAGGTCGTTTAACCTCTAAGAAGTATGTCATGCCATCATGAATAATACAAATATCAGGTACACCTGCTTTGACACCTTCTGCCTTTAGTTTCTTAGCAACGATTAAGTTTCTTTTGCCACCGTTGGGTATTGCGAAGTACATCACACCTCTCATATCTAGGTACTGACATATTGCTTTTTGTACTTGATGCTCATGGTCAATCATTTCTCTGGTTCTCTTAATAGGTTGTTACAAATATCAATAGCTGATTCGCACACATGAATAGTGTTAGAGTTTTTGTCTGCTGCTCTTTTTATTTGTTCGAGTAAGTTCTTAATTCCTGATACTGCTGTTTGACATTGTTTGTGTGTATGCTTAACTGTCATAAATCCCTTTCCATTTCGTTGTTATCCTCAAAGTAACTAACTAGACCCATCGTAATAAGATGAATACTAGGTTGGTCTTTTTTTATTCTGTAGTCTAATGTTTGGACACTAATTCCTAGTATATCTGCAACTCTTTTGTTTGTTAGACCTAATCTCTTGAACTCTGCTTTAATGCAATCATATTTTATATTCATAATAGTCTTAATTATACCAAACATATACTAATAAATCAGTATTAATAATAGACTTCTTCACATTAACTTGCGCCCTTCGGTTGCTTGCTCGATGCTAAAGCATCCAAGCTTCTACTAGGGTAAAGCTCGTCACTTCGTTCCTCTGAGGGATAAATCCCCTTTTTAAGAGCAAGAGCAGTTCAGTACCATATTCGGTTAAGTTGTTGAGTTGGTAGATTCGGGGCAAAGAAATCCCTAGGCTAAATTAATAACCTAGAGAGATTCACATTCGTATAAAGCGCTTCGCAGTCTTCATCGGATGGTCACACTATTACATCAGTGACTCAGAGTTCATCGCTACCATGTACTGGCACTCACCCACTATAACTCTGCGCTAGATTTTAAAACACTGTACAGGTATCACCCTAGTAAGTTCGTAACAAAGGTCGTGGGCTTTACTTCCACTTGTCTGAGTCCTTCCTCAGAGACCAATGACTAATCTAACATCAATCAATAGCATACACATTTGGTGAATCTCTTTTTTTTATTCAGGTGTGAGTGAAGCCATTTGGCCAGACATATCACCTGTCGTGTCGGTGATGGACTATAAAGGACCACAATGGTGTATAATGGCCTTAGGTGTCGCATCACCTATTTCAAACCCTCGATTGATTCTAAGTCTTTCGGGGGTTTTCTTGTTTCTGGACATCATTATAAACAGGTTTATGTAGAAGGAATTAACTTTATTTTAAAAAAAGATTAAAATATATTTGCACTTCTGAAAACATGTGTATATAATACGCAGTAACTTCATCGGAAATGGTGGGGTTAAATTCTATAACAATACGGAGAAACACATGTACACATTTACAATTAACGGTTACAAATACACAGCAAAGTGGAATCACATTAGAAATAATGTATCGGTTTCAAACAACGGACTTGGAAAAGAGTTTGAAGTAATTAAGACAGAGCATGGCTTCACAGAGGTTATGCCATGTTTCAACTGGCAGGACACCAGTGAGCAACGAAAGAAAGTTGGTAACTTCCTTGAGGGAACTAACATTGTTGAGGTTTGTGAGTCAATATACAAGAACGACCCAGACCGAAGAGAAAACAAACTAAAGTCTCGCAGACTAAGAACACTTGAACGTGCAGCAGCACATGAGTTGTTTTGTGAAGATGGCACTACGCCACTATCACTTGAAGCTGCCCAAGACTACATCAATGAGCTTGAATGGAAAGTTAAGAACGCTGACTATAAAGCTAGAAACCCAGAGGTGGCGTAATGAAGGTAGTTGAATACCAAACACCAAGCAATGCAATCCGCCATGGGTTGCTGGTTGCAACAGGTAGAAAGTGGACTCAGTTAATCCTAATAGAACATCCTATCAGGGTTAC
>Ga0233446_1001004_pt1 | contig 23203 bp, 18 predicted proteins | sample SI_124_October20_4_FD_182780 | JGI IMG/M metagenome (GOLD analysis project Ga0233446, IMG submission 182780) | Seawater microbial communities from Saanich Inlet, British Columbia, Canada - SI_124_October2016_120_MG | ecosystem: Environmental > Aquatic > Marine > Inlet | place: Canada: British...
AGAATTGCCGCCCATAAAAGTACATCATCCCCCGTCAGGAATAGTCTGCTCACAGCTTCAGCTGCGGGCTAGGATAGTGTCTTATTTTTTATGTCCATTTTTCCATTTTCACCTGAGGCGGAACAGTTGCTATATTCAAGGAATTCTCTGAACTTCTTTTTTGAACTTCCTTTCTTTTTTCTAGAGAAGGGCTTATTTGCTCTGATTGAATCTTCTTTTCAAGTGAAAAAATGGTGAACCCTATACCTTAAAACTAAAAAACGCGGACCTTTGGTCTGCGTTTTTTCAGTAGCGGGGGCAGGACTCGAACCTGCGGCCTCCGGGTTATGAGTTTAGCTGCTAAATCCGCTTATTTTCACGAACAATTTCGCCGTTTGAGCTTACTTTCTGGATTCTAGTTCTGAAAAGCTCAGAAGACTGCGATGGCGAGCTTATCAAAGGGTGATAAAATTATATCATCCTTTGATAAGCTACAAAACAAGGTGTTCTATTGTTCTTATTGATTTTAGGAAGTTGGGGCCCATCCATTTTGTGGTAATTATAAAACAGAAAACAAAGTACATTCTATGCATATTTTGCTTTCTGCTTACTAACTTATTTTTAGAAAACAGCATGTTTCTTTAGTGATAGGTAGTAAGGTAAATTTTCCGATAGGCAGAATTCGCTATGGCAATCAATAAGCAACAAACTTTATTTGCACTAGATTGCGGCGCAACGAATTGGCGCTTATATCGTTCTGCCTACGAATGGACTGGAAATCGAGCAAAACTATTGGGGGAACCACAAGCTTCTCCAATAACCAGCTTTATAGACCGAAAACTACCTTCCATTATCTACCTAGACCCAGAAGGGGCTAATCTGGAGAGTTTTGGAGAGCTTGCCCAGCAAGAGCTGGAAAATAAGAAAAACCGGGGGCGAGTACGCGAATATTTCAAACCCTGTATTGGCTCTCATTTGGAAGAAAATCCACTACCCCACCAAAGGCGTTATACACACGCCCAAGCCATGCAATACACCAGATTATTGTTGTCAACAATTCTGGAGCAGATCCGGCAAGAAAAATGGCGAGCAGAGGCATTTGACGACCGATTGTGGTTCACATTTGCCTATCCAATTCACTGGCGCTACGAGCATGGAGGCAAAATCTTCGCTGAACATCAGCAACTTGTTCAGGAGTGCTTTGGCGACACATTCAAGCAGATTCGCTTTGTCGCTGAGCCAGAAGGCGCTATTCTCAGCTTGCAACATCGTGGCTTATTGGAAAAACAAAAAAATAACGATGTCACGCTCATAGTCGATGTTGGCGGCAGCACCACCGATATTATTGCCGGGCAGCTTGACCCGATCAATGGAAAACTAAATTATCTGGGGCGCTACGGAGAGCCTTTCGGTGGTGGTTTATATGATGCAGAACTAGCCAAATATATCGCCGATGAACTAAATATCCCTGCATCAGCACTCGCTGATGATCCATCGGCTCTGGTTTCTTTACGAGTATCCGGGCAGCGTCTAAAAGAATCTCTTAGTCGGCAAATGATGTTTCCAGGGAGAAATATCTCAACGCATCAACGTAATATCACCTTAGTGATGCGTGACGGTACTATTTTCCGCCGACTGGTTGCGCTGGATGAAGTTCGCTTCAGAAATGCTACATCTCATTTGGATAATGATCTCAGAAAGTTGATCGAAAAGGCTCTGACAAAAATTGCCGTCTCTGAAGAAGATATTGCACAAGTTGTTCTGGTTGGTGGCGGGGCACAACTCTTTACGATCATGAGCTTTTTGCGTGAACGTTTTGGCACAGAAAAAGTGCTTTTGGCAGATAATCCCGATGAAGTTGTTGTCCAAGGGATCGGGCTAGAGTATCAGGCATCCTTCGATGATATTGAACCAACGATTATTTTTCCTGCGCCAACTTCTAAAAAAATGCCAACCAAAACAGCTGTTTCTCTTCCTTCACCTAATTGGTTTCTACAACACGGGACTAAAGAATTCCCTATCCAGCCAGGTACGACAACGCTGGGGCGTGGGAAAAGCAACCATATCCAAGTAGAGGATATTAAAGCATCCCGTCTACATGCAGAAATAACGTTGAACGACAACAAACTGGAAATCACCGATAAAGGCAGCACGAACGGCACATTCCTTAATGGGCAGCGTCTAAAACCTTATGAAGCCAACCCAGTAAAAATTGGCGACATGATCTCCATAGGGAAAATAAAACTTAAGGTAGAGAAGATCAAGAATGGATAGGTGACTTATGACCGAAGAAACTCAGATCATTTCATCTGAAGAAAATCAACCAGCGCCCGAAGAAGATTTGAATGCTGAAACCTTGATGGCTGCTGGCGACGCCCTGTCCAAATCTATGCTTTTTGCTTTACGGCGCGATTATTTAAATAGCCCTGTTCTCGACGAAGAATACATCCAATTACTCGAAGAAACACCCATCCAACAACAAGATATTGCCTTCCTTGAGTTGGAACAAGTTGGCAAACAGATCAACGAATCCCCGCAAGAGTATGTTCAGGCGATCCAGACTACGCTGGCAGCTTGCCATGACCCTCGCTATCGGCTGGTTTTTCTGATCAGCAGCAATGGGCTACGAAACACGATTTTCATTGGCATCAGCGCCCAAACAGGCGGGACGCAACCCAAGATATTTGCCGAACAATTGGGGCAATTTCTTAGCTCGAATTGGCCCGGGACACGTGTCCGCAGCGTATCAGACTATAAGCGGATTGCCGAGCAAATTCACGTCCCGTTGAGTACATATCGGTACGCACGTGCGTTCACCGGGATTCCGTCTGTGAAATCGAGTAACAGCCCCAACGAATACCCCCAAAGCCTCGACCGACTCATGCGCGGATTACGGGGAAAGCCCTACATCTACATGGTGGTTGCAGAGCCAATGCCAGAGAGATCTGTTAGCAATATCGTCACCACTTGCCAGACATTATCAGGGCAAGTACATGCCTTCTCTAAAGCAACTATCCAACGTAGCCAAAGCTCGGGGCTTTCTAAAACATCCACAGAAACAGAAGGGGAAACAACCACCGAAGGCACTACAACGGGAAAAACGGAAAGTCAGTCTGCAACAAATAACAAAGGCGTGTTGGGCACTTCCCTTGAAAAATCAGATGGGGTGAACAAGGGGGCAAAGGCTGTTGGGCTTGCTGGAGTATCAGGCTTATTATTGGCAGCAGGCGGACCATTCTTGCTCTCCGGCATGTTAGGAATGTTCGGTCAGCTTCTTCCTTCCACCGGCTCATCAGATACAACAGGAACCACGACATCTGAAAACGAATCCACCAGTCATTCATCCAGCCTTTCTACTGGCAAAGCAACATCCAGTGGAGAATCGCTTTCTTTCGGGCAAGAGTATCTCAACAAACATGCCGAGGCTTGTATCAAACAATTGGAAAAGACAGCGGAGCGATTTGAAGTAGCTCGCGCACAAGGCTGCTGGAATGTTGGCGTTTATCTCATTAGCAATCAAAGTGAAGCCATCACTCAGGCGCAGGCTCAATTCAAGGCTTTGGTTAGTGGAGAAAAAAGCACATCCGAGCCAATCCGCGCGCACGATCTTGGGAAACTCTGGGATGGTCAGATTCAGGTTTCGCTGGACGCTTTTCAGCAACCGCCTTTACGCCTTTTTGCTCCACAAAATGGCGAACAACTACATCACCCCCTGGGGGAAGCTTTTGAAAATTTGACAACGCCAATGAATACAGAAGAATTATCTCTTCTGGCAAATCTTCCTTTACGCGAGATGCCCGGCATCCCCACGCAACCAGCTGCTTTTTTCAGCCTTAATCCGCCAAGATCAGACGAATCAACATCAACGCTGAAACTTGGGCATGTTCTCGAAGGCGGGGAAGAGATCGGGGAACTAAATTACGAGATCGATACAGATACGCTAACCCGCCATGTCTTTATCACTGGTATCACGGGCAGTGGAAAATCGAATACATGCAGGCGCCTGATCGAAGATATGATGGAACAGGGAAAGAAGTTTCTGATCATTGAACCAGCAAAAGATGAATATGTGCAGCTTGCCCTAGCCTACAACAAAGCAAATACTTTTAACCGAAAAATTGATGTCTATGTTCCCGGGCGTACGCATTTTGCAAAGACGCCACTGAAACAATTGAGGCTAAATCCCTTCGACATTATTCGTGTTCCAGAGGCTACCGCTCAGGTAATGCCCCATCTGGATCGCCTAAAATCCATTTTCAATGCCAGCTTCCCGATGTATGAGATTTTGCCCGTCATTCTGGAAGAAGCATTGGTAGACCTGTACAGTAGCCAAGGTTGGCTGGAGGATGAACTTCCGCCCGATGAAGTGCAATGCCCAACCCTGAGCCAGATGCACGATCGGCTGTCAGGACTGATACGCAGTAAAGGCTATGAAGAACGTATTACGCTCAATATCACGGCCGCGATGAAAACACGAATCAGCAGCCTGATGCGTGGCTGGAAAGGGAAACTCTTCGACCACCCTGTGTCTACGCCTTGGGGAGATCTTTTTGACCGTCCCGTTGTGATCAATTTACAGCAAATGGGTGATGATGCAGATAAATGCTATACGATGGCATTGCTACTCAATTTCCTGTATGAGTATCGTCAGGCACAACATGAAGTCGAGGGGTCACCCGAATCAAGCGCATTACGGCATCTAACGATCATAGAAGAAGCGCATCGGATATTACGAAAGACGGCTTCTTCTATTGGAGAATCCAACCCCCAAGCCAAAATGGGCGATATGTTCTCAGATATTCTCGCAGAAATCCGCGCCTACGGGCAGGGCTTAGCCATTGTCGATCAGGTTCCGGCAAAATTGGTGTCTGATGCTATTAAAAACACAAACTTGAAGATCATTCACCGCTTGGTTGCAGCTGATGATCGGGATGCGATGGCAAGCGCGATGGCGCTAAGCGATGAGCAAGCTAAAGTCATTGCGCGGTTGAAAGTAGGGCAGGCTATTGTCTCTGGCATTCAGGATGATATGGCATCTTGGGTGAAGATATTCTTTTCACCGATCCCCCGGTAGATGTAAAAGACGATAAAAAGCCCATTAAACGGAAGCAAGCCCAAAACAAGGAGGATACGATGTCAATCAAATTTCCAGCCGAAACGATCAAGAAAGCGATCGCGTATTTTTATCTACTCTCCTATTCTCCTCCAGAAAAGATCAGGGAAGTGAAAGACAGTCTTGCTCCCCTCCTGGAAGCGTTGGTTGGGGCTGCTGGGGTGAGCGAATCCAGTTTTTATGAAGAAATTATCCCTGAAGTTTGCAGGCGAATCGTCACTTTTCACGAAGATAGTCGAGAGCCAAGCCAGCGTTGGGTAGAGGCTTTGGTTGAAACTGCTTCCAAGGCAAGTAATAGCCCGCAAGACGCATATGATTTTCAGGAGAAGATGTCTGAAGTAGCTCAGATGCCGCAAAGGGCTTTGCCGAATAATCGTCTGCATCGTAAAAAAGGCTGTACCTTCTGCCATCTGCCATGTCGTTATGGTTTTTTTACCCTTGTTTCTGACCCAAACTTTTCCACTTTACGGGAAATGCTCAATGTTGAAGTAGAGCGAAGAAAGGAAACGCAGTCTGCTATTCGACCGGTTTGGCGTTTTTCACTAACTCATTTGAAGCAACTCACAGGGATAGCTGATGGCTACACCATAGAGAAAGGGCATTTAGGCAATTTGTCATATTGTTTGTTAATGTTGGCAATGGCAAAATCACGGTTGGCATTGCCCGAGAAACAATTAAAAGTCTATCAGGCGATAAACAGGGGGCTTATTGAAGTGAAATAGGAATTGAGACCTATTTTCATAATCGGGATCATCAATATAATTAGAGCAACAATAAAATAATTAACCTGACACATCACAAATAGCTTCTTACTCTATTCAGGACTAAAGCACAAGCCTTCTACGGAGGTGTGTTTTAGTCAGGAAAATGAGCAAGGAGCTTTTTCGTTTTTCAGGCAAAGAAAGGAGAAACTATAAGACCATAAATTCAAGAAAATGAGTTCATATCAGAGGCCCACAAATAGCATTTCAACTCTCCTCGCCAGAACTCACCCCAAGCAAATCAAATTCAACTACAAAAAACAAGTTATAAGGAGAGATCGAAATGAATGGCGAAAATATTATTTCAAACGAAAGTCAAATTGAAAGCGGTGAAAACCTCGATGCAGAAAAAGAAAAACTAGATGAGGCAACAAACGAACCGCGCTCATTTGTTGAGCAGAATGGCGATTATGAACAATCGGAAGCGATCCAAAAAGCATTGGAAGAATTACCGCTTAAAGATGAAAATACTGTGCTTAGCGATATGCCAGAAGTACGCGATGATTTGAGCGAGGTAACGCTTACCGGGGAAGATGATGAGAAGAATGAAGCAACCCCCATTAATCTCCCTGGACCACAATCTACGAGTGAAGGTGATGAAGATATGCAGCTGATCAGTGGTCCCGGCCGCGATGATTTGCCTGATGGTACCGGCATCCTCGAAATACCCCACGAGACAGTCGAGATGGCTGATCCGTTGAAAGATGAGAACACTGTGCTTGGTAACATGCCAGAAGTACGCGACGATCTGAGCGATATAACGCTTGCAGGGGAAGACGAGGGGAAAGAGGAAGCAACGCCCATTAATCTCCCTGGGCCACAACCTGCGAATGAAGATGTCGCACTCAGTCCTGATGATGTAAAACTGGGTGAAGAGCCTGAGCCTGGTCCCGATCCATTTGATGGCAGAGATTTAGCGCTCTCTCCAGATGATGTCAAGAATGGAGCTGAAGTTGCAAAAGATCACCCCGGCCCCGGTGGCAACATTGCTGCAGAAGATGATTGGGAGTCTCCCAATGTTAATGTTGCGCTTTCTCCAGATGATGTCAAGCTAGAAGAAGGCGGAAAGAGGATGGCTGATGTTGATCTTTCCCCAGACGATGTAAAACTGGAACCTGCCCCGGACTTTGAAGTTTTGAACGAAGGCGAACGAGCTGTGGTGGATGTAATCGGCAGAGCCATTGAAAATGAAGAGTATCGTGCTGCATTATTTGCCAACGCACAAGAAGCAACAAGCGGACATTCCATCACGGCTGAAGATCAAGCCGGGTTGAGCGAGATGACCTCGGAATCCTTTGAGTTTTTTGCTGCGGAAGTGGAAGCCCGTTTAGCTGCTGCCGTGGAAGAACAAACCCTGGCGCAAGTAGTTCATGCTGTTTGGCGTGACCTCAACCCCGGCGGGCTTGTTTACGTCCTGACCTACAAAATTCCACAATATCATCTTTCATAAGGCGTTCATAAAACCAGAAAAGGAGAAAGCAAATGAAAACCAATATCCGCGTTCAAAAGAAATACTTTATCTTCTTGTGCGTTTTGGCCATCTTTCTAAGCACGATGGCTTGTACAATACCCTTCAAGATCGTCCCCAATACCGGTCCCGAGGGAAACCCGCCCCCAGGCGAAGAAGAACATCCGAGGGAGGAATTCCCTCCGGGCGAAGAGCCACCTCCCGGCGAACATCCTCCCGGTGAAGAACCACCACCCCATGAAGATCCGATAAACAATGAAGAAGCGATCAGGCAAGCCTTGCTGGCAGAACTCGGCTGGAGCGAATCCGAGCTGCAACTCGATATCGGTCGAATGGACGATCGCTTTGCCGAAGGTGGGGTTAGCCAAAGCGGCGAAATGGGAGGGGCAATGTGGCTTGCTGCAAAAGAGCATAGCGGGAATTGGGTGATTATTCACCATGGGCATGATATACCCACTTGTGATAAAGTCCAAAGCTATAATATCCCGCCTGATTGGGCTCCTAACTGTTGGGATGAAGCCTCTGGCACAGTAATTGAGCGCTAAAGAAAAGGTAGAAATTAGAAAAAAAGAGCGGATATGGATAATCCGCTCTTTTTTTCTTTGTCAATCTATTCGCCTTGCTCCCAAGCCGCACAGTTTTGAAAACTATCATTGGCTTCATCCGGGCGCCCCAGCGTTTCCAGCAAACCGCCACGGTCACACCATATCCAAGCAAAAGGTTGATGCTCCTCGTTAGGGACAAGCCTAAGTGCTTTATCCAGTGCTTCCAGCGCACTCTCCAGATCACCTTGCTCAACATGCTTATGGCTCAGTTCTACACAACTTTCTGGTGTAGAGCAGGAGGCTCCTCCTGAAAATGCCATAAACGCAAATACTATTGCAATCAGCACCAAGACGGCTGCGATCCCCAATGCTACTGGTTTCTTTTTGGGTCGCTCACTCTTGATGGGGGACTCTGTATTTTCTTCAAGTACCTCTTCTGGCTCTTCTGAAAGGGTCTCGCTGGCTTTTGTGGCAATAGCTGTTTCCATAACGTGAGCAGGCTCATCATCCACGTGCGAGATGGGTTTATCCAGTAGGTCAGCAATTGTTTCTTGCCCCATCATTTCTGTTGGTAGTTCAGATATTTCATCCGACTTTTCTTCTATCATGGTCGGCAACGATGAAATATCTATTGATTCCGACGTTGCAGTTTCATCTAGTTGAGCGATTATTTCAGGCGTTAGCACCTCTTCAAAAGCATAATAAAGCGCCATCGCTGTTTGGTAACGGTCTTGCGGCTCTTTTTCTGCGGCTTTGAAAATCACCTTCTCCAGAGATGGCGGGATATTAGGTCTAAGTGTGGATGGGTCGGGCAAAGGCTCACTAACATGCTTATGGATAACCGCCAAAGGCGTGTTGGATGAAAAGGGCACTTTTCCTGTAAGCATTTCAAAAAGAACAATGCCCAGAGAATAAATATCGCTGGCGCTGTCTAAATCCATTCCCCTACCTTGTTCTGGCGACATATAAGTCGGTGTGCCGATTAACGACCCCGTGACAGTAAATTGCATTTCGCTCATCATTCGGGCGATCCCAAAATCTGTTATGAAAGCATCGTTCCTCGTGTTCATCAGGATATTCGAGGGTTTAATATCTCGATGCAGAATTCCCCGTTTATGAGCATAATCCAGTGCGCTTGCTACCTGACGCAATGTTCTTTTCACTTGCTCAAGCGGTAAATACTGACCAGTTTGGGATAACTCAACCATTCTCGATTGCAAAGTCCCCCCATTGATAAATTCCATCACCATATAATAAAGATCATCTTCATGGTCGAAATCATGAATCTGAACAATACTCGGGTGGCGCAAAGCAGCCACCGCTCTGGCTTCACGCTCAAAACGCGCCAGGAACTCTTCACCTTCCGAGAGATAGGTATGCAAAATTTTTATGGTCATATATCGGTCAAGTTTTTCGTGGTGAGCTTTATAGACTTCAGCCATACCGCCTTTTCCAAGGCGTTCCTGAAGTTTATATTTCCCAAGTGTAGTGCCAACCCTGTTCGCCATGAAAGTTGCTCCTAATTATGAGAGTGTCAAAGACACATATATTTTACATCAAAAATATATCTAAGATGGTGCCTCATACTTCAATGTTAATGAATAGTAGTCAGGAGATTATAATTTATGAGTTCATGATTTTGAATATAGCAAGTGCTTCGGTCTTTATCATTATTCATAGTGAATAAGAGTTGTATCTATGTTTGAGGTATCTAAAACTCTTTTCCCTATTAGCTACCTCCTTATGACATATAATCGACTTGTGATCTGTAAGGCTCATAACCCACAGGTCTTAGATTTAGCTGCTGATTTCGCTTAGATTTAAGAAAAAAAGACACCTCTTAGGTGTCTTTTTTCAGTAGCGGGGGCAGGACTCGAACCTGCGGCCTCCGGGTTATGAGCCCGACGAGCTGCCACTGCTCTACCCCGCATCGATTTAGCCCGACAATACTACCAAAGATGATGTCTCGCGTCAAGCAGAATACTAGTCTGCCATCCCGGTTACGCGCCCTCGCCCTTTTGCCTTGGATGTATAAACGCGTTTATCGGCAGCTTCGAGTAATTCTTCAGCGCTTTCGCCATCTTGCGGGAAATAAGAAATCCCCGCACTAAAAGAAAGCGTTATTGGCGGCTCCCCTGAAATGGGCGTAGAAAGGCTTTCATCTAATAAGCGTTGAACAAAAACTGGGCCTCTCTCTTCATCAATGCCTTGTAAAAGCAACACAAATTCATCGCCACCGTAACGAAAGAGCATATCCGTTGTACGCAGATCAGCCATCACGCGGCGAGCAAATTCGATCAAGACTTCATCCCCACGTGCATGTCCGTAGGTATCGTTAACTTCTTTGAAATGATCTATATCTAAAAAAACAAGAGAAAAAGGATAGCGGTATATTTGTGCACGATCTATTTCTTCACGCAAACGCACATCAAAAGCCTGACGCGACATCGCGCTAGTTAGATGGTCGTACATGCCATCACTATATTCGGCTGGCTTTACCTCCCGAAGACGACGACTAAGTAAGCGCATAAGCTCAACGCCAAAGCCGGGGATTAGAGCAAGCAATCCCTGAAATTTTTCCTGGCTTAGATATTTGAGCTTTGCTTCTGTAATAGCTGCTACAGTTGCTGTTCTTTTCACGTTTTCAAGCAAGGCAATTTCCCCAACAACATGCTCTGAGCTTCGAAAAGTAAGTAAACGTGGATTTTCTAAATCGCCTTGTAAAATGGCAAGAACGCCTGATGCTATCCAATATAGTCCATCAGCTGCATCACCCTGGAAAAATAAGGTTTCACCAACTTCTAAACTAAGATCGGATCCATAGGCCTCGAGAAACTCTTTGAGGCCAGAATCAAACTCTGATTCAGAGCTTTCTACTTTTTCTCGCTCAGGAACATGCTCATAAGCTGATTTAAGTTTTTTCAAAATCGATTGTGGTAGAAGTTCTTTCTTTTTCATAAATTTATCTCGCATTTTTTCTCACCATTCTAGCACAAAGTTCTTCATCATATTTGGCGTCATCTTTCGAATTAGCCAAAAGAACAGAAACTCCTTCTAACTCATCTTCACGCGTACATCGACCGCTACAACATCATTTTTTAATACAGTCAGCGGATTGATCTCGATCTCAGCGATTTCGGGCAGATCATACACCAACTGAGATAGACGACAAAGTGTGTCTACAACAGCGGCACGGTCAACAGCGGGGATATTTCTATAGCCATCCAGCTTTTTGCCTGCCCAGGTTTTTGATAGCATTTTCTCTGCCTCTCTGGATGAAAGCGGAGCGAGCGCGAAAGCGACATCCTTCAACCCTTCCACTTCTATGCCACCAGAACCAAACATCATTAATGCGCCGAATTGTGGATCGCGTACCGCACCAACGATCACTTCTTGCCCTTCTGGGATCATTTTTTGGATGAGAACTCCGTCCAGCTTCGCACGCAGATTTTTGGCTTGCACCCGCGCCATAAGCATCTCGAATCCCTGGGCAGCTTCTTCCGCAGACACAACATTGAGCAGGATACCGCCAACATCCGATTTATGGGGAATGTCGGGCGAGGCGATCTTCATCACGATGGGGAAACCAAGCTCTTCACCGAGCTTTGCCGCCGACTCTGCATCGGGCGCGAGCTTAATGGGCGATGTTGGGATGCCGTAGATATTCATTAAACGCTCAACAAGTTCAACGTCCAGCCAGCTTCCGCTTTTGGCAGATGCCAGAGCCACGCGGATGTCTATTAAGTCGGCATCCGCTAAGGGCGCGGGAGATTCATTCATCTCCCTTAAGAATTCCGCTCTTTGAACGAGACGTGCCAAAGCTGATGCGGCTCTCTCGGGGAAACGATAATCAGGAATTTTCGCCGCCTGCAAACGCGCAGAGGCTTCGGCAATTTGCTCGCTGCCCATCAGCACAACGAGGGTCGGTTTTCGGCTGGCTTGGATGACGGGGATCATCGCATCGACGGCGTTTTCGGCGGGATACATGGGCGGTGCGGGTATGAGGACGAGGGCGGCATCGGTGTTCGGGTCGGCGAGAAGGGCACGCAGGCTCTCAGCATAATGCGCGGCGGTGGCAGAGGCAAGCATATCGACGGGGTTATTTACGCTGGCTGCGGAAGGAAGAAATTCATTGAGTACGTTCAGGGTTTGGGGACCGAAATTGGCAAGTTCGAGGGTATTATGCTCAAGCGCGTCAGCGGCGATAACACCGGGACCACCCGCATTGGTCAATATGGCTACACGCTTTCCTTGCGGGAGAGGCGACCATGCCAGAGCGCGTGCCCAATCAAACATCTCTTCAGTACTATCTGCGCGAAAAACGCCTGCCTTTTCAAAGGCAACATCAAAAGCAGATTCTGCGCCCGCGAGCGCACCTGTATGAGAAGCCGCTGCCCGTTGTCCGCTTTCGGAACGCCCCACTTTGAGTGCGACTATTGGTTTTTTAGGAATAATTTTGCGAGCTTCTTCAATAAAACGTCTTCCATCGCTGATATTTTCAAGATAAAGCGTGATGACTTTTGTATGCAGGTCTTCTGCGATGAGCGGCAAAATATCGGTTTCGCTAACATCGGCTTGGTTGCCGAGACTGATCAGACGTGAGAAGGAAAAGCCTTCTTTTTTAGACCAATCTATCAGCGCAGCACAGATAGCACCCGAATGGGAGATAAAAGCGATTTCGCCCGGGCGCGGCATGGGCGGTTGGAGGAAAGTTGTATCGAGGGGAAAATGCGTATCGAGCAGACCAATGCAATTGGGTCCGATCATGCGGATTTTGTATTCTTGCGCGATTTTCAACGTTTCTTCTTCAAGGGCTGCGCCTTCTTCGCCCGTTTCGCGAAATCCGCCAGAGACAAGAATAGTGGCTTTAATCCCACGCTCGCCGCAGGCGCGCATTGTTTCTGGCGCGTATGTTGCTGGGATAACAAGAATTGCCAAATCGACAGGGTCAGGAATTTCGACAATAGAAGTGAGCATCTCATGCTCAAAAACTTTTCCGCCTTTGGGGTTAACGAGATGAATTGCGCCAACATATCCGCTTTGGATCAAGTTGCAAGCAACGCCATAGCCGAGCTTTTCAGGATGAGATGACGCGCCGATAACGGCGATGCCGTTGGGTTGGAAGAAGGAGATGAGGGAGTTTTGTGTCATTTGTAGTTTTAGTAGATTCAAAAGAACAAAATATTGAACTAAATTATACTCGCCCCAGCGTAAAACCATCTCTCATTGACCCCTCCCCTAATCCTTGCTATCATCATCTTATGAAGTTCAAAGAAAATCTCCGCCAGCTATTGCTTTGGCTTTCGCCCGGATTGGGTGTTAAACGCTGGCTTACTTTTGTTTTGGCCGGCATTACGCTTTTCGCGGTCGGTTTGGCCTATCTTTTATTGGATATTTACCGCACCGCGCCCGAAACCTGGTGGCTGCCCAGCCTCTCTTATCTCGCCCTGCGCTTTTTGCCCCGCCCGATCCGTATTCTGATCTTTGCAAGTATCGGCGTTGGTCTCGTCTCCTTCGGGATTTGGGGATTAAACCGCGCACTCCTGCGTCCCTTCCTGCGCCCGGGAAAACAAGTCGTGGATGAGTTATCTAAATACCGCCGTCAAGGACAAGGTCCGCGTATTGTCGTCATTGGTGGAGGGCATGGACTCTCCACGCTCTTGCGCGGGCTAAAAGCCTATACCCGTAACCTGACAGCCGTTGTCACCGTCGCAGATGATGGTGGTTCATCAGGGAAATTGCGCGAGTCAATGGGCATCCTGCCCCCGGGCGACATCCGCAATTGTCTAGCTGCGCTCTCAAATGATGAAACAATGATGACGCAGCTTTTCCAATATCGTTTTAGCGGCGCAGATGGCTTAGATGGGCACTCTTTTGGTAACTTGTTCATCAGCGCGTTGAGCAATATCACAGGGTCATTTGAAGAGGCTGTTGCAGAATCAGGGCGAGTGCTTTCAGTGCATGGGCGGGTACTCCCTTCCACTTTGCACAACGTCAAATTGGTCGCGGATATGACCCTCCCGCATTCAGCATACGAAGTCCGCGTAGAAGGGGAAAGCCGTATCCCGGAATTTGCGGGCAAAGTACGCCGTGTTTGGCTGGAGCCGGATAACGCACCCGCCTTCCCACCTGTGATCCAAGCCATTTTGGCGGCAGATGTGATTGTGATCGGGCCAGGCAGCCTATACACTAGTATCCTGCCGAATTTATTGGTAGCAGACCTATTATCCGCGGTTGAAGCGAGTAGAGCGTTAAAATTATTCGTTTGCAATATCGCTTCCCAAGCTGGTGAAACAGATTCTTATTCCTGTTACGATCATCTCGCAGCTTTGGAAGCGCATACCGGTAAAAACTTGGTTGAATTGGTCATCGCAAACGATTGCCAAGAGGCTATACTTCCTAAAAATACAAATTGGACAGAGATCGGCGACGAATTCTCTGGCGACCGCAGACTATACACCGCCGATCTGCTTGATAGAGAGCATCCCTGGCGGCACGACGCACAACAACTGGCACAAACAATTATGGACTTATATTATGAGCGCACAGGTCCAATGGGATAATATTTAAAAAATGTCTAGTCAATCTTTTGCAATATCTGCCAATCTATTGTATAACTCATAAAATAAGATATAATAGATCGGTTTGAATAAAATTTCACAAACCATTAACCCTTAATTTTTCAGGAGACAAATAATGACAGTAAAAGTAGGTATAAACGGATTTGGGCGCATCGGGCGTCAGCTTCTCAAGATCATTTTGGAACGTTACCCAGATGAACTCGAAGTAGTCGGCATCAACGACCTTTGGGACACCAAGACCAACGCACAGCTTTTCAAATACGATTCCAGCTACGGAAAATTTGACGGCGATGTTGAAGTTGTAGATGGCAACCTCGTCCTCGATGGCAAAACCATTCAGGTTTTTGCTGAGCGCAGCCCCGCTGACCTCCCTTGGGGTGAACTTGGCGTAGATATTGTTTTTGAAGGCACCGGCGTTTTCCGTGACCCCACCACAACCCCTGGTCCCCAATCCCATATTGAAGCTGGTGCAAAGAAAGTTATTCTGACTGCTCCTGCAAAAGGCGGTGATGTTTTCACCGCAGTCATGGGCGTAAACGACCAGGACTATGACCCTGCAAAACATCATATCGTTTCGAACGCATCCTGCACCACCAATTGTCTGGCCCCTTTCAGTAAAGTCATCAACGACACCTTCAAGATCAAAAAAGGTTTGATGACCACCATCCACTCTTATACCACCAGCCAAAATGTGCTCGATCTCGCCGACAGCGATCTGCGCCGCGCCCGCGCTGCTGCGCTCAATATCATCCCCACATCCACCGGTGCTGCAAAAGCAATAGCCCTCGTTATCCCCGAACTCAAGGGCAAACTCGATGGCTACTCCCTGCGCGTTCCCACCCCCACCGTCTCCATCGTGGACGCTGTTTTTGAAGTAGAAAAAAGCACAACAGCCGAAGAAGTGAACGCCGCTCTCAAAGCCGCTGCTGAAGGTCCCATGAAAGGCTTCCTCGGCTTCAGCGAAGAACCCCTTGTTTCAATGGACTACAAAGGCGACGAACGCTCCTCCATCGTAGACGCAGACTTGACCGCCGTCATGGATGGTAATATGGTCAAAGTGGTCTCCTGGTACGACAACGAATGGGGCTACGCCACCCGCCTGACAGACTTCGCAGCGAAGATCGCTAAAAGTTTTTAATTTAGACCCTAAATAAATGTCATTGCGAGCCGCTGATGTTTTTCAGCGGCGTGGCAATCTCCCTCACCATTATGGAGATTGCTTCGGCGGTAAAACTGCCTCGCAATGATGTTTTTTTGTATATTGGAGTAAACCATGCTCAATAAAAAAACACTTCACGACATCAACGTCAAAGGCAAAAAAGTCCTCGTGCGCGTGGATTTCAACGTCCCGCTTAAGGATGGCGAAGTCGCAGACGACACCCGCATTGTGGCAGCCCTGCCGACGATCAATTATTTACTGGATGAAGGCGCTGCACTGATCCTTACCTCCCATTTAGGACGCCCGAAAGGCGAAGCCAAACCAGAATTTTCACTTGCTCCCGTTGCCGAATATCTTGCCGGCCTCGTAAGTGTACCGGTTAAATTCGCCACCGATTGTCTTGGTGATGTTGCCCAAGCAGCTGCCGCATCCCTAAACGCTGGCGAAATTCTCCTGCTTGAAAACACCCGCTACCACGCTGGCGAAAAGAAGAACGACCCCGCTATGGCAAAAGAACTCGCAGCTATGGCAGATGTCTTCGTCAACGACGCTTTTGGCACAGCCCATCGCGCCCACGCATCTAATGTTGGTGTGGCAGGTGAATTGACCGCCGTAGCAGGCTTCTTGCTTGAAAAAGAACTCAAATATCTTGGTGATAGCATTGCCAATGCCGAAAGCCCCTTCGTCGCCATTTTGGGCGGCGCAAAAGTGAGCGACAAGATCGGCGTTATCACCAATCTACTCGACAAAACCGACAAAATCCTGATCGGCGGCGGGATGGCGAATACCTTCTTCAAAGCCCAGGGCTACGAAATGGCAGAATCACTCGTAGAAGCCGATGCCATCGACACTGCCCGAGAATTACTAAAAAATGCCGGGGATAAATTACAGATTCCCGTTGACATGGTCATCGCTGATGACTTCGCCGAGCAAGCCCAAAGCAAGGTCGTTCCCGTTGGCGATGTCCCCACTGGCTGGCGTATTTTGGATGTCGGTCCCGCAACAGTCGCAGCATACGCATCCACATTAGAATCTGCCAAAACCGTCGTCTGGAATGGGCCTATGGGCGTCTTTGAGTTCCCCGAATTCGCCAAAGGGACTTTCGGCGTGGCTAAAGCAGTTGCCGCAGCAGATGCAGTCTCCATCATCGGCGGCGGCGACTCGGTCTCTGCGATCAAAAAATCCGGTCTTGATGAACAAGTCAGCCATATCTCCACTGGCGGCGGTGCATCGCTCGAAATGCTCGAAGGCAAAGTGCTGCCCGGCTTAGCGGCATTAGCAGAAAAATAGTTTCAAGACCCCGTTTTTATAGCGGGGTCTTTTTACAATCTGGTAACACCTAGAAAACACAATTTTATTGAAGTGGGCTATAATTTGGGACTAAATAGTCTGAGAAGCCGATCACCAAGGAAAAGCTTATGTCTTTCACCACAGGAGAAAATGTAGGGTCTTACAGGATCATGGAAAAGCTGGGGCGAGGCGGTATGGCGACTGTATTCAAAGCCTACCATGCCTCGCTGGATCGTTATGTTGCTTTAAAAGTACTACACCCTGCTTTCCTGGAAGACCCTAACTTCTTGGCACGTTTTCAACGTGAGGCGCGTTTAGTCGCCAAATTGGAGCATCAAAATATCGTTCCCGTTTACGATTTTGCTGACCACGAAGAACAGCCTTATCTGGTGATGAAATATGTAGAAGGGGAAACGCTCAAAGCACACTTAAATCGTGGTCGCTTATCTCCAGAGTTGGTATGGGATGTCGTAAACGCAGTTGGTGCGGGGCTGGCACATGCTCATAACGAAGGCATTTTGCACCGCGATATTAAACCCTCGAACGTGATCGTAGCAAATGACGGGAGAATTTATCTCGCCGATTTCGGCTTGGCACGCATTGCCCAAATGGGAGAATCAACACTTTCTTCCGATATGATCATGGGCACACCCCAATATATCTCCCCCGAACAGGCAAAAGGCGAGAAAAATCTCGATAATCGCACTGATATTTATTCCTTTGCGGTCATGCTCTATGAGATGGTTGTAGGGCAAGTCCCTTTTAGCTCGGACACGCCTTTTTCCATTATTCATGACCATATTTATTCTCCCCTTCCTTTACCGCACTTGGTTAACCCGAGCGTACCCGACGAAGTAGAGCGCGTCTTGCTCAAGGCATTGGCAAAAGAACGAGATGATCGTCATGAAAATGTTGAAGCCTTAAGTCAGGCATTTAAACAGGCATGGGAAGACAGCAATGTAGACATGGCAGATGTAACGATGACTTCACCTATTCGCTATGTTGCCCCAGCCCCCACGCCACCACCTACCGTACCTCCTGTTGCAACTGTAGTCCAAGAAGCAAAAGTAGAAGAAGCTACTCTTCCGCCAGAAAAGACGAAAATCGCTGAAAAGCCTAAGAAGAAAAAGAGAAATTGGTGGGCTTTTATTGCCGTTGTCGTATTGCTCTTCGCAGCTATCGCTTTCGCCATTAGCACATTAGGACAGGACAACCTCCTCAACAGCCTCGAAAATGAAATTCCCAACGAGGAACTCCCGCTTCCTCCTCTCAATGAAGAGGGAGAAGCCCCCCTCCCGATGGGCGAGGAAACGCACCCTGATATTCTTGCTGCTCGTAAAGATGTTGGAGAAAACCCTGACGATCCCTATGCACACCGTGACTTGGCCCTTGCTCTGCTGGACAATAGTGAGAGAAAAAATCAGCTTGTCTACAAGGAACTTTCTCTAGCGGCAGACCTCGCCGGTGATGACTTGAGATTCTTTGAAGATACAGGATTTGCGTTCATGGATCGAGGGGCTTTTACCGCAAGCGCTGCCATGTTCTTACGTGCAACGAAAATATCTCAAGAAGTTGGAGAAGATGCTGAATGGTTCATATCTCTCTTCCATGAAACAGCCTATAAAGCCGCCAGCCAACCCGAAATGCCCAACTATCTCCCCTTTGAAGAAATTGGCAAAATTGATGAGCCGATGATGCTCATCGTCCAAGCTCGCCACACTTTTTATCACGGTGATCCCGAAGATGCTATGGGGCTTTTGAATGAAGTTAAACGCATCAAGCCTGGCTTTCCAGAAGCTCTCCTCTTCGAAGGAGAGATACATGCTCGCAGAAAAAACGCAGACGAAGCTCGCCAAGTCTTTGAAATTCTCTTGGCAGATCTTGGAACACCAGAATGGATCGTAGTCGAAGCCGAGAACGCTCTTAGTCAATTACCTTAGAAAGCAAAAAAAGTTTGCAAGACTGAAAACTCTTGTAAGCGTATTAATCAGGAGTATATTTATGCGCACCCCCATTGTTGCTGGAAATTGGAAAATGAATAAAACCGTCGAAGAAGCCCGCGAGTTGGTTTCTGAAATGCTACCCTTTTTGAAAGATATGCAGGGTGTCACCACAGTGCTTTGTCCACCAGCACCTTCTCTTTTGCCAATCGCGGCAATGTTGGAGGGGACAGATATTGGTCTCGGTGCGCAAAATATGCACTGGGAATCAAGCGGAGCGTACACGGGTGAACTTGCTCCCGCTATGGTGAGCGAGTTCGGACAATACGTCATCCTCGGCCACTCCGAGCGGCGCGCTTATTTCGGAGAAACAGACGAAACCGTGAACAAAAAGATACTCGCCGCCCAGGCAAATGGCTTGATCCCCATCGTTTGCGTCGGCGAAAGCCTTGAAGAGAATAAAGCCGAGCAAACAGCCGATGTGGTATCCAAACAGATCAAGGCTGGCTTGGCAGATGTGAGCACTGACCTTGTCATTGCTTATGAACCGATTTGGGCAATTGGTACCGGTCTTGCCGCAACAGCCGAGTTGGCAAATGACACCATCAAAACCATCCGTGCGGTTTTGGCAGAACTCTTTGGAGAAGAAGATGCACAAAATATCCGCATCCTCTATGGCGGTTCAGTCAAGGGGAGCAACGCCGCAGAGTATTTCTCCCAATCCGATATTGACGGGGCACTAGTCGGTGGTGCAGCTCTCAAAGCCGATGCTTTTGCAGAAATCGCAGCAGCGGCACAAGCTGAAGTTAAAAAATAATAACGACTGAACCTTGCGAGTGTTTGAAACGCTCGCAAGGTTTTTTTCTTGCCTTGACAATCTCCTCCCTCAACGGTCTTATTTGGCTCTTGCTGATGCTGGTGCCACTCATTTTTTTACAACGCGCCCTACACAGAGAAGTGCAGGCTATTTTTTTGATATTAACCCGCCGGGCAAACTTAACCACAGTGCTTTTTTCTGTACTTTTTTTCCCGGGAGTTTTCATTCACGAACTTAGCCATTTTCTGATGGCAAAAATACTCTTTGTCCCGACCGGGAAATTCTCTCTTATCCCCCAATCTATGCCCAACGGGACTTTGCGCCTTGGCTATGTTGAAGTCTCAAAAGCTGACATCCTGCGTGATTCGATCATCGGGATGGCGCCTCTCATTGCAGGCGGACTTTTTATCTCTTATGCCGCAATATATAAATTAAATTTGCTCCCCCTTTGGGATGCCTTGCGTGCCGCTGACTTTGGCACATTTTGGACAGGGCTTGCCATGCTCCCTTCTCTGCCTGATTTTCCACTTTGGTTTTATCTTACATTTGCAGTGAGCAGCACGATGCTGCCTTCTGCTTCAGATCGCAATGCTTGGCTGCCTTTAGCTGGCACGATCACTCTCTTGGTCGCTATTGCCATTTTCTCAGGCGCAGGCGAGTGGATGCTGGGAAATCTCGCGCCGCCCCTTGATCGCTTCTTTCAATCAGTGGCAACTATTTTTGGCTTAAGTGCAGCAGTGCATGGGTTGCTGGTTTTACCTTTAATGCTGATCCATAAGGGGGTGACACGAATAACAGGGCTGGATATTCAGTAAGCAAGAAAAGCTACAGTTCCTGAGCGGAAGGCAACTGCTTTTTGAACCTGTAGTCGAAGGAGACCTCTTTATAGCATCACTCTTCGACTGCGCTTTGCTCCGCTCAAAGACTGGAGTATTTCATTAGGTATTTTGATGTAATCGCTCTATCCTTACACACCCCATACTTGCAAAATTTCTGCTGCTGCTTGCTCTGCAAGACCGAAATGATTTAATACACAAACGATTTTCTTTTCAGCAGCAATTTCCATATCTGAAAGTGATGATGAGAATCTCCCTAGAAGTGTTGCGCGGTATTTAGCTTCAGAGAGTCTTTCTGGCTCCCGATTTAGCAGCCTGAAGACCCATTCATTTCCACTTGGTGCGGCAAGATAGGCAATTCTCATTCGATCTCCCCATGCCGGAATGCCCGCGATCTCATTTTCTTTCAGGTGCAACAAGGTAGGGATCACAGTTTCAAGATACATCTTTTCTTGAGTAGCAGTCTGCATATCTGCCAGCAAAATGGCATTATCCGCGCCGGGGCGTGACTGATAGCGATAGTAAATCTCTGTACGGGGGTAAAAAATATCTGCATTATGAATGTCTTGAAATCCCTTCTCATTCTCTTTTACGAAAATATAAGGGGCTTTATGGTCTTCATCTGGGCGTACATCCCGTGTACCAAGCAAATAAATACGGGGGAGTTTCAGTGACCTTTCTTTTAGCAAATTCTCCACGCGCTTCATTACATAACTTTGCCCTGCACCAGAAGCACCATTAAGGGCAAGAATGCCTGCATCTAGCTTTTCTGTTTCTTTTGCGAAGTCGGCTACTTTTGGCAACTTTGTCAAAAGCTGATCATATTTTTCTGCCTGCGAGAGAATTTTCTCTTTCTCTTCTTGAGAAAAGGAAAGTAAAAGAGGGGTGATTTCATCTAGCGTAGTCATTTTTGCTCCTTTTTTAGGTTTTTATGCTGTGCCAAATTGTCTATCGCCGGCATCGCCCAAGCCGGGGAGAATATAACCAATATCATTTAGTTTTTCGTCAATGGAGGCAAGATGAATGGGCACATCGGGGTGTGCTTCTTGCATCGCCGCGATTCCCTCAGGAGAGGCGATCATGGCTACAAATTTAATGCGACTCACGCCCCAACGTTTTACTACTTCTACAGTAGAAACTGCCGACCCACCGGTAGCAAGCATCGGGTCAAGAATGAGACAAACCGAAACTGTTGGTTCGATAGGCAATTTGTTGTAATACTCTACCGGTTGCAGAGTCTCTTCATCCCTATATAATCCTATATGCCAAACTTCGGCCGAGGGCATTAATCCCCAAACACCTTCGACCATGCCTAATCCTGCACGAAGAATGGGCACTAGCCCAATTTTTTCTCTGAGTTCAGAACCGTCGGTTATGGCAAGCGGCGTTTCAACCTTACGTGGAGAGATCAGCAAATCGGCAGTGGCTTCATAGGCAAGCAAGGCTGAAATTTCGCGCACTAATTCGCGAAATTTTTTCGGTTTGGTCTTCTTATCACGCAGGCGGGTCAGTTTGTGAGCAACAAGGGGGTGTTGAGATGGATATATAGTTGTCATGTTTTTCTCCTTATTTGAGGCTATAGTTATTATAGCGGAAGTTCACCTTACAAAGTTGTGGCTCATAATTGCTGTAGGAGTATTGACCCTAAATCATTTTAAATGTACGCTAAAGAAAATTTTTATGATTTGTTCTGAGTTCAGAAACGGGAATATAAAATTATGAACAAAAAGCGAAGTAATAAAGGGCGTTGGGCTTTTTCTGGGCAGGGATTAATCGAGTATGCGATTTTGCTTGCTCTACTAGCATTGGTTGCCGCAGGAGGGCTTGCAGCAGCAGGCGGGGGAACAGGTGAAGCCTATGAAGAGGTCACGAACCTTTTTGGCACACCAACTCCAGAACCACCTGATCTATACCCTGACGATAGAATCACAATTAAGGTAATTGATGCAGCTGGAGGCGGCATTGAGAATATAGTTGTTTATATGTTTAAAGATTCCGGTTCTTATGCCGGTAAGTATACGCGAACAGATGAAAATGGTTTAGCTGAGTTTCTTGATATAGAGGATGGTGCTTATCGCTTTAGAGCAAATTTACAGGGGAAAGAATTTTGGTCTGAGACCCTTGTATACCCAATTCAGCATTTCGCAGTAATTCAAACGGGGCAAATGGATTTCCCGGTAAAGGTCGTGGATGCTCTCGGGCGCGGTATCAATAACGTGCGCGTTTATGCTTATACAGATAAAGGTGGCTGGGTAGGTGCCTATGGCAATACAGGTAGCAATGGGATTGTTACTTTGCCCATGGTTACAGGGAATTTCAAATTTAGAGCATTTTATCAGGGACAGAGTAATTTTTGGTCAGAAGTTGCGATTGTACCTGATGATGGGCAGGCAACTATTTATACTGGGCAAAAATCTTTCCCTGTTAAGGTTGTTGATGCAGCAGGGAATGGGATTAGCGGTGTGAGGGTTTATGCCTATACAGGTAAAGGATCATGGTCTGGCGTTTATGCAAATACCGGTAATGATGGTGTTGTAAATCTTGATATGGCAGAAGGAGAATTCAAGTTTAGAGCATATTACCAAGGGTGCGTAAAACGGTGAAAACGCACACCTTAAACGGTTGATGTCGCACAGTCAGCGGAGGAGAGAAGACTGGCGAAGGAATTGTACTCTAAGTGTTCGGCATACTCCGTTTTGCCCTGAGTTTTCGTT
>Ga0233446_1001028_pt1 | contig 22750 bp, 28 predicted proteins | sample SI_124_October20_4_FD_182780 | JGI IMG/M metagenome (GOLD analysis project Ga0233446, IMG submission 182780) | Seawater microbial communities from Saanich Inlet, British Columbia, Canada - SI_124_October2016_120_MG | ecosystem: Environmental > Aquatic > Marine > Inlet | place: Canada: British...
GGGTTTTAAAATGTTGCGTTTTCTTGCTTTTCTATTTTTTTGTTTCTTTCTCTCCGGCCTTATAGCCAGTTCCCGCTGGAATCAACCTACCGATAATAACATTTTCTTTCAGCCCTTCAAGATTATCGATCTTACCAGAAACTGCTGCTTCGATAAGAATCTTTGATGTTTCTTGAAAAGAGGCGGCTGACAAGAAACTCTTAGTTGAAAGAGATACCTTGGTAATACCAAGTAATAACTCTTCCCCTCGAGCTTTTGCTCCTCCTGCTTTTTCTATTTTTTTATTTTCTTCATCAAGCTCAGTCATATCAATTACACTACCGACAGAAAAATTTGTATCTCCGTCAGATTTTATACTAACCTTAGAAAACATTTGCCTTGCAATAACTTCAACGTGTTTGTCATTTAAAGGCTGTCCTTGTGAAGAATATAAATATTGAATTTCATTAATAATATATTTTTGAGTCTCTAATTTACCAGCTAATTTAAATAATTGCTGTAGATCAAGACTTCCCTCTGTTAACTGTTGACCCTTTGTAACCATTTCGCCATCCTTAGTCCAAATATCAAATCCCTTTGGAATTAAAAACTCTTTAACTTTTTGAACATTACTTGAGACTATTATATCATTAGTCAAAATTCTAGCTTCTCCGTCTTTTTTAGCTTTAACTTTACTTCTACCTCTTAAAAACAAAATATCACCTTCATTAACCCTATCTCCATCTTTAATTTTAACAACAACTTTCTCTCCGCCGGCTGGCGGATTTTCGCCCTTTGCCTTTGGATTAACAAATTCATATTTTTCTTCTTCGATCTCTTCATATTCAAGTTTCAAAACTTTTTGACCAGGAACATTTTCTAAAATAACCTTTCCTGTTGCGTCTTTAATTGTTCTTTGTTGTTGTTCAATTTTAACTCTACCATCTTCATCCGCTAAAATTGCTTTACTCTTAGGATTTCTTACCTCAAACAATTCCTCAACCCTAGGAAGACCCTGAGTAATATCAGCTCCTGCCACACCACCAGTATGAAAGGTTCTCATAGTAAGCTGAGTACCTGGTTCACCAATTGATTGAGCAGCTACAATACCGACTGTAGCGCCAAATTTAACTGGTTTATTAAAACCAAGATCCCAACCATAACATTTTTGACATACCCCCTTTTTACTCTTGCAGCTAAGAACAGATCTAATTTTAACTCTTTCTAAATCTATTTCTTTAATTTTATCTTTTTCTTCTTCTCCAACTATTCCTCCCTTTTTAGTAATTACCTCTTTAGTTTTTGGATTGATTATATTCTCAAGTACAGTTCTCCCTAAAAGCCTATCACCCAAAGATTGACCAAGTCTTTCACTTTCTTCTTTGGTCATTTCGTAACCATGACTATCGCCACAATTTTCCTCGGCTATAAAAACATCCTGAACAACATCAACTAAACGTCTTGTTAAATATCCGGCGTTAGCTGTTCTAAGGGCAGTATCAGATAAACCCTTTCTGGACCCATGAGTAGAGATAAAAAACTCTAATACATCAAATCCTTCTTTAAAGTTTCCTTTTACAGGAAGTTCGATAATGTCACCGGATGGACTACTTACAAGCCCCTTCATTCCAACTACCTGAGTAAGCTGACCCCAATGACCCTTTGCTTTAGAATCAATAATTGTGTAAATAGACCCCTTGGTACTAATAGCATCTTTAGCCATTGAAACAATCTTATCTTTAACCATTGTCCAAACTTCAATAATTTTGCTGTGTCTTTCTCCTTCGGTTAATAACCCGGCATTATATTGTTCTTTAATATTTTCCACGACCTTATCAGCTTCTTTCAAGATAGCTTCTTTTTCTTTAAGCTCTGGCAAGTCTCCCATCCCCCAAGAAAGTCCTGAATCAGTGATATGTCTAAATCCTGATGTTTTTAGCGAATCTACAAATTTAACTGCGACCTCAAGACCATAGTTACCTAAAATCATTTTTACCATCCTTTTTAATGATCCAGCGTCTTGTTTTTCATTTACATATAAATGATCTTCTGGTAAGGCTTGGTTAAATAAAACTCTTCCAACAGTAGTTTTAATAATGCCACCGCCTTCACTATCCTTAGTTTTTCTTGGCGTTCTAACTCTAATTAATTCTCTTAATTTAATTTTTCGAGCATTAAAAGCATAAATAGCCCTGTTTTCATTAGCAAAGGTTTTAATTTTCTTTTCTTGTTCTTCAGTCAATTCTTTTTCAAGGCTAGTCATATAATAACAACCCCATACAATATCTTGATTAGGTGTTACCACTGGATCTCCTGTTGCTGGTTTTAATAAATTTTTACTAGATTGCATAATATCTCGCGCCTCTCTTTGAGCCTCTTGGGTAAGCGGTACATGAACAGCCATTTGATCACCGTCAAAGTCAGCATTAAATGCACTACAAACCATTGGATGAATTTGAATAGCCTTACCTTCAATTAACATTGGTCTAAAAGCTTGAATACCTAGACGATGCAAGGTTGGAGCACGATTTAATAATACATAAGAATGAGAAATAACATCTTCTAAAATATCCCACACTTCCGGTCGTCCTTCATTAATAAATCTAATAGCACTTCTTACATTATGAATAACCCCATCTTTAATTAATCTGCTAATTACAAATGGTTTAAATAATTCTAAGGCCATTTTCTTTGGCAACCCACATTCATTAAGTTTTAAATGAGGACCAATAACAATTACACTACGACCAGAATAGTCTACACGCTTACCTAAAAGATTTTGTCTAAAACGACCCTGTTTACCCTTTAAGATATCGGCAATTGATTTTAACATTCTCTTTTGCCCAGTTGATGCTACTACGGTTTTACCATGACGAGCACTGTTATCGATCAAGGCATCCACTGCCTCTTGTAACATCCTCTTTTCATTTCGACAAATCACTTCTGGCGCATTCAATTTGTTAAGTTGTTTTAAACGATTATTTCTATTAATAACCCTTCTATACAAATCATTAAGATCAGATGTGGCAAATCGTCCACCATCCAAGGCTACCATCGGTCGAAGATCTGGGGGAATAACTGGAACAACTGTAAAAATCATCCACTCTGGCTTTACATCATTCTTTTTTATATTTTCTAGCAGCTTTAACTGCTTAGCCATCTTTTCTTTTTTAATTCCTTTGGCTGTTTTAATTTCGGATTTTACCCGTTCTGTTTCTTTTTCTACGTTTATTTTTTCAAGTAATTTTCTAACTGCCTCAGCCCCAATACCAGCTTCAAACAAATGACCATATTTAAAAGATAGATCCTGATATTGCATCTCTGTTAAAATCTTAAGCTCGCTTAAGTCTTTTAATTCTTTTTCTGAGGAACTAAATAACTCTTCTAACTCTTTTACTGCTTCTTCTTTTTCTTTAGCCAACTTTAACAGCTCTTTCTCCCTTTTATCATCTTTAAGCAATGCTTTTATTTCTTGGGCTTTTCCTTGAAAGTCTTTACTTATTTTCTTTTTCTTTTCTTTAAATTCTTGTTTTAATTCTTCGTGGGCAACTGCTTTTAATTCATGGTCTACGTCGATAACAATAAAATTAGCAAAGTAAATAACTTTTTCTAAGATCATTGGCGACAGCCCTAAAAGTGTGCCAATCTTAGAAGGGACACTTCGTAGGAACCAAATATGGCTAACAGGTGCTGATAAGTCAATATGCCCCATTCTCTCACGCCTAACAATTGACCTAGTTACCTCCACTCCACACTTATCACAAACAATCCCCTTGTATCTTATTTTTTTATACTTTCCACAATAACACTCCCAATCTTTAGATGGGCCAAAAATCTTTTCACAGAAAAGTCCGTCCTTTTCTGGCTTTTGTGTTCTGTAGTTAATGGTTTCTGGTCTTGTAATTTCACCATGGGACCATGAATGAATCACCTCTGGAGAAGCGATTCTAAGCCTAATAGAATCGAAGTCCATTGCTTTTATTAAGTCTTGCATATAAATATATTTACTAATCCTGCTATGTAATAGTAAATTATTACTTAACAGGTTTATTTTAGATTATTTAAATTATTTCTTGTCTTCTTGTTTTTCTTCTCCGCCAGCTGGCGGATCAACTTCAGCTTCCTCTACTTCCTTTTTTTCCTCTTTAGGAGGATTATTCTTAATATCCCTTCCTTCTTTTAATAATTCAACATCAAGACCAAGACCTTTAAATTCTCTTACTAATACATTAAAAGACTCCGGTATATTTACCTTCTGAATCTTTTCACCCTTGATAATAGCTTCATATGCTTTTGATCTTCCTGGAACATCGTCAGATTTAATAGTAAGCATTTCTTGAAGGGTGTGAGCTGCCCCATATCCCTCAAGAGCCCATACTTCCATTTCTCCAAATCTCTGACCACCAAATTGAGCCTTACCACCAAGAGGTTGTTGAGTAATAAGAGAGTAAGGACCAATAGACCTTTGGTGGATCTTATCTTCAACCATATGGTTAAGTTTTAACATATACTTATAACCAACAACTGTTTTATTATCAAGCGGATCACCCGTTCTTCCGTCATACAAAGTTAACTTACCGTCTTCTGGATATCCATACTTTTTAAGCTCTGATTTAATAATATGTTCTGGGATACCAGATAATGGCGGTGTAGCCACTTTATAACCACCGGCCTTAGCCGCTAATCCCAAATGAGTTTCAAGCAACTGTCCTAAGTTCATACGAGAAATAACTCCTAAAGGTGATAAAATTACATCAACCGGTGTTCCATCTTCAAGACAAGGCATGTCTTCAATTGGAACAACTCTGGACACTACACCCTTGTTACCATGACGACCTGACATCTTGTCTCCGATTTGAACTTTTCTTAAATTAGCAACAGAAATCTGGATAGATTTAATTACCCCTGGAGAAAGCTTATCTCCGTCTTCCCGAGAGAAGATTTGAATGTCTACTATCTTACCATGTTCCCCATGCTCTAAAATTAAAGAGGTATCTCTAACATCCTTAGCCTTTTCTCCAAAAATCGCTCTAAGCAATCTTTCCTCACTAGACAACTCTGTTTCTCCTTTTGGGGTAATTTTACCTACTAAAATATCTCCTGATTTAACTTCAGCACCAACCCTAATAACACCTTCTTCATCAAGGTTCTTTAATTTATCTTCACCTATATTTGGAATATCGCGAGTTATAACTTCTGGTCCAAGCTTGGTGTCTCGAATATCAATAGTATAGTTATTAATATGAATAGAACTAAACAAATGATTCCTAACTAATTTTTCAGAAATAATAATAGCGTCCTCATAGTTATATCCCTCCCAAGACATAAAGGCTACTAAAATATTTTTACCTAAGGCTAATTCCCTTCCATCAATTGACTGACCATCGGTAATAGCTTCTCCTCTTTTTACTTTATCACCAATTGCAACAATTGGATGTTGATTCATACAAGTAGATTGGTTTGATCTAACAAACTTTTGAACATCGTAAACCCTAAGATCTCCCTTGTTATTTATAATTTCTATTTTATTACCAGATACACTAGCAACTTTGCCGTCTTCTTCGGCTTTAATAACATGACCTGAGTCAAGCGCTGCCTTCTCCTCAACACCAGTTCCAATAAAAGGAGCCTGTGTTTCTATCAATGGAACAGCTTGCCGTTGCATGTTTGTTCCCATCAAAGCCCTAACCGCATCATCATGCTCCAAGAATGGAATTAATGAGGTTGCGATTGAAATAATTTGCTTTGGCGACACGTCCATGAAATCTACCTTATAAGTATAATCAATGTCTGGTTCTCCATATTTTCTTACCTCTACCTTTTCTTCTTTAAAATATCCCTCATCATCCAGCTTTGTAGTTGCTGGTGTCGTAACCATTTTTTCTTCAACAAAAGCGTCAACGTAAATTATCTCATCAGTAACAATTGGTTTAATTGGAACTGTTTCTATTTTTTTATCTTTAGCAATCTCTTTAGCTTTTCCGGCTGTAATTTTTTCGCCTGCTTTAACAACTACTTTCCCCCCTGCTTTAATACTTTCACGAGCAATTTTTTCGGTAGTAATATTAGGATCGTTTTCTACATCGTGTAAAACTTTTCTATAAGGTGTCTCTAAAAATCCATAATCATTAATACGAGCATAACTAGCAAGATGTCCAACAAGACCAATGTTTGGCCCCTCTGGAGTAGCAATCGGACAAATTTTTCCATAGTGAGTTTTATGTACATCACGAACTTCAAAGCCAGCCCTTTCTCTAGTTAGACCACCTGGGCCCATCGCTGACAATCTCCTTTTATGCTCAAGTTCAGCTAGTGGATTGGTTTGATCCATAAACTGACACAACTGAGAAGACATAAAAAACTCTTTAACCGCAGAAATTAGTGGCCTTGAGTTAATAAGTTTTGCTGGAGTTAAGTTTACCTCATCCAAAGTACTCATTCTATCTCTAATAATTCTTTCCATTCTAACAACACCAATCCTAAGACGATTTTGAACTAATTCACCAACAGTTCTAATTCTCCTATTGCCAAGATGATCAATGTCATCAGCTGACTTTTGAGAAATATTTAATCTAATAACTTCTTGAATAATATTAATTAGATCTTCAGGTTTAAAAATCCTATGTTCTTTTTTATTAGGATGGTCCTCATTAAATCTTCTATTTAATTTGTATCTACCCACCTTACCAAAGTCGTATCTATCAAAATTAAAGAACATGGAATGAATCAAGGATCTAATATTTTTAATACCAGCTAAATCACCTGGTCTAATTCTTTTATAAACTTCTTTCAACCCGTCCTCTTCGTTTTCAGCAATATCTTTTTTAAGAGTTGCTTCTGTATAGTTAAAGTCTGGGTGAGTTTCAGCGGCCTTTAATACTTCCCTAATTTCATCATCACTACTATAACCAAAAGCCCTAAGCAATGAAGTAACTGCTACTTTTCTTTTTCGATCGATTTTTACCCAAATTACATTGTTTAAATCTGTTTCAATTTCAAGCCACGCCCCTCTATTAGGAATAATCTTTGCTCCATAATAATTTTTTCCTTTTACAGTTTCAGATGAAAAGAAAACACCAGCCGATCTAATAAGCTGAGAGACAACCGATCTCTCGATACCATTAATAACAAAAGTTGCATTTTTAGTCATTATTGGCACATCGCCCAAATAAATTTCTTGTTTACTTAATTTTTTACCATCTTTTTTAAGTTCGATATCAACTCTCATTGGAGCTTCAAAGGTAACATTCTTTCTTTTGCTGGTAGCCTCATCAAATTTAGGCTCATCGAAATAATAATCTAAAAACGATAGCTCTAAATTTTGTCCTCCCAAATCTTTAATGGGAGAAATTTCATCAAAAATTTCTTTAATTCCTTCACGTAAAAACCACGTGTAAGAACTTTGTTGAGATTCAACTAAACTCGGCAAAGGGATTGAGTCCCATTTGTTAAACTTAGTAATCTTGTAATCTTTTAAATCCTTTTTACCTGCCTTCAAATCGTAGGTAAATAGAATCCTCTCTTTAGGTTTAGTTCTGGGCATAATATAATTATTATTTATTTTTAATTATTTTATCTGTCATTCCTGCGAAGGCAGGAATCTATTTTAATTTAAAATATACTTTTTGTCATCCCGGACCCCGATCCGGGATCTATTTTTTACCCTTATATCTTTTTCCAGACACAAAAAACGCTCATCCAACACCAAAAATGGACGAGTTTTTACCCTCTACTTAAGTTATCTATAATTGTTTTTATACATTACGCTTTATTACTTTACAAGCGCGCCCTGTTATCTATTTTGATTTGTATAACAGGTTTTTATCACTATGTATATTAAAACAAATTTTTATCTGTTTGTCAAGAAAAATGACTCTAATATATTAGCACATTAATAAAATAACGTAAACATTTTATTCTATGCTTAATATAAAATCTTTTATTTCTGGCACTTTTTACAATAAAATACTGCTCTTTGGGCCATTTTAATTCGTTCTATTTTACCACTACAGCCAAAACACTTATCCCCATTTTTCCTGTAAACTTTTAAAACTTTTTGATACTGCCCTTGTTTGCCATATGTATCCCGGTAATCGCTATCCGACGTTCCCCTTAGTTTTATAGCTTTTTTAAGTATTCTAATTATTGTCTTATATAGTAGCTCTATTTCCTTATCATTAAGTTTTCCGCTTAGCCGAAGCGGTAAAATTTTAGCCTCATATAAAATTTCACTTCTATATATATTACCAATTCCGGCTAGCAAATTCTGGTCCATTAAAACCAGCCCAATAGCTTTGTTTTTTCTTTTGTCTAAGACTTCTTTAAATTTATTCAAAGTAAACCCCTTGTCTATTAAGTCAATTCCCAGCTCCTTAACTTCTTTTAACTCTTTAACTTTATCGGCATCGACTAAAACAATTTTAGCAAACTTTCTAACGTCAGAGAACTCCATCGATAACCCTTTGTTTAAAATCCACTTATGGTGAATATATTGATTAACCCTCTCTTTAAAAAATTTACTGTCTGGTATTTTTTTATCTTTAATTAGCAAATGTCCCGTCATCATTAAGTGAATATAAATAGTCTTATTATTAGTTAAATCAATAAAAATATTTTTCCCCAACCGCCAAACTTTAATAATTTTTTCTCCAACAATTTCTTTTTTAAACCTATTTACTGGATGACTCTTAATTGTCTTTGGCCAAGCAGACCAAAAATCAACTATCTTGTAGCCTTTTATTTTCTTATTTAAATCCGTTACCACGGTTTGTACTTCTGGCAACTCTGGCATATGTTTGAGGGTTAAAATTTATACTATAATTATATACTAGAACATACAATAAATTATACAAGCAATTCTGTTTTATGATATAATACACCTTAGAACGTACTTCGGAACGTACTCAAGTACGTTCTAAAAATATTTAAAAACAACTCTCTTTAACTTAAACCACCTAACCCTATGAAAAAACACATCCACAAATTAACCAAAGTTTCAAACCACAGCTACGCCTTAGTAATCCCCAAGGAAATTGTCGAAAAGTACGGGTGGCGAGAAAAACAAAAAATGACAATCAAAGATGCAGGCCGAGGGAAAATTGAGATTAAAGATTGGAGAAAAAAATAATATGAACAAAATAAATAGCAAAAAATTAATAAGCTTTATAGAAGACAATAAGTTAAATAGTTTAAACGCTCTAACCTCAGAGCTGATTGACTCTGGAGAAATGGAGACAAAGCATTCCACCCCAGAAGCAGAGGTTGAACTGTCCCTATGGGATCTCGAAAGTAAAAAGAAGGTTGGCCTGAATAACTTTAAAGGGCTCAAACTGGCAAGCCGACCAAAAAACGAACGATTAAAAGCGCTAAAAGATATTAAGGTGTTTATGCAATATATCGGCTTTGCCGGAGAACATGCGGTAATTTCTCAACTTATGTTCCGAGGAATAAATGCCATGAAGTCTTTTATCGACGAAGGATTTGATGTAACTGCGATGAATGAAAAGAGATTATTTTTAATCCAGGTAAAAACAGCCTTTTTAAATAAAAACAATATTTACTCCTTTAATATCAGTGCTAATAACGGAGCAGTCACCTATAAAGGAAAATTTGAAGCGATATATATTTTTGTTTTGACATTAGACGGGCAAAAAACCGATTTTATAATTTTGCCACAGTCAGAAATAAACAAACAAATAAAAGAAGGAAATATCTGGTATATTAAATCAACCAATCGCTACCGAGCAAAATTTTACCTTCGAAAGAAAAAGGTTTACCTAGGAAACATGAAAAATGACGTCAGCAGCTTTTTTAACAATTGGGAAATTTTTAAAAACAACAAACCAACAAAAAGTAACAGCTCCAATAAACCACTGACTTAAAAAATCTGTCTTCCCCTTAGCTCAAAAACCCTTACACTTCCTAAAACAAAAAAGGTATCTTTCGAAGTCTCTTTTCTATACCTAACGTTAGGCGTTTTTTAGCTGGGTCAGTTTCAGAACGATATTATAACTATTCTCTCAAACAGAGAATATATGGCTAATATTAAAGACAAAATAGAGGCTATTGATATTTATAAAAAATGATAAAATATTTTGTTATTGAGTACTTTTTTCATGTTTACGTAATATACATGTTATATATACGTGTCGAAATAATTGACTTCTTTCGACATGTATGCTATTATAAGATTATAATTATTTTATTAATAAATATGACATTTAATAGAGAAAAGCCTTATAATGAATTACCAAAGTTGCCCACAAAAACTGACATTGAAACTAAGGCTATTTTAAAGGCAGCTATAGCTTCTAGGGCCGCTTTAGCAACAACTGCTGCACTGTGTAAGCAGCTTCCCAATGAAGCTATATTTTATAATGCAATATTTTTACAAGAAGCTAAAGATAGTTCAGAGATAGAAAATATTATAACAACTAATGATGACCTATACCAAGCAATGAGCTCTGATAAAGCTATTACTAATCCCAACACAAGAGAAGTATTACATTATATAGATGCCTTGTGGGTGGGTATGAAGAGTTTAGATAAAAGAAAGTTGCTTTCTACAAATACTTTTATAAAAATGGCTAATACGATTAAAGAAAACAACCAAGGAATTAGAGAACATCCTGGTGTTAAAATCGTTAACAAAAATACTAAAAAAGTTATCTATACTCCGCCCGAAGGCAAAGAAATAATTTTTGATAAATTAAAAAATTTAGAAGAATATATAAATTTAAATGATGGCGTGGATCCATTGGTAAAAATGGCTGTAATACATTATCAATTTGAAGCCATACATCCTTTTTCAGACGGTAACGGAAGAACGGGCAGAATTATAAATATATTATTTCTTGTCCTAAAAGACCTTCTGGATCATCCTATGTTATTTTTAAGTAAATATATTATTGATAATAAAAATGAGTATTATATAAAATTAAGAGAAGTAACAGAACAGAATAAATGGGAAGAGTGGATTCTTTATATGTTAAAAGGTATTGAAGAAACATCAATATATACTAAAGACAAAATTACACAAGTAGTTGATTTAATGCTAGAAACCAAGCATAAAATGCGAAATGAATTACCAAAAATTTATTCAAAAGAATTACTAGAGGTATTATTTATGCAACCATATTGTAAAATTAGTTCCCTTGAAGATGCTGGCATAGCAAAAAGACAAACAGCTAGTGAATATTTACAAAAACTTGAAAAAATTGGTCTATTAAAAAGTATAAAAGTTGGTAAAGAAACTCTTTATGTAAATAAAAAATTCTATAGTCTTCTAAAAGATTAGTGCATAATCTTTCAAAAACAAAAAACCGGGCTCTCAGAATTCCGAGAGCCCGGTTTTTTTTAAGTTTTTTATTTCCGTTGCATTGGTACATCCCCTGGGATTTCAAAAAGTTCTGGAAAGTCATTCATTTTTACATCTATGCCATGTCCTTTTTTGGTATATTTTTGCTTTTACTATTGACCTGAAAGGTTTTTTGTGATAATATAATACATCTTGTAAATTTTGTACATTTCATAAAACATCTATCACAAATCAATAATTACAAAAAGGGGGTCAAAAATGACTTTACAGTCCGAGGGACGAAAAAAGTTCGATGAATTATTCCGACAGATAACAGACACAGATCCGGACAATGCAGAAATAGATGAGGAAAGCTGGATTTTTATGCCGCTCAGAATGCAGCAGGATAAACAAATACTCATGGGAAAGTTATGTCGCTCGCTTGGTCCAAAAGGGTGGAAAAATAACCCGGAAGGTTACGGTTATTTTGTAAAAAGGCCCGATTAGGTTATCTGGTCTACTAATTTCCGATGAAGCGAAGTTTTTGCCGGCGATATCCTTGCAAGCCAAAACAAGTTTACCGAAGATGAACTGGTGAAAAAAATAGAAGGACTATTTTAACACCGCTAAAAATTACAAAAAAATCTTTCTGACGAAGTCAGATATCGCGTATTGTACATTGTAGCCCCTCGCATTTCCATTGGATTTGCAGGGGCTTTTTTATTTCCGTGGTATTAGTACATCCCCTGGGATTTCAAAAAGTTCTGGAAAGTCATTCATTTTTATTCATTAATTTTTTATTAATATAATTAATTCTACACCTCTTAAAATTTTCTGCGACAAAAAAATACCAAAACAACCACTTTTCCAAATTTTTACCAAAATTAAAAAGCCCCGCTGATTATATTTCAACGAGGCTAAATTGTTTAATTACTTAAACAGTTTATTAAAAATTAAAGATTTGTAAGTATTTTATCTCCCATTGCAATGGTGCCAAGAATCATCTCTTGAGGATCATCTTTTCTGGCAATATCTCCAGTGCGCCATCCATCGGAAAGAACTTTTTTTACCGAAGCTTCAATTGCGTCGGCTCCATTAATGGCACCGACATGCCTAAGCATCATCGCTCCAGTTAAATTTCTACCGATAGGATTAGCTTTATCTTGTCCTCTGAGCGTCGGGGCTGTTCCAGCTCCGCTTTCAAACATAGCCATGCCACTATCTGGATTAATTGCCGATGAACACATCATACCCATGCTTCCCATCGCAGCAGCCGCTCCGTCTGAAAGAATGTCACCATGCTCATTACCACAAGCAATAACTCCATGGAGTTCAGCTGGTGTAAAAAGTAAAGCATTGGCCGAATCAACAAGCTGATGACGAAGCTCGACATCAGGAAATTCTTCCTTACCGATTTTAGTAGCAATATCCCGCCAAAACTTATAACGGGCCATAACATTAGCCTTATCAATCGAAATTAATGGCAAGTCCTTATCCTTGGCATACTGAAAAGCAAACCGCAGATACTTTTCTATGGTTGCCCTTTGAAACTTAGGTGCCTCCAAGTAATATTTTATTTAACGTGGCGCGGATAATCCGAAGTTTCTTGAAGCAAAGCCCGAAGGGTTTGCGTAAATAAATTTTGGATATCCGTTGTTAGACGATGTCGCGAAGCGACGAGGATAACAGCGGAGGTGTCCGCGCCACGTTAGTCAAAAGAGCGGAGCGATTTTGGCTAACGTATATGTATATCTGAAGTTTTGAAAATACCTTATTAAATTAATAACCATTTTCAAAATTTGGGTCGGAAGAAAAATTCGCTCATTATTTAATTAATAAAGGAATTTTTCTGTAGCCAGATACACCGTGTTATGTGGTGTTCGGCTTTTAGACCTTTTTTGCTTGACTGATAATAATAAATCCAATTCCAGACAAAACAGAAGCAATGTCATAAGTTAAAACTCTTGAATCATCAATGATGTTTCCAAGCCCATTTAACAGCAAAAGAACACCAATAATCGTTAATAAAATTTTAATTGTTTTGTTCATAGGTTTTATTTTAAGTTATAATTCAAATTATTAAAAGCCGAATTTCACATAACTGGTTTTTATACAAACTTTTTAATTTAAATCTTTCTTTTTTTTATTACCTAGCTTTGTTATTGTTGGCCCTGCTATCATCGCAACTACTGCTCCTACTATACACCTAATCCCCACAAAAAAAACTAAAGAATCTGTCACCGGTCTCAATATCCAAAAACCTATTATAGCGATCAGTCCGCCTAATAATCCACCAAAAGCTCCCCATTTTATATAATCATTAAATTTCCTCATATATATAATTATATCACAAAAACAGAGCTTAGTGACTCTGTTTTTTGTATATTACACAAACTTATAATATACTTTAATTGCCTGATTAAATCATAACATCTGCAAAGAAAGTATGCAATCAGTTCCAAGAAAAAAAATTAAGCCCAGGATTCCTAAGGAAGCAATCGAAATCTTAAGAAAAAAGAGTGGCATCCACGGAACAAAAAAGGGGAAAAAGGGTTATGACAGAAAAAAGGCAAAACAAGAAACAAAAGATAAAAAGTTATCAATAAATTAAAAAGCGGTTAGAGTAAATCTAATCGCTTTTTTCTTTAAGCTATTTTTTAGCTTACTTGCCATAGACGGGTTCCGGTGGATTTGGCTTTTTACACTTGGTACAAATTTCAACTATTAATCCTTCAGTTTTTTTAATTGGGGCTCCACAGCACCGACTTTTTGGAATTATTAATCCGCCAACTGGTTGGCATGTCTTTGACGCTGGGAAAATATCCCTCAATCCTTCTTCTAGGCATTTCTTACAAACGCCCGCCCTAATTTCTTCTTCCTCTAATTCATTTTTACATCTACTACATTTCCACGTTATGGTCATCTTGACCCTCCTTAATGCTAAAAATTTGATTTTAATAACCCTAATATTAAAATTAACATCTCATAAAATTTTTGTAAATTAAAAAGGATATCATTTTCTGATACCCTGCTTTATTTGTTAAAAAATAACTACTTAATTAAAAATTAATGTCTCATTGCCTCACCATGAGGACAACCATCTTTTTTTATAATTCTAGCTTGCTTAGACTGTTTTCCAGATACATCCAAGTCTGATAAACTTTTTGGCCAGACCATTGGTTCGGGCAGACCACTGGTTTTTCTTAATTCTCTTATTTCTTTTTCCAAATCAAGAGCATTGTTAAAAATAATTCCTTCTTTTTTGTCTAAGGTAATATGACCCACAGCCCCATTTTCCTTATAATGAAAACTAAGGACCACTCTTTTTTTATTGGTCCTTGCAAAAGACAATAGTTGGGTTAAATTTTCCATAATATCAATTATACCTTTTATAGCAGGGAGTTTGCTCCCCTTCCAGCCACTATCTAAATAACCCTTATCAGTAACATGGCGTGGACCAACTAAAACCTCTTCGGCATAACCTATCGCTATAGCAATCTTTTTAACGTCCTCAGGAAAAACAAATCCATTTTCGTCTGTTTTAGCATTGCTCATATTTAGAGATTCTATCTCTATATTTACATTAAAAATTGGCTTGCCGCCACCCATAAAAGTAATTTTTTTAAACATTGTCTTTCTCCTCTGTTTTTAGTTGTAAAGTTCTTTTTTTATATCAATAAATTCCTTAGACCGATTCTAAAAAACTTTTTAATTTATCAATTGCTTGTCTTCGATGACTTATTTTATTTTTTTCCTCTCTTGTCATTTGGGCAAATGTTTTACTGTGTCCATCTGGTAAATCTATCGCCAGTTGTTCAATTTCTGGGATAATCTCTCGAACCTCTTTAATTTTATTCTTATTACCAGTTATATAATTAGCACATATAAGCTCCTCGGCTCGGAAGTATGAAAATAAATTTTCATACTTCACTCACTCTACGTCGCTTATAAAATATATCATTTTGTAGGTTTATTAGCCAAATAGACCTACGTTACTAATTCAAGGCCATTCTGGTACCACTGGGTAATTCCATACATCATATTATATACTTCCTTAAACTCAGCCCTAACCATCAATCCAATCGCAGCCTTACTTCTGCTCCCTGTTGCACAATATATAAGATATGTTTTTTCTTTATCTAAATTATTAATTTCTTGCGTAAAACTAGGGTCGTAAAAATCAATTAAAACTGAATCTTTAATATGAGCCATATCAAATTCACCCTTAGTTCGACAGTCTATAATAACAAAATCTTTATTGTTTTTATTTTTTTCTATCAACTCTTTTGACTGCATGGCAGAAATATCTTCTATTTTTTGTTCATCCATCTTATTTTTCTAAAATAATTAATCTAATAGATTTAATACACCTTAACTTACTTTTACCCTTTTGGCAAGTCTTTTTTCTCTTGTTTTTTCTGATTTTCAATAAAACACCCCATATAATATAACGCTATTAACTGCAACACAACTGAAAATCCGATAATAAATGGACTATAGCTTGCTAAAAAGTCTACAAAAAACTGGGGAAATATCACCGATAAAAGACCAATGCCAATCGAAGCCCCACAAACAGGAATACTAACCCCGCAAACTTGAAGAGCTGACAATCCTAAAGCGGTAGCAATAATACTAAGAAGAGAAGCTTTTGACTTTCTGGCTAACTCTGCCCTATCTTTAATGCTCCGCACAATACACATTACTGATAACGAAAAAGTTACCATAAAAGTAATAGCAATAATATAATACAATCCATTAAACACAGTAGTTGGAATTAAAAAATAACTGCCAATTAAAGCTATTAAAAAAACACTTTTACAATACTTACTTTTCATTACTTTAAATAAATACATATTTGATTATTATTAACTAATTAGTTAAACTTATTATATCATAAAGTTTTTTATATTATATGCCAAAAACTAAAATTATAAAAATAGATTCACAAAAGCCAGAAAAAGAGGAAATTAAAAAAATCGCTCAAAAATTAAAAAAAGGTGGTCTTATTATATTTCCGACAGACACCCTTTATGGTCTTGGTGGCAATGCTCTAAATAAAAATATTGTTAAAAAAATTTTTAACTTAAAAAAACGGCCAACAAGCAAGCCAATTTCTATTAACATTGCCTATAAAAAAGATTTAAAAAAATACGTTAAAAAAATTCCTACTTCAGCAAAAAAACTAATTAAAGAATTTTGGCCGGGTCCACTTACGATAATTTTTGAAAAATCTAAAATAATCCCCAATGAATTAACAGGTGGCTCTCCTTATATTGGTGTTAGAATTCCGGATAATAAAATTACTCTAGAAATTATAAAAAAATCTGGACTACCGCTAACTTCACCAAGTGCCAATCTATCTGGCAAAAAACCACCCACAACCGCCAAACAAACAAAAAAAGATTTTTTAAACAAAGTTAATATAATAATAGACGGTGACGAAACAACTACAAAAGAGGGTTCCACTATAATAGACCTATCAAAAGAAAAATCCCTCATCCTAAGAGAGGGGGCGATACCAATAAAAAAATTAAATAAATTTATATAGAAATAGTGTTAATCCACATAAACTCTTCGGCTCGGAAATACTCAATCTTTCAACTTGGTATTTCGCTCGCCCTACGTCGCTTATAAAATAAAACGGAACGTACTTGGGTACGTTCCTTTTTTAAAGCATGTATTACTGCAACTTGATGTGCTGCACCGTTACTTTATTAAATTGTTGTTGTGGGTCGCAATTCTTGCAAGCCCCAAAAAAGAACAGTCTTCCTCTCAATTCATCTCCTTTAAATAAAAAAGTTTTTGCCTTGTTGTGAATATCAAGAATTGTTTCACCTTCATTCAAGGAATGAAGAGTGTTGCACCTTTCGCAGTAAATTCTACCGCTTTCAAAAAACCTTTCGGCACAACCATCGCAAACTCCTTGTTTTTTCTTAATATCACGAAAACAAACTAAACACTCATAATCCTTTTTCTTTGGCTTTCTCGGAAACATTATAATACTCACTAAAACCTCCTTATCATATATAAATATTAATTTGCTTGTTTTCTTTGTATTGTTTCAGCTTGTCTTTGTTTTATTTGATTAGAAATTTCTTGAGCTATATTTTTTATATATTCTAAATATTTTTCTCTTTCAAATTTTGGATCTGGCATTTCTTCCAATAGAACATCTGCCTTTATAGATTCTTGATCTTTATTTTTATTAATTGTTGCGTCCATTGTTACTGTAGCACCATCGTATTCAAAGAATCCATCAACTCCGTGAAAAATATCAAGCGGTGTTCCTAGGGCAGAATAAAATTTTAAATTCTCGTAATCCTCTTCCCCCAGAGAATCAGCAACCGCTGCATGTATGTCATTAGCTATTCCTCTTTCTGGATCACTTGGATCTCCGGCCTGCGACTCCTTAGCCAACATCATCGCCTTATTAAAATTTAAATAACCATTGTTTTTTAAGGCTTCCTTATATAAAGGGTGGTTAGTGTCAACACTTGTTTCCCCAATCATCTCTTCTTCAGCCATTCCACCTGTAAGGCCTGAGTTGTTTTCTGGATTATACATATTTTTTACGGATTAATAATAATAGCGTATTTTATTGATTTTGTCAAGGTATAAGACAAAATATTTAAGGCAAACACTTAGCGCAAAAAGATCTAAATAAGTTTGTGCTTAAATATCTATCTCCTCGATCAGGAAGTATCGTCACAATATTTCCTTCTTTTATTTTTTGAGCCACCTTTAATGCTCCGGCTACAGCCGCCCCGCTAGACATCCCAACAAACAATCCTTCTTCTTGGGCTAATCTTCTAGTAATCTCAAAAGCTTCTTCATCTTTAATCACAATTTTTTCATCTAAAACATTTTTATCAAAAATTTTAGGAACAATTGCTTCTTTCATATTTTTAAGACCTTGTATGGCGTGATCTTCCACTGGCTCAACGCCTACAATATTTATATTTGAATTCTTTTCTTTTAAAAATTTAGCCACCCCGCTAATGGTTCCCGTTGTACCAAGTCCAGCTACAAAATAATCGATATTGCCATCGGTTTGTTCAAAAATTTCGGGACCCGTAGTCTCATAATGAGCTAAAATATTGTTTTCATTTTCAAACTGATTAGGCATGAAATATTTTCGTGGGTCATTCTTTAGTATTTTATAAGCCTCCATAATAGCTCCATCTGTTTTATTTTTTCCTGGCGTTAAAACAATTTCCGCCCCAAAGGCTTCTAGTGTTTTTCTTCGCTCCATACTGACACACTCTGGCATAACTAGTTTTACCTTGTACCCCTTAACTGTTCCAATCATAGCAATAGCAATTCCTGTATTACCTGAAGTTGGTTCTAATATAATTTTATCTTTTGTAAGTTCTCCAGACTCTTCGGCCTTCTTAATCATATAATAAGCGGTTCTGTCTTTTACAGATCCGCCTGGGTTGGCTCCTTCAAATTTTCCAAAAATTCTCACTTTAGGATTATTGTTTATGTTTTTTAATTCAATAAGGGGCGTATTACCGATTGAATCAAGCAAAGTTCCAGTTTTCATAATTGATTAATCAATAAATAAAAGTAGCGACATTACTGCGATACCTAAAATAAAAGTTATTAATTGAAAAAAAGATTTTTTAACTGCCACTTCTTTGTGGAGCTCTGGGATCAAGTCTGTCCCAGCAATATAAATAAATCCACCAGCTGCAAAAGGGATTAAAAACATTGTTAAGTTCTCCGCGTAAGAACCAACAATAAGGGCAATAACAGCTCCTAGAACTGAAGTTAGTGCAATTAAAAAATTATAGAATAAAGCCTTAGCCCTTGAAAAACCCCCATGAACCAAAACACCAAAATCTCCGATCTCCTGAGGGATTTCATGAAGGGCAACCGCCACAGTTGTTGCTATTCCAACTGGAATACTTACCAAATAACTTGCCCCTATAATAAGTCCGTCAATAAAATTATGCACACCATCACCAAAAAGATTCATGATAACAAAGGGTTGATGGCTGTGTTCTTTACACTCTAAATCATGGCAATGCCTCCAATGAATAAACTTTTCAACAATAAAGGAAAGGGTGATTCCCAAAATAACAAACAAAGAAACTTTAAATCCAAAACCATACTCTTCAACTGCCTCTGGCAACAAATGAATAAAAGCATCTCCAAAAAGAGCACCGGCCGAAAAACTTACCATATAAAGCAAAAGCTTATTTAGTTTTTTTAATTTTATTGATAAAGTAAAAACACCGATTAACGATATTAAACTAATTATAAAAACGCTTAATAATGTATAAATCCAAATTGTTAACATGAAAAATTAATTTTACTTTTTAATATACAATTAATAATAGATAATATTATCATTCTTAGCAAGTCTTGACTTAAAGATAATTTTCTATTAATATAGATAATCAAACAAAAACAATTAACTCTACTAAAAAGGAGAGAATCATGACGAATATCATGAATACCAGAGAAAGATGTAATTGCAAGGATTGTGATTGTGAAAAATGTGTTCTTTGTCGAAAAAAAACCAAGTATAAAAAAACTGACCCCATAGAGGATCGCCAACATTATGTAGAAGGCTCTGGCCAACTTTGCCCAGAATGTTGGGACGAAACTTATTGTGGTTAATTTACCACATCAAATCCCTCTCAATAAAGTCATCCCCCCCAAAGGATGACTTTTTAAATAGGCTTAAATGTGATTACTAAAACTTGAAACCCAGACACCAACATAATGAGTAATAATAATTACTAAAATAGCTATACCTAAATGTTCGCCAACAACTTCATAATGTTTAGTTTTTTGCTGGTAAGCCATATAAAAACTAAATAACCCTATCAAAAATAATCCCCAAACAATACTAACTATTATCGCCGTCTTAAGAGAAAATAATAAAACCGGAACAATAAACATAGCCGAAAAAATAAACTTAGAAACAAATGTGCCAATTGTTGCTTCCCAAATTTCCTTAGTTGTATGTTTATTTTCTGCCTCTTCGGAAATATGAATACCTAGCGCATCAGAAAATGCATCGGCTATAGCTATCACCAAAATACCGCCAACAACTACCTTATAAGAGTGCGTACTGGAATTAAGCCCCACCATTAAGCCCAAAGTAGTAATAATCCCTGAAGCCAGTCCAAACCCAAAACCTTTCATAATTGAACATTTAAACATAAATTTATTTTTTATGTAAATAATATTTCCTTTTTTTATCCTCTAATCTTTCAATCGAATATCTAAGCATTGTCCGCGCCATCTTACTGTAATGCTTATCTAAAAATCTTGTTAATTCTTTTTCATCCTTTTTTCCAACCTCTCTCAACATCCAGCCTGTAGCCTTATGAATTAAATCATGATCATCATTTAATAAAATTTCAGAAATTTTTATCGTATCTTTAAAATCACTTTCCTTAATAAAGGTAGCCGTTGAAACTATTGCTATTCGACGTTCCCATAAACTCTTTGATTTTGCTAATTTATACAAAATATCTCTCTTCTTGTTTAATAAATAATTACCGACTATCTTTGGACACGTCACATCTATTAAGTCCCAATTATTTATATACTTTGTGTTTTTCAAATAAGTTTTAAATATCTTTTCTTTTTCACCACCCCTTTCGTACTTTAAAACTAAAATTAAAAGCGCCACCATGCGCTCTTCGTGAATTTTACTATTTAATAGCTCTTGAACCCCAGCTAAAGAAATATCTATAAATTTTTTAGCTACCTGCCTTTGAATCGGCATCATAATACCTAAAAAAATATCACCCTCGCCATACTCGCCCTTGCCCGTCTTAAAAAACCCCTGCAAAACTTTTGCTTTCTTTTTATTTGCTAAACCTTTTAATTCTTTTTGTATTTGTAATACTGTTATCATATATCTTAATTGTAATATTTAAAGGTGAATTTTACAACCTATTTCATTGACCCTGGTTAAATAACCCAGCCCTTTTACAAAGAGCTGGGTTGCATCGAAGATGCATTTAACTGGGTTGACAAAAAGTTAGGTTTATAATAAGGTAAAACAATCCCAAAAAATAGAACATTACAAACCAATAAGCAAGGAGAGAAAAAATGGATAGTCAATTTCTTATCACAGAACAAGAGTTAAAGGATTTTTTGTTAATAAACGAAGCTCTGGTTAAATATATGCGCGGGGAAAAACACGTAGTTGAAGAATTGATCGAAAGCTTTGGTCGAGAAAAAATTGTAGCCTACACTATAGCTCATTTTAGCCAAGTTTATACAACGCCAATAAGTGGAATAAGTTCCTTACAAGGAACCAGCTTATTTGATAAAAGCAGTAGAAAAACTTAAGTTAAAAAACTATATATTTAGCAAAAAAGGAGACAAAACAATGCCAAAGGAAATCAAAAGTAAGACAGATTTAGACAGCTTATCTGAGGGCGATCTCGTTATCGCAGTTGACGAAGGAATTATGCTCTACACCGAAAAAGGCTATGGAAGACAGTTGCTTCGTAGACGATCTGAATTTAGAATTTTAGCCACCGATATAGATGGAGGAAAATTAACTGGCCCCAATGTAAAAGAGGAAGAACTACATGTCAGGGGTCGCATATGGCCACCCCATAACGGGAATTGTGAGCCCTATAACAAATATGACAAAATACTAAAAGAAAACGGATTATAAAAGGAGATGGGATTGATGTTAAAAATTATCAGAAAGCCAATTGCGGTAAACAAAAATACCGGTCAGGAAATAACTGGAAATGAAGAAGTAAAATTTTTAGGACAAATAAGCATGAAAACATTTTTTGTTTTAATCGGTAAAAAATTTACTCTAGACTGCTATACAAGACGACAACACCTATGCATCGGCGGACCACCTATGCCAAGAGATCCCGGAAAGAAAAAAAGTTCACTCAGGCTATTTATTGGCCCAGAAGATGCGCTCGAGGAAGTGGCTATTCATGAATGTGAATATTTCCCATTTAATCCGCACAAGAATATTGTTGTTAGTTCAAAAGATTACAGTTTTAATTTTCCGGCAAAGTTTATGCCAATAATCCTACCCCTAGAATCAAAAGAACAAACTATCCAAAAAAGTTTTGCAACCTGTAATAACCAAGGAATTATAGTCTTTGACAATCCTAACATGACAAAGCCCCCGAAAAAAACAGAGGAAGAACCCATACCTATAAACCACCATCGAGACCTAAAAAAATTTAAAGCTAGAGACCGCTGGTAAAGGAGAATCTATAATGATAAATATTATAAAAAAAATTTTATGTCTTTTTAATAGAAGGGCGGTTGAAAATGAAGAGAAAAAAGAAAGTAAAGATTCTATGGGCTATTTATACTGTCACAAGACAAAAAAAAGAGAGATTGACCCAAATAACAGGTGGCAATGCAAAGACTGTAGGGTGAGTCGCTAAATCTACTATTTAAAAATAAGCTTAGTCAAAGAGCAATTTAATACCATAGTGAAAGCTGCCTATCCTCCTTACCCTT
>Ga0233446_1001035_pt1 | contig 22657 bp, 25 predicted proteins | sample SI_124_October20_4_FD_182780 | JGI IMG/M metagenome (GOLD analysis project Ga0233446, IMG submission 182780) | Seawater microbial communities from Saanich Inlet, British Columbia, Canada - SI_124_October2016_120_MG | ecosystem: Environmental > Aquatic > Marine > Inlet | place: Canada: British...
ACCACCACGATGACTTAGAAGATTATAAGAAGACATTAAAGTATGCATACTTATATGCAAAAACAGTTACTTTAGGAAAAACTCATTGGCCAGAAACTAATAGAGTAATGTTACGCAACAGACGAATTGGTACATCTATGAGTGGTATAGCACAATTTGTTACTAATAATGGATTAAACACATTAAAACTGTGGTGTGAAGAGGGATACGACGAACTTACAAAATGGGATAAAATGTATTCAGATTGGTTAGCAGTACCGAGAAGTATAAAGTTGAGCTCAATAAAACCGAGTGGGACGGTGTCTTTGTTAGTAGGAGCAACACCCGGAATGCATTATCCAGAAAGTAGGTTTTATATAAGACGGATGAGATTATCCAAACAATCGGAATTGATCGAACCATTAAAAAAGGCAAACTATCATTTAGAACCAGCATTCGGGTCAGAAGATAGTACAATGGTAGTAGAGGTTCCAGTTGATGTAGGTGAGGGAATTAGAACTGTAGGTGATTTATCTATATGGGAACAATTCAATTTAGCCGCATTCCTACAACGACATTGGGCAGACAACCAAGTGAGTTGTACGGCGACATTTAATCCAGAAACCGAGTCTGCCGAATTACCACAAGTTTTAAATTATTTCCAATACAGATTAAAGGGAATATCGTTATTACCACGCCACGAACTCGGTGCATACCGACAAATGCCATACGAAGCCATTGACGAAAAGACATATAATAAAATGGTGAAAAAACTAGGCAAGTTGAGTTTTGTTGGTATCGAGGGTGAAGAAGCTGACGTGGAAAAATTCTGTGATTCATCTGGATGTGAAATAATTTACGGTACGGGTGATAATGACGACCAAGAATATTCTTGACTTTTACGATTTTCCGTCGTATATTCACATCAAGATTATTACAGTATAATACCAATTAAACAAAAGAGGTTATAAGATTTACCAAAATATATTCGTAGAACCATTCAAGGGAAAGGTCCACATTTGGGACGACAAAGCCGGATATGTTTCAACACAATACAAAAAGTATGCTTATGTTAGAGACAACTATGGAACTTTTGCATCCTTATACGGTGATAAATTAAAGAAGATATACAGATGGGATAAGACTGCAGAAGGATTATTTGAAAGTGATGTAAATCCTGAAATGCGGACATTAATAGATATGTACGGTCAAAGTGAAGAACCATCTACTGGACATAAAATATTCATATTTGACATTGAGTGTGAAGTAACAGAGGGCTTTCCAGACCCAATGATTGGTCCAAATAAAATCACATCTATTGCAATGTGGGATAACATCAGTAATGTTTATACGTGCTTAGCATTAGACGAACATAAGACACTAGACACAACAGGATTTGGAAAGAATGTCGTAGTTGAGAGTCACCAAACAGAGTATGAATTATTACAAAGATTTTACCAAAAGTATTTAGAGCTACGACCAACTATTATTACAGGTTGGAACGTAGATGGGTTTGATATTCCATATTTATACAACAGAACAATTAAAGTTCTCGGTCAAAGTGTTGCTGACAATCTATCACCAATATCAAAGGTGATGTATAGTAAATACACGAAACGATATAAAATAGCAGGTGTAAGTGTATTAGATTACTTACTACTCTATAAGGATTTTACATTTGGGTCAAGACCATCATATAGATTAGATGCCATTGGTCAATTTGAAGTTGGATCACCAAAAATAAGTTACGATGGAACACTAAACGATTTATTTGAAAACGACTTGAGAAAGTTTGTGGAATATAACATTCATGATGTTAGAATAGTAAAACAGTTGGATGATAAATTAGATTTCATTGATATTGCCCGTGGTATTTGTCATATCGGTCATGTTCCATATGAGGACATATATTTCAGTAGTAGATATTTAGAAGGGGCAATCCTCACTCATTTGAAAAAATTAAACATCGTAGCACCAAACAAACCAGAAAAGGGTGAATATACAGATAATAAGTTCGTAGGAGCATACGTAAAAAGTCCACAACGTGGTAAACATGACTGGGTTATAGATTTGGATCTGACAAGTATGTACCCAAATTTAATAATGAGTTTGAATATCAGCCCAGAAACTAAGTTTGGAAGGGTAGTTGGTTGGAATGCTAAAGAATTTATATCAAAGAAAAAAAAGACACATTCTATCATATTAAATGGAAAGAAGAAGGGCCAACTAACAAATACAGAATTAGAGGACTTTTTTAATGATAATCAAATATCTATTTCAAGTGCTGGTATATTATATAAAACAGACAAAGCAGGTTTAATACCAACTATTTTATCCAAGTGGTTTGATACAAGATCAGAGTTTAGGAAATTAGCTAAGAAATTTGCAGACGACGGAAATGACGAAAAATATGAATACTTTAACAGACGACAATATATTCAGAAAATTTTACTTAATAGTATGTACGGTGTTCTTGGACTTCAGGGTTGGAGATTTTACGATTTAGAAAATGCAACCTCAGTTACAACGGCAGGGCAAGAATTAATTAAGTTTACTGCAAAAATAACAAATCATTTTTATAATAGTGAGATTGGTACTCCAGTTGAAGTTGAATTAGAAAACGGTGAAGTTAGAAAGTTATATGAAAACAATAGAGTTGATGTAATACGAAATGGTAAAAAAATGGAAATAAAAGTAAAAGATTTACTGGAAACCGATGATTTTTTGAGTTAGATTATACAGATGATAATAGAAGAAAAATTTGGAATTTACTTTATAATACAACTAAAATTGAGTATTGGTTACATAATGGATATACAGAAATAGAGGCTGAAAGTAAACGTGTTAAATTTAATTCAAAATCAAAATTATCTATTTCTGTAATGAAGGAAATAGAACGTGAACTTAATATTGAGATCCAACCAGAAGTTCGAATTGGGTGTTATGTGGCAGATGGTAAATATGAAAATTATATTATAGAATTTTTTGGTGATTATTGGCACATGAATCCGCAGTTATATAATGAGACTCATACTATTAGAGGGGGTAAAGTTGCCAATGAAATTTGGGAGTATGATGAAATTAAAATAAATTTTTATGAAGATAATGGATATATCCCAATAATAATTTGGGAAAATGATTGGAATTTGAGTAAAGAAACCGTTTTAGAACATATAAGGAAAATTATAATATGAAAATAAAACAAATAAGGAGGCAGCCAGATCTCGATGTTGATAGAATTATCTACGTCGACACTTGACTGATTCTATATTTTTATCAGTTGTAGACCTCATTAACCACCGTTTCAAAGGTCAAAGCCTGAGTGATGTAATGATGACTCAACGAATAAATGAAATTGCAACTGAAGTTCAAGAATACTTAAATGGTTCATACGACTATTTCGCTAAGAAATTCTGTAACTTAGACACACACCGATTTGAAATCAAACAGGAAATTATAGCAAAGTCTGGTTTATTCATTACAAAGAAACGATATGGTATGAAACTCATTAGTGATAATGGAGTTCAAGTAAATAAGACAATGGTAAAGGGATTAGATACTGTACGTAGTAATTTCGCACCGGCATTTAGAAAACTATTAAACGATGTATTAGAGGACATTTTAGCAAGTGTTCCACGGGATAAGATAGACCATAGAATAACCAGATTTAAGAAGAACATGAGATTAAAAGATTTAGATGATATTTCTTCTCCAACCGGTGTAAAGGGAATTAAGAAATATATTAAAAAGGACAAAGAAAATACTTCAGTATTTACAGTATTGAAGAACGGTATTCCAGTCCATGTAAGGGCAGCAGTAAGTTATAATGATTTATTGCGATATTACAAACGAGATAAAAAATATGGATTTATAAGTAATGGGGATAAAATCCGGTGGGTATATTTAAAGAATAACTCATTAGGATTATCAGTAGTAGCATATAAAGGTTATGAAGATCCACCCGAGATTATGAAATTCATAGAAGATAATATGGATTATGATAAAATCTATGATAGAGCACTCACTAAAAAACTCAATCTATTTTATGAATGTTTAGATTGGGGTAAACCAGTAGATGAAGCACAAAGTATAGAAAGATTTTTTTAATTTTGAATAATCAATCTGATATATATGTATATACGTCAGAACAAATAACAGGAGAGTAACAAATGAACAAACATAAATTAACCCGCTTTATTGCCAAATACCATTTAGGTGGCAATGTAAATGCGGTAGTTATAAACAGTAAAGATGATACATTGAGTACCCGTTTTATCACAGGAGATAAAGCACTTCTCGGTGAATTATCAATGACTAATTGGTCCTTCCAAGATGCCGAGTTAGGTGTATATGATACAGAACAGTTTAGTAAATTGTTAGGAGTTTTAGATGATGATGTAACACTCAATCTAACTCAAGCTGGTGACAAGGCAATTGCATTAGAGGTGTCAGATAAACACTCTAAAGTTAATTTCATGTTATCGGATAAATCGGTTATCAATCAACCACCACCACTAAAGAAACTTCCAGAGTTTCAGTTGAAGATTAAAGTTGATACCAACTTCATCGTTAGGTTCATCAGTGCAAAAGCAGCATTACCAGATACAGATACATTTACTGTAATTACTGAAAATGATGAAGCTAAATTGGTTATTGGTTACTCGTCAATTAATACGAACAGAGTTACACTTCCAGTAGAAACTGAAGTCTATGAAGATATTGATAAAGTATCTTTTAATGCTAACCTATTTAAGGATGTATTGACGGCAAACAAGGAATGTGAAAGTGCAACACTTGAAGTAAGTTCAGATGGGTTGTCCAGAATTAACTTTAAGGTAGATGATTACGATGTGACGTATTATTTGGTGGCTGTCGCAGACGCTTCTTGATATTTTTTAATTATTTCCAATTTTCCTAACGATTTTTTTCCTAACGAACTATTTATAGATATGGGAAGAAAGAAATTAAATAGAACGCCCGATGAAATACGAGAACAAAATCGTATTCGTCAAAGGCGTTACTATGCTAAACATCGTGAAGAAATAATATCCAAGAAGATGGAGAAATATTATGAAGGTAAAAAAGACACTACAACGAGGGCTTAATCATAGTAGGAGAAATGAAAAACCAATTTGGGAACATATTCCGTTAGATGGTTTAGATCCAAGAACCAAAGACTTTACAGGTAAAAGAATTCACCATCTTAAAGTTTTATATTCTACGAGAGTAGAAAAATCTCAACGATGGTGGTGGGTTTGTAAATGTGATTGTGGTATGTATGCCTTGAGGCCTAACTGGCAATTAATTGGTAAATATCAATCTAAAAGTTGTGGCTGTCTAATGGGAAAGTCAATCCCTGAAACAGCTGGAACTGAAAATCATCCACTTTTTGGTGGTCATAGAACTTACACAAGAGAAGGATATGTTTTGAAATTTGCACCTGACCATCCTAAATCAAAAGATAGACGAGTCTTGGAGCATCGTTTGGTTATGGAAGCACATATTGGTAGGACTCTCACATCCAAGGAAACAGTTCATCATAAAAACGGAATACGAGATGATAATAGAATTGAGAACTTGGAACTTTGGACTGGTTCTCATCCCCACGGCGTAAGAAAAAATGACCTAACAGATTGGGCAATAAGTTATTTACAAAAAGAAGGTTACAGGGTGATGAATGATAGACTTTGATAATTTCCCAACTTTTAGTGAAGAACATTTTCAATCTTGGACAAATGAATTAACACCGATTGAAGAACATAAAGGTTATTTGGTCAAGCGTGACGATAAATTCAACCTTGCAGGCGTTTCAGGTGGAAAAGTCCGCCAATGTTCTAAACTTGTCTACGATAATTTAGACCATATACTCAATGAGTGTAATGGTGGGATATTAACGGCTGCCGGTATACCGTCGCCTCAGAGTTGTATCACATCCGCAGTTGCTAAGTATTTTGGTCTAAAATGTTTGGTTACAGTACTACATTATCCCGACCACATTAAAGATAGTTACAGAGTGAATGTGTCATTGGCACAGAAGTTTGGTGCCAAGGTATATGGAGTAGGTAATCCGAATATATCGGGTCCAGAACTTGATGCCAAGAAATTAGTAGGTGAAACGGGTTATTTTCAGATAAAATTTGGTATGAATGGACGACAAGTAATGAAAACTATTGCCCAACAAGTCAAAAATGTTCCGGATCACGTAGAGACTGTGGTGGGGATCGCTGGGAGTGGTTTGTCTATGTTGGGTGTAGCTATGGGTTGTAAGTTGTATAATAAGAATATTAAAACGATATATCCTGTAGCATTAAGTGGTTATGTGTATAAAAACAAGAAAATGTGGTATGATCGTCTCAATGATCGTCACAAATTTGACGGAGATTTTAAAGTTGTTCAGTCAGATTATCCATACCAACATAAACTAAAACTTGATGAGTCATTACCACTTGATCAAACATACGAAGCAAAGGCATGGGATTGGATGGTTAAGAACATAGAACCATCTGAAAATGTGTTATTTTGGGATGTTGGGATTAAGGAATATGATTTGAGTTATATCGAACCAATCAAATGGCATAAATCAGAATACGAAATGATTATAGATAGAGAATTAAGAAGGAAACATGAGCAAGTTAAGCACAACTTTTTCTAAATCCTGGCTAGAAAAGAAAATAATGTGCGGGCTATGCAACTTCGGCTGCTGTAATCATCCAACGTTTCATGTTGAAATTTCGGAAGATGAACAAGAATTCTATCAAAAAAAATATGGATTAGACCTTGAATTGGAATGGAAGCAAGACGGTTGTTGTAAGTTATTGGAAGATGACAATACAGGTTGTAGTTTAGGAGATGACAGACCAGTATTTTGTAAGTTGTATCCATTAGTAGAAAACAAGTCTAATAGATTAGTGATGAATAATTGGGGATACTTACATTGTCCTAAATCACAACATTATGAATTGGATAAGATAGTGGAAGGAAAGTATCATTATAAACTAAAACCAAAAGTGAGAAAACACAACAAACGAGAAGAATTAATACTCGATGACGAAATAGACAACGTGGTTCATCAGATTTGGTTACAATCTAAAGATTCCATCATTCAACGATATGGTCAAGAATATTACAATAGAATAAAAAATGAAATGAAACAAACAATTAAACACGAGTTCTTTTAATGTATATAGATTACTTTGACAAATTTTACAATATGGAGCCCTATCTCAAAATAGACGAGAAAGATTGGGAATACATAAAAGAAACATTTGAAAAACAAGATGTAAAAGAAAGTCTTGCCACGGTAGCAATGACATATCCACTTCCATATCCTGATTTAACCGAAAAGAGAGCATATAGAGATTTCCAAAAACTAAAAGGTATGAAGTGGAATGAAATAATGGTAGAGGGTGAGTGGTATGCAAGAGAGGGCACCAAGTATAGTTATAATCTAAACTACGATGGAAAGCAGTTAATGTTTAGACGACTAAATGTAGGAAATAGTTGTAGTAATTATTTCCAGATTGAAAACAGATGGTCAGTAGATGGTTCAGTATCACCAGGTCCAAAACGAACTTGGGAAAGTAAAAAGTTTATGACTTCATTAATGGGAAGTGCATACTCACTCAAAGTTCCAAAGATGGACAAGTCAACGTTACGAGTAATGTTAGCTCTACGAAAATATATCTGTTCCCAGTTTAAACCAAATGTGGCAAAATCAATCTACGATATGTTTAAGGCAGAAACCATCCTTGATTTCAGTGCTGGTTGGGGTGATAGATTGGCAGGATTTTACGCCAGTGACTATGGAAAACATTATGTAGGTTTAGACCCACGAAAAGAGAACCATCCTATATACAAAGAACAGGCAGAGTTCTACGAAAAACATTTAGGATATTTTGAACACGAGAGAAAGTCAGAATTCCATTGCTCACCAGCAGAAGATTTTGACTTCACTCAGTTCAATGACTATTTCGATGTGGTATTCACTTCACCACCGTATTTTTCAGTAGAGAGATACAGTTACGATGACACTCAAAGTTGGGTCAGATACAAAGACATAGAAGATTGGAATAGAGATTTCCTACAGGCCACCCTCGGTAAAATTTGGCCAAGTATTAAACCAGGAGGTCATCTATTAGTGAATATATCAGATGTGTATTCAGGTACAAAGGGGGTCACAAAAAAGGGTTGGTTAGAAATCTGCAACCCGATGAACGATTATTTATCTGAAATAGAAGGTAGTGAATATATGGGGTGTATAGGTTACCAGTTAGCAAAAAGACCAAATTCTGGTGGAGCTGGAACGGCAAAAGGCTACGAAGATAGTAAATGGACAGAAAAATCCCTTGAAAACAAAGATGATAAAAGTTTTGGAGAGCCAACGTGGGTATTTCGTAAATTAATTTAATTTATTTGTAAAAATGTTATGAATAATACTTATTATAGAGAGATAACATGGAAATAGATGTGAAAATAAAAATTATAAAACTTGGAAGAAATTAAATGTTACAAAACAAACAAAATTCTGAACATACTCTTTTTGTTGAGAAATACAGGCCAATATCATTAGACACTTACATAGGAAACGACCACCTAAAGGAAAAGGTAAGGGTTTATTTGGAAAGTGGAGACATCCCACACTTACTATTATTTGGTCCAGCTGGAACCGGTAAGACAACTCTCGCAAAAATACTCTCAAATAGTATTGAATGTGACTATATTTACATAAATGCGAGTGATGAAAATAGTGTAGATTCTGTTAGAAATAAAATAAAAGGATTCGTATCAACTATTGGATTTAAAGATTTAAAGGTGGTCGTACTTGATGAGTGTTTGGATGAAAATACATTAGTTACTGTATTATCGAATGGGGAACAGATTCAAGTTCCGATAAAAGATGTTGATGAAAACAATGATTTAGTTAAATCTTGGAATGTTGAAAAAGAAGAATGGCAGTGGAGACCATTCCACTTGTGGGATAAGGGTGAACAAGAGGTGTATGAGATTGAACTTGAAAATGGTGAAGTAGTTGTTTGCACTGAAGATCATAAATGGTACGTCGAAGATAAAAATGGTAATCCAATTGTAGTTAAAACAAATCAGTTGGATAACTATAATCATATTTTATCACCATAGTTAGATTTTTTTACTCGAAAAACACAAGTTGGTTATATTTATATATGAACAATGGAGATGTTAAATGAGTATAAAAAAATCTACAAGGCAAAAGTTAAGAGATGCCGCAAATAGAAATGGCCTTGGTGGAGTTCATTATTATGATAAGATTTGTGACAGTTGTGGTAAAGATTATGTAGCTAAAGCGTCGAATCAATTGTTATGTTATGAATGTAAAAAAATAGGTAGGTTGAAAGAATGTGAACATTGTGATTCTAGATTTCATACAAAAAATAATGGAAAATATTGTAATCAGTGTGTCGGTAATAGAGTATGGATGCGAAAACGAGATAATATAAAAATTGCTAAAAAGATACAACATACAAAGAAAAAATGGTTACAATCGGATGAAGCTAAACAATTTTATACACAACTTGGAAAACACAATTCTAAAAAGATGAAAGAGTTTAACCAGACTGAAAAGGGTAAGGCTAATATAAAAAGAAATGCAAAATTAAACTCAAAGTTGATGAGAGAAAAGATTTCCAATGGTGAATTTACACCACCAATAACAAATACATTTACACATTGGGATGCTATAATAGAAGTTAATGGTAAAGTTAAAAAGTTTAGGAGTTCGTGGGAAGCTTGTTTTTGGTATAGTAATCAACATTTAGAATATGAAAGTAAGGAATGTAGAACTAAAAAAACGGATAATGGTAGAGTTTATATGGGTGATTTTTACGATAAAGATACAAAGATATTGTATGAAATAAAACCAAGAAGTTTTTTCTTAAAACAAACAAAAAAAATAGACAGCTTAATAAAACATTGTGATGTGAGTGGATATAAATTCAAGTGGATAAATGAAAATAATATTATGGATTATATAAATTCAGAAATATTTATTGATAATAACAAAATACAATTAAATAAAATGTATGTGGGAATAGGTTATAGTGAACAAGATAAAGATTAAATCTATAAAAAAATTAAAAGACACCCAGCACGTGTATGACTTGTCAGTTGATGGTAATCATAATTTCGTAATAGGTAAAACAGAAACACTTACACATAATTGTGATTTCGTCACCCCACAAGGTCAAGCAGCACTACGAAATCTAATGGAAACGTTCAGTAAACATTCTCGGTTTATTCTAACCTGTAATTATGTAGAACGAATAATTGATCCAATCCAAAGTAGATGTCAAACATTTCAGATAATTCCACCATCCAAAAAAGAAATTGCAGTACATATAAAGGGTATATTGGATAAGGAAGAAATAGAATACAACGTAGAGGACATAGTATTGAACGTTAATAGTGGGTATCCAGACATTAGACGAATAATCAATTCAGTCCAACAGCAATCTATAAATGGTAAATTGACTGTTGATAAACGTAGTATGGTTGAAAATGATTACAAATTAAAATTATTAGAAATACTAAAGTCACAAGATAAGAAGAGTGCATTTAAGAATATACGACAATTATTAGCAGACACCCAAGTTACAGAATTTGCTGATATGTTCAGATTACTATTTGATGAACTGGATTCATGGGCGAGTGGTCATGTCGCGGAATGTATATTAGAACTGGCTGAAGGTCAGTTTAGAGAAAAAAACATCGTGGATAGAGAAATAAATTTTATGGCAACAATGATTAATATATTAAATATAATAAAATAAACAGGAGTTACAAAAATGAGTTATTACGAAGTACAGGTAGTTTTTATAGAAGAAATACAAACAAAAAACGGATCAAAAGAAAAGAAAGTCCGTAGGAATTATTTGGTAGAATGTGATTCAGTAAGTATCGCAGAAACCAAAGCACATGAGTGGTTAAAAGATTCACCATTTTCATTTGAAGTAAAATCAGCAAAAGAATCCAGAATAATGGATGTGATAGAATAATATGAATGTTTTAGTCATTGGAGATAAATGATTAGATGTGTTTATATACGGTGATATACATAGAATAAGTCCAGAGGCCCCAGTTCCAATATTTGTTCCAACACATGAAACTAAAAATGAAGGAATGTCTAAAAATGTGGTGAATAATGTTGAATCATTAGAAATGACTGTATATTCACTTACAAATGAAACTAGTATTGTGAAGAAGCGTTACGTGGATAGTCGGTCAAATCAAATGGTATTACGAGTTGATGAACATGATTATTGTGATAGAATAGATAAGAAAATACTAAGTGGCATAGTAGATAATTCATTTACTCCAATATTTGGACACAAAACCAAGCTTGACGCAATCATTATTTCAGATTACTGTAAGGGATTTTTAGAAGAAGAAGATATACAATTCATTTGTGAAAATAATAATAATGTATTTGTAGATACAAAGAAAAAACTTGGTAAGTGGATACAGTGTGCAGATTTCATAAAAATAAACGAGTTAGAATATCAGAAAAATCACGAACTACTATCTGAAGAAGGATTTGATGATAAACTTATAGTTACACTTGGAGGTAATGGATGTAGATATAAAGATAAAGTATTTTCAGTAGAAGAAGTTCCAGTTAAAGATGTTAGTGGGGCAGGTGATACATTTATAGCTGGACTTGTTAAGGAATATTTAGAAACAAATAACATAGAAAGTGCAATACAATTTGCACAGAAATGTACAACTCGTGTAGTTCAGAAACACGGAGTTGAAATGGTTACATTAGAGGAGTTACAAAATGGCTAAACGAAAACCACCACAACAGATTCAACAAAAGGTTGATTTAACAAAGGCAGACACAATAAAATGTGATGATTGTGGAAATTATCTATTTATTACTTCACACATAATAAAGAGAATATCTGCAATCCTATCACCCACAGGACAAGAAGCACTTGTACCAGTTCAAGTTTATAGTTGTGGTAATTGTGGTAAAGTTCCAAAGATGTTTATAGAGGGAGCTGGACTTGGTTTAGAAGAAGTAAATAAACCAAAGAAAGATGCACTTTCACGACCAGATTTGATGGGATAATGACAAAGAAGTTTGATAAATGAAAGATAAACTTTATCATAATCCGAAATTAGAAGTTAGAAAATCTCCCCTACAGGGATATGGTGTTTTTGCAAAAGAGGATATAAAAAAAGGAGAATTATTGGAAGAATGTCATTATCGTGTAGTGGAAGGATACTTTGAGGATGATGAATTTCAAAAATATATGTTTTTCTGTGAGGATGGAGAATTACCAAATGGTCAACCGAAAGAGCAACATTATGTGGTATTTGGATATGCAGCATTGTATAATAGTGCAATTAAATTAGAGGATAGAAGTGTTTATTGGAAATTTAAAAAACATATTAATTATAAAATTTTTGTTTTGTAATCCACTAAAGATATAAAAAAGGACGAAGAACTTTTACAGTGGTATCCTAATGGATTGGATATTGATGAATAAATGATTAAATTTAAACCAGATTTAATAAATTATAAAGAAGTTGAAATTATACCAGAAATAAATCAAGTTTTTGACTTAGATGAAGAAAAATTAAAATGGGCTATAGATGAATTCGAAGTAGAATTGAATTGGAAAGATATGTGGTCGATGGAAGATGCAAAACAACGATTAAAAGATGGATGGTATTTTAATATTTTAGAAATAGATAATAAAATTGTGGGATGGGTTTGGTTTAATATATTAGAAAATGAACTTTGTAATTTATATGTGCATAAAGATTATAGAAATACGGGATATGGAGGGCAATTAATATATTCAATTACAAATTTGGTAAATAAAGAGAGAATTGATATTTATAGTAAGATAGATGTGTGGAATATAAAAAGCATAAATGTATTTAAAAAATGTAATTGGGAGGAAAGTAAATGAAATTAAATTATTTTAATTTTAATAATTATAGTAGTTCTATTGCAACTCAGTCTTTGCAAGCTGCTGCCCCCTTTTTGACAGGAAGTAATCCTGAATATTGGACAGGAAAGGGTAATAATCATGGAGTAATTGCCGGATATGATTGGGTCCCTTCAAGTGGATCATTAAAGTTATTAGAACTTAACACGAATATTCAAACTCCACCTGAAACTAATTTTTTAGATAGTGCAGTTACTTGGTGGAAAGCAAATAATTATGACACTATAGTTTTGGTTACACGAAATGAAGAAGGAACTGTTATGCCACCTTTGGAGCTGGTAGGTGATATAACAGCCAGTTTGGACATAGATGGGTTTACATCAAGTATTTATGTTCAGCCCTCCTATCCTACTCCGGTACCAGATTTTGATGTTCCTAATACTACTTTTGTGTTACGATTTGGATTTGATTCTGCAAGTCCTATTGATTATTTAGCATCGGATAAAAGAGAATTTAGGAATTTCGCATCTTCATCTGGAATTGAATCTTTGATGCCAAGAAAAATGGCAGATTTACCTGATGGATTTTCTAATGGTGTTGGTGTTCCAGATGTACTTATTAAAGACCCCACAGTAGATTATCAAACTTTACTTATGAATTCTTTTCAGTTTTATGATATAACGGATGATAATAAAAATTATTTACTTTCTCAATCTTATTGTGAGGAGTTTATCCTACCCGATTTGAATTATAATGGGGCTTATTATTCTGAGGTGAGGGGTATTATGATGTTGACTCCACAAGAAAATATTTTTTTACAACCACGGAATCCAATTACAGCGGATGTGAATGTTTTTCAAACTCATTTACCTCATTATATTTTATCAGGTGATTCGGGTTCTTATACGACAACTACTATTACACGAAAGGGTGCCATATCGGGAAGTCAGGTATTGATGTCAGATAACAGTTATACAAATATAGAAAATGTAGTTACGGGGTCGTTCTTAAAAATTCGTAATATTAGTGGGTTACCCGATGAATCGGATGGGTACGCTAACAAGTGTGGTCATTATTTCTGGAAACTTTGGGAAACTTCAAGTTTATCAATACCATCCCAATCAAATGTTGAGGTTATTGATGTATGGCCCGATTTATTCACAGATTCATATACCGTAATAAATGGTGATAAGAAATTTGGTACATTTACAAATCTTTTTACAAGTGGAAGCGAAAATACTTGGAAATTTAAACCAACAATAGAATTATCTATTGGAGATTATTTGGCAGACGAAGATGGTCAAGAATTAGAAATAACAAGTATTTCGGTTGTTTCATCTTCAACACAGTTGTTTCCTATTAGTGAAATTAATGTTGAACCCCAGGATTATTATTATGCGAATGGAGTGATACTACATAATGCGGCGTGTAACGGTAGCCTCTGGTCCACCATGGTAAGTTATCCCACTTATGCTGAAGTCTCATATCCCAATACAAGTCCGCGCTGTGATTATTATTCACTTCACGGCGGGAATGGGGGCCATACGCCGACATATACCACCTCTAAGGGGACAGTAAACGGGTGCACCAGCACTTCATGGTGGCAAGCAAAGGGTTTATGTGGGTAAATTAATTTATAAGGAAAAAAATGGTTACAAAAATAAAGTTATTTACATCATCAAAAATAAAAAATTGTCCAGCCTGCAACATGGCTAAACAATTATTTTCTAATCAATCTTTGGAATACGAAGAAATTGATGTGGTTACGAATAGAGAAGAAAGACGGAGGATATTTAAAAAAACTCATTCATTTGTAGTTCCAATAGTAGAAATAGGAGATGATTTTTTTATTGGATTTGATAATAAAAATTCATTTTTAATTATTGAATCATTGAAAAAACATGGATTGTGGAAACAAGAAACAGTAGTCGATATCAAGCCCGATTTAAAAAAAAAACTGATAAATAATAATAAAATTCTATGGATTGCAACTCATCCTCGAAGTGGGACTGACTGGACGAGAAGTTTTTTAGGAGCTTATTATTTTACAGAAGGTGGAGAGTTTTCCTATGAGTTATTACAAAAAATGCCACATTTTTTGACTGGACTTTTTTTTGGAAAATATAGATCAAAGATTGCTGAAAAAAAAGAAAGAATTGTAGAATATTGGCAACGAGCCCAACAACAAATGGAGTGGACTCATGGTGATCCTGATTTAAATTTTGAGTTTATTGCAACTCATAATAAGAATGGCACTCTTAATGGTAATTTATTTATAGATGCTGCAAAAACTGCTGGTTATATTAATATAATTAGGGATCCAAGAGATGTGGTTATTTCTTATGCTAGATATATGGAAGTTAGTATTGATAATGCTATAGACCATATAGCAACTGATGGTATGAATATAACCGAGGAAGATGATTTTCCAGAATTTAGATTAAATTGGTATAAAAATTATATGTCTTGGAAAGAACAAGGAGAAAAGGATGGTTATCCTGGAATAGTTGTTAGATATGAAGATTTATTACAAGATAGTTTTAAATATTTTTCTAAAATTATTAAATTTTTAACTGATGATGTGGGATGTGGTACATATGATGAAGATAAAATTAAAAAGTGTATTGAAAGTACATCATTTAGTAAGATGGCAAAAATGAATAAAGAGGCCAGTTATCCAATGAGTAAAAAATATTTTAAACACCAAAATTGGAAAGACATTCTCACTAAAAAACAACGAAAGAGAATTGAAAAAAAGTTTCACAAAGAAATGTTGGAATTTGGATATGAAATATGATATATATATATAATAATAAGGAGAAGTTATAATGCATAAAATAGTAAGGTTATTGATGATACTTGGAATGGTTTCAATGTTATCAGCCCAATCATCAATCACAGTCAAAAATTCGGTTATTGGATATGCCGAAGTTGGAGATACGGTTTCTTGGAGTAAACCAATATTATTTTCTTATGTAAAAAGTGATGACTCAAAATGGTTTGCAACCTTTTTTTGGGGACCCACTTGGAACGATGAGAAAATCTATATTGAAGAACTCTTTTATAAACCATATAGTGTCGCCAATGGTGGTAAGTTCAATATTGGATTTGGACAACAATTAGTTCCGTTTGGTTCTAATTTACCTTATCTCGATTTAACTCGTAGAGATATGTTTACTTATCAGACCAGTTGGGATGTCGGTGAATTAGTTCTTGGTCGAGGTGTTAGTGTATATGGTGCACTTGGTGAAAAAGGTTATCTTGAAACTTATTTCGGTGATAATCTAAACAATAGATGGAGTGATTACGCTTCCGCTCGTGTATCATATGAAATAGCAAATCAATTCGTAGCACTTTCAGTTGATAATCAAGAAAGACAATCCATTGATGTTAGTGGATTAAATGATAAGATAGAATATATCGCCGAGTATAGTTTGAGTGATGAGTATTATTTCGCCCGAGCAGTCATTAAACCTGGACTTTATGGGTTCAATCTACTCGCTGGATATGAGAGTTTTCCTGATAAAGAAGCAAAACCACTTTATGGGGTTATGTGGACTTTTGATGGAGATTATCCTGGTAGTTTCTTATCTGTAGAGTTTGGTAATGAAGGTGATTTGTTATTTAAAATAAATGCCGACCTCGGTATTTTAAAGTTAGGGGATAGTAAAAATGAATAATTTTACAAAAGGAATAATGATATTATTCGGTTCAATTCTTGCATGGTCAAGTCTTGAAGTTACAGGTAGTTATATCTTTGCAGAAGGTGCCGGTCCAGTTACTTTGTTATCTACAAGGTTCTTGATAGCAACTATTTTGTTTGGTGTAACCATCTTATTTCAAAAATATAGAACTGGTGAAAATCTGTTTCTTGTGGAAAAACAAGATATAAAACGATTTTTGACCAATGGTGCATTTCTTGCCGTCCATTTGATTACATATTGGTTCGGTTGGGAATATCTGGATCCTAATATTCCAGTCATCTATGGTATTTTTTACTTTTATCCATTTGTATTGGCACTCGTCGCGGTGTATTTATACGGAGAGAAGTTCAGTACTAAGAGAAAAATAGCAGTAGGGTTGGGTACGGTTGGTTCATTGTTTGCAATTGAATTTCTGCCCACATTTTCAACTGAAGCATTGACTACATCTGGTGTATTGTTATGTGTAGTGGCAGTTGCAGCATGGGTTGGATATTTGTTAGTAGGACAATCTATAATGAAGAAATATAAACCACTTACTATCGTGTTCTACGATTTTCTACAAGTGTTTGTTTATACTTCATTATTACAATCACCAGCAACTACAATTTCACAACTAACCACTCATAATCTATTGGCAATTCTCTATATTGCTATAGTGGCCAGTTATATTGCATACTTATGTTATTGGACAGCAATTAAATACATTGGAGCCAGTAACGCAGGAGTTGGTGAACTTTGTTTTGGTTCATTCTTTGCAGTAATAATCGCCTATTTCTTTTTAGACACGGCACCATCAGTATATCAACTATTAGGTTTGGGATTACTTTCAGGCGGTATCTTCTTGATTTATAAAGAAAAACAGACCGCGTATGACCAATGAGATTAAATATTTAAATTTAGGAAGTCTTACTCCCGACATATATAGTTCAGTTTGGGAGTATGGAAATTTAATTGATATAAATTGTCCTATAGTTATAAAATTTTCATCAAAAAAACATATTGTAGCTTTTTTTGGAAATAGCAAATTAGATATTTCATCATTTTTTAATGGAGAAATAGAATATCCGATAGTAAGAGTTTACGAAGATCCAGATAACATAGATGATGATAAATTGGCATATTGGATAGAAGGTCCTAATTGTTTTAATTTTATTTTATATTTTTCTCGTGATGTAAAACCATTATTCTTACAAGCGGTACGAGAATGTTGTTTTAAATTTGGAATTGAAACTTTTTGGAATGGTCGTAATGATATATTTTTTAAAATAGGGAATAAACAAAAAAAATTCTTCGGTTGTAGTTATGAGGTTATAAATGATTGTCATGTAACTGTTGGAAGTATAACTTATCAGTTTGATTCTAAATTAGCAACTAAAGTTAAAGAATTGGATATTAATAATGTACTTAAAACACCATCATTTGAATCTGATAGCGGAAATGTTAGTGATGTGGTTGGTGGTTTGTGGGAAGTTGATTCAACTATTGATCCGATAAAATTTAATGATGAATTTTTGAAGATTTTGATGAAGAAACTCGGTGGAACATTAGAAAAAAATAATCTATCTGACGGAGAAATGCAACTACTTATTAGTAGAGGAAAGAAAAGATTAGAAGATGGAGAATGGTTGTTAAAAGGAAATAATGAAAACTTTATTTGAAGAATTTATGAAGAAGAGTGATTGGGAAAAATATTACAAAGACGTAGATTCTAAAGAAAAAATGAGAGTTATAGTTTTGTGTAGTGATGTAGAAAATATAATATTACATGATATATATATAAGGAGAAGTTATAATGAATAATTCAATAATGTTTCAATATATTACGGATTTAGGACCAGTAGTGTATTTTTCTGGCAATAATGGGCTTTTTATAGATTTAATAATGACGGATGAAAGGTCCAAAGAAGATGAAATAGATTTTGAAGAGTTATTAGAAGAACATTTAACTCAGTATTTTAGTGAACATGCACATCAATATATTTATTATAGAGTTGGTGAAGAAGATAGTAATTGTCAAATGTCTCTAATCAAGGGTGGGTCTGATGGTAATATTGCTTTTAATTATGAAACAGAGTTTTCGGATCTTTCAAATAGTCAAATTGTTATGAATGGTGATGTCGTACATGATTCGGTTATAATATATCCGAACAATGTTGATATTTTTTATGATGGAACTCAAGAGTTAAAAACGATTAAATTAAAAATAAGTTTTAAAAAAAGTAAAAAAATGAAAAAAATTGATACTGGGAAAAATAAGCCGACAGTTGAAGTATCAAAGTTTAAAAATTAATTAAGGAGTAACAAAAATGAATACTAATTTACATTTACAAACTATAAAATCGATACCAGTTCCAATGTATGCACCTTGTATTTTTGAAGGAGCATTTGGGGATGTAGAGTTGAGAAGATTAAGAAAACAAGTAGAAACTTTCCCCGAAGAAGAAGCGTTAACACACGGAGATAGTATGTTTGGCTCATCAGACGAATATTCTGAAAGAATTGCCAAACAAAGAGCTATACCACAAATAGAAGATTTTGCATGGTTATATTCTAAATTTGAATCTTTATGTATGCAAGCAAATTTTAATTTTAATTGGAATTTTGAAATGACAGGTATGTTTGAGCCAGCAATATATCTTACCTATGATGGTAAAGTAAAAGGTAAATATGACTCTCATATGGATGTTGGTGGTGATGGACCTATGTCATATAGAAAAATCTCAGGAGTATTACTTGTTAATGATGGTTATGAAGGTGGAGAATTGGTTTTCCAGGGACAACCTGGACCAGATAAAGATACACCTAAATTAAAGGCCGGTACAATAATATTTTTTCCATCTTTTATGATGCATAGTGTAGAACCTGTTACAAAGGGAATTCGAAATTCTGTTGTATTGTGGTTACACGGAAAACCATACAAATAATAATAAATAACCTATTTATAGATATGGAAAATACAAAGTTATTGTTGTACAGTAATTCGGATATGGAGATAAAATAGATATGGAAAATACAAATTTATTTGATAAGTTAAGCTATAAAATGATGTTGGGTTCGAGTGCCAATGCTTTAGGTAATTACTTTGCCAATGAAGTTAGAGGTTTGAAGAAAAATGAAGCAGTATTATATACAGTTGATTTATTACCAAAAGATTATGTTGGTTACGTAACAGAAATTAATACAAATACAGCATTAGATGAAGATTTGATTGAATGGTTTGATTTTGGTGCACTTGTAAATTTATGTTCTCATTGGAAGTACAAAACTCTTGTTCTTTTATGTGAATCTAAATGGAAGTCAATTACTCCTTCACATCCGTTTCGTGATAAATTAAGTAAAGAATTAAGTAAAAAAGACATTAAATTTGATATACATTATAGTTCTAACCAAGATGATATTTGGGATGGGTTTGAGTATAATAGTCAAGAAGATTTCATATTAAGAGTGGGTTGGAATAGAGAATGTGAAATAGATCGAATTGCGGAGAATAAATTAAAAACTAAAAAATTAATTCAACATTTAAATGTTTATCCGACTCCAGAATATCAGACTATTGAAAATAACGATGGTTTCGAAAAAAATAAATGGTATGTTTTTAAGAAAAGTAATGTTGATAGAAAGCAAGGTGTTGAGATTCGTAAATTTAAAACTAAAAAAGCTTTTATTACTCATTTAAAAGATTTTGATTATTGTGAAGATTTCATAGATGCTGGTATAGATGTAGATACAGGATTAAAGACAGAAGTAAAATCCTATGGAATAATATTTAAAAAACAATTTTATGATTTAACACCCAACTTATATTGTAAGTATTGGGAACATGAAGATAAGGGTGATGAAAAGTTATTTTATAAAATTGATCCTACAAACTGTATGCTTACAGATGAAGTAGAATTGGCAGATGGTTCTACAAAACAATCATTTTTATTAGAAAGAAGGGATAATTTAAAATTAGGTGGTAAAATAACTAAAATAGATGAATTCGATTCCTACATCAATAAAAATTATGTTTTAATAAACAATGAATATAAATTTACATATTCTACCAATGTTGTAAAGGCAGGCCACCTTTCTCAATATACTCCTGTAAGGTTTTTGGAAGTTGGTGATAAAATTCTTCGTGATAATATGGAAGAACTTGAAATTAAACAAATTGAATTTGTTAAAGGTGTTGTTAAAGGAAAAATGATTAGAACTGCAGAAAATGTTATGAGTATTAATGGATTTTTTGTAAAGGCACAATCAAGTAACAATATTTCAGGATTGGATGATTTGATTTTTTCACCAAAAATTGGTCAAGAAGCTATGAGTTGGAGTGATGAAGAACAAAAAATTGTAGCCGGTGTGATGAATAAAGTTGAAGATGAAAAAATGCCAAGTAGAGTTGTTGAGATTACTTTTAATACAGGTGGACATATTTGGACAGCAGAGTTTTTATTTGAAAAACCACTTAAAGTTATATATGCAGCATCACGTGAAGGAATGAAAGTAAGGGCACCAAAAGAGAAATTTTTCGGTTGGGCCTCATATAGACCCGATTTGACTATGGAAATTAAACATCAGGAAGCCATGCAATTGATGCCTGGTATGCAGTGTATTACACCCAAAAGACCTGATATGAAAGTAGTTGAATCACTTTATGGTGATATGGTAGCATCAGTAGTTGTGAGTATGAGAGAAGTAGCGGGTAAGAGATCACATTGGGATATTTATGAAATGAAACCAATGGATACTCCTAACCCGAATTACTTTATGAATAGATTGCACGTTCATAATGGTCCATCTAATTGGCCAATCCCACCATCATTTGGTAGTGAATTAGATATATATGGGCATTGGGATGTATCACATCCTGCGAGTTTTCCAAGCCCTTCTAATACTATTTATGATTTAACTTCTCGTGGGGATATAGATGCATTAGTCCAACCTGGATCAACTGCCATGACTTCCGGCACTCTCATTTCCGCCCCTGCCCGCACAAATACCATGAAAGCCATCACAATGCCTGGCACAAAAGGTTTTGTTATTACAAAACAACCCACTAATCCATATCATACTGGTGCTTATGGATTTTTTGGTCCAAGTTCATTTACTACTATAATGACATGGTCCTATACGGCTCGGACTCCACCTAACTACGGCCGTTTGTGGAGTGTGAGGCCTGGAAGTGATTTTGATATTGCAGTGAGAGATTACCCATCCGAAACGACCAAGGGGAAAATGTATTATTTTAAACCACCTTGGACTTCTGTTACACCGCCACAAGTTGATTTTTCACCATCACCAACCTATATAGAATCGACTGATCCCAAAGGCCTTTCAACTGCAGTTCCCGCTTTTATTATTACACAGGCTAGATATAATGCTCCATCTACCCCGGGACGATGGTATTTCAGGAATTTTGCAAATCCAGGAGGCACTGGGTTTGGCCAGAGTCAAACTGAGCCCTCACCATCAACCCAACCAAGAGCAGGTAGTAATTATTGGAGTGTTTTTGGTAAAGCTCCCAGTGCCACCGCAACGGCAAACAATATCCAGGGCCACTTTTCAGAAGCTATATTTTTAGGTAAAGCACAACCCAGTTCAAATACGGCTGAATTGGCAGAAGGTATTTTACAGTATTATAACATAACACCTCCTGGAGCCCAACACCCCAGTTTCTTCTGGCAAATTTAATGAGTTATTATAGTATTAGATTTGCAGTTCAAACCAATGTTGATGTGATATCTGGTTCATTAGATCCAGGAGATTATGATTGGATTACAGACAATCAGAGTGAAATAGATGAATATGATGATAAAATTATAGTTTGGGGTTTAGTTGATAGTGCAAGTTGGAATTGGAGTTCAATACCAGAGTACAATCAAATACATATAACAGGTTCTTTATTAACCAGAGTTTGTGAAAATGTAAATATTTCTGCATCATGGTTTGTTGATTTTCATAGGGTTCAAATCGAAAACCAGGAAGTAATCAATAATCCAGATTCAAATATAACTGGCAGTTATAGTGGATTGGATTATGGTAGTACTGATGGTGTTT
>Ga0233446_1001053_pt1 | contig 22322 bp, 25 predicted proteins | sample SI_124_October20_4_FD_182780 | JGI IMG/M metagenome (GOLD analysis project Ga0233446, IMG submission 182780) | Seawater microbial communities from Saanich Inlet, British Columbia, Canada - SI_124_October2016_120_MG | ecosystem: Environmental > Aquatic > Marine > Inlet | place: Canada: British...
CTCTTGATAATCGAATTGATAACATATTTATCTTTAAAAATTATAAATTAAATTAAGTCGTACAAAATTAAAATAGTTGTTACTTGTATTTAGTAACAATTTTATTTTTAAATTCTAGCACAAAGTAAAAAAAAGTCAAGAGTTTAGCTTTATTATCGGGCTGCCTTGGCTTTTGCATCTTCTAGTCCTATGCTTAAAACCTTAGAAATACCTTTTTCTTGCATGGTTACCCCGTATAAAATCTTGGCCACCTCCATTGTGGCGCGATTATGGGTAATTGTTATAAATTGCGTTTTATTTGATAGATCTCGGAGTATATCAGAAAATCTAATTGAATTTGCCTCATCTAGCGCCGCGTCAACCTCATCTAAAATAACAAAAGGTGATGGATTAATAGATATAATAGCGCAAATTAAAGCTATTGAGGTTAGTGATTTTTCGCCACCCGATAAAATATGAATATCTTTTAATTTTTTACCGTGAGGAGCAGCCTGAATTTCAATTTCCATTTCTTGTCTTATCAATATTTCCTTTTCCTCCTCTTCGCCAGTTTCTTCATTAATCTCTATCTCGGTTTCTTTAATTTTTCTAAAAGACTTAATAAGCTTAGCCTCTCCCCCGTCAAATAAAACCTTAAAGTAGGAGTTGAATTTATTATTAATTTTTCCAAAAGATTCATCAAATTGTTTTTTGATGATTTTGTCTAGATCAGCAATTATTTTGTCTAGTTTTTCACTTGTTTGTTCTAGGTCTTCAACTTGATTAACTAAAAATTCATATCTTTCTTTAGTTTCTTTGTATTCAGTTATTGTCTCTGGGTCAATTCCACCGATTAATTCTAGCTGTTTCTTAAGTTTGTATATTTTATCCAAGTCAACTTCTTCGCCCAGTTTATTTTTATCTAATTTATTTGTTGATTCTAGTTCTTCGCGTACCTCTCTTGTTAAGTCTTCTTTTTTTGTTTCGTACTTTGTAAGTTCAATTAAAAGCTCATTAATTTTGCCTTTGCTGCGACTTAGCCTTAACTGTTGTTCTTGGATTTTATCTTGAAGACTAAAAACTCTGTCTTTCTTTTCTTGTTCAGTTTTATTAAAGTTGTCCAATTTATTCTTTATATCTTTGCTTTTATCTTCAATTTCTTCTAATTGTTTTTCGGTATATTTTTCTTTTTTTTGATATTCTTTTAATTTTTCATTTTTATCACGAAACTCGTTAACACTTAATTCTTTATTTATTTTTTTCAGCTCATCTTCTTTCTCTGTAAGGCGAGTAGAGGCCATTTTTATTTTTTCTTTCGTAATGTTTAACTTTATTTCTAAAGAGTTTATATCGATTGAGAAATTATTTTTAGAGTCAATGAGATTGTTTTGGCTTTCTGTTAGTTCTGCTAAGTATATTTTTTCTTTAGCATCTTTACCTTGATTGTCTTTGTTTTCGCCATCTTTTAATTGCTTTAAAAGACTTTTTATTTGCAGGGCAGATTCCTTTAATTTAATAAAATCTTCTTTCTTTTCGGCTATCTCAAGAGATTCTATTAATTTTTGTTGATCATTAATTATTTTTTCTATTAACTTTTTCCAGTCTTTATCAACGCTAGCCGTTGTTTTATTAGAAGATAGCTCTATGTGTTTTTTAATATCGTTTAGTTTTTTGTTAACTTCTTGAAGGCTGTAATTGGCAGACTTTAATTTTTTATTGGTGCTAGTCTCTTCTCCTTTTAGATATTCTAATTCTTTCGTAATCTTATAAATTCCCGTTTTTAGTTCATCTTTACTTTGGGTTATCCAGGCTAAGTCTAATTTACCTTCTTTTTTATATTCAATATTTATTTCACCCTTTAAAAAGTTTAGCTCCTTTACTAGATTGTTTTTTTTATCGTTGTACAAGTCAAACTCATCTTTTAATTTATTAAAAATTTCATCCCTATCACTTTCTTTGGCAAAGACAGCCAGTTTTTTTTGTAGCTCTAAAAGACCTTCACTTATTTCTTTGTCATCTTTATTTTTTCCACCCAGATCATTATTAACTCTTTTGATATTATTGTTTAATTTAAAATAAAGATTACTGTAGTAGGCAATTTGAAGGTCGGTTAATTTCTTTTTTAGCTCTTGTCTTTTTTCTAATTTTTTTGCTTGGCGAGAAAGTAATCGCACCCTGGGTTCTAATTCTTTTAATGTTATATGAATTTGTCCCAAGTTTACACCAGTTCTGTTTAAGTTGTTTATAGTTTGATGTCTTTTTATTTGGTATTGTTTTACTCCAACGGCTTCGTCAAAAAAATCTTTTCTTTCTTTTACTCCAGCCTGCAAAATATAATCAATCATTCCTTGTCCTACAATGCTGAAGCTTTTTTGACCAAAGTTAGCTTTGGCCAAAAGCATTATTATTTCGCTTAATTTGGCTTTCCCTTTATTTATTAAATATTCACTTTCACCGTTTCTATAAATTCTTCTCGTAAGCATAATCTCGGAGTATTCAATTGGAATAACTTTATCGTGGTTGTTGATGTGTAGTGTAACTTCAGCCATGCCAAGCCTACTTCTATCGGTCGAACCATGAAAAATAACGTCTTCTGATTTTTTTCCACGAAGAAGTTTTAGACTTTGTTCGCCAAGAACCCATCTGACAGCGTCAACAACATTAGATTTACCGGCTCCATTTGGACCAACTACAGCGGTTATTCCCTTATTGTCCTTTTCTGGACTGGGGAATATTAAAGTTTCCTTGTTGGCAAAGGATTTAAATCCTTGGATGTCTATTTTTTCTAAATGCATACAATGTAATAAATATTTCAAAGCAAGAAAACAAAAAACCAGTTTGTGATTTTTTGTCTCTTGTTTAATAATAACAAAGTATTGACAAAAAGACAATTGTATAGTAATATATTTTTATTGAATAAGCCTGTAGGCCTATTTATTTTTTTGTAAAATTTAGGCCCCATCGTCTAGTGGTTAGGACATCAGGTTTTCATCCTGAAAACCGGGGTTCGATTCCCCGTGGGGCTACCAAAAAAAGAAAAAACCGATAAGTAATATCGGTTTTTTTATTTTTAGAGAATATGTCTAAGTTTATTAGGATCTGTTTATTTTTTATGGTAAAATTAAGTTAAGATTATTAAATTTAAATTATGTTTGAAAAAGATGATAATTTAGTTGTTATTTTGTTTTTAATAATAATAATAAATGTGTTGGCTGGTTTTTTTGCGTTACAAAATAATAATCTTAATGTGGATGTACAAAAAGGAGTCAAAGCAGAGGAGCAGGTAGAAGTTAAAGATTGTGACTGTGGTGAAAAAAAAGAATATATAGGAAAAAATATTAACGATGGGGTTATATATAAAAACGAAGAATATGGTTTTGAATTTTCTTTTGAGGGTGGCTATAAAAATATTTGGTATGCTTCGGAAAAGGTTATTAATGAAGAAATAAACATCGCATCTATTACTTTTTATATAAAAAATGAGGATGTTAATTTTTTGCAGTTTACGATCGATGTACGGGATAAGGGCTGGTGGGAGAATAATGCAGAGGTAGATAGTAATGGTTCTGGGTGGATAAAAGGAAAAAGGGGGATTCCAAATGCTTTGCATATTTATCTTGGCGAAAACGATAACTTTGTTTTTACTCTATGGCCAAACAATCAAAGTTGTCCAGACTTGGGCGAAGATGGGCCAGGGCCACTTTGTAAATTAGTAAAAAATGACGAAGAAATGATATTAAATTCGTTTAAGATATATGAAAATAACAACGAGTTATAGTAATAACGTGAGACTTTCCTTGTGGTTATAATAAAAAACGAAAAAGGAGTAACTGAAAAGCCGCTCCTTTTTTGTTGTGCTTATTTGTTATAGTCTCTATTTTTCAATTCAGCAATTTCTTGATTTATCCGACATGAGGGACATGTTCTTTCTAATTTTGTAGTCCATTTTTTTCGATTTTCACAACTGATGAAAAATTGACAACCAATACACGATTTAAACGTTCCGTCTTTTCCGATTCGGCAACCGATTACTTTTTGACACTCCGGGCACCATATTACTGGGTATAGCTTCATTTTCTCCTCCGCAAGTTATTATTAATATCAACGCGATATACAAGGATCGAACAATTAATTTAGAATAGCAGAAAATGAGGGATTGTCAAGGCAATCTGTTGTATTTAGTTTCGATTTCTGTATAATTTTTGTGAATTTTGGGTAGTATTGTTATTATTGAGTTAAACAAGCTTGAGTGCCAGATAGGTAATAGTTAAAGTGTGGTGGACACAAAATTAAAGTTATATTTTCTGTGGAAAACTTTTGTTGACATATTTATTCGTTATGATAATATATAAATATTCTACACTCAACAAACACAATCAACCCCACAAACACCAACCACATCTACTTTTTTCTTTGGCAAAAAACCGGCTAATTGGCTGGATTTTGTTTTTTATAAACGACGAAAGACGAGTGAAATGCCAAGTTGAAAGCTAGAGTGTTTCCGAGTAGAGGAGTTTGTAAGATCAGTACGGCCGTATTATAATAGACAAATACGCTTAAATTATTCTGTGCCATTGAGGTGTGGCATGTTATATATAGAAGGTGTATAATAAAATTATAATAATTAAATAAAAGATTATGATGAAAATAATTTGTACTCTCTCTATCCTTTTTACTCTTACGATTTTAGGTGGTCTTGGTTATTTGTATTTCGCCGATCCTTTTGGAATAAACTCTTTGTTGTTTCCAGAGAAAAATATTAATTCAGCAAAGATACAGAACATTAATAGCAATGAATCTAACGTTAATAGTTTAAATAATAATAATTCGACTTCGGGAACGCCAATTAATTTAAGCGTTGAGCAAAAGGCTTCTTTAGAAAAAATCGGAATTGACACTACGGTGATCCCAGATGTAATTCCACCAGAAACAGAAAAGTGTTTTATAGAAAAGTTGGGAGAAAAAAGAGTTAATGAAATTAAAGCAGGCGCTAATTTAGGAGCGCTGGATTTATTAAAAGCAAAAACCTGCTTGGAATAAGGTTAATTACAATCGACAGAAGATAAAAACGAAGCAATTAAGATGTTTCGTTTTTTTATTTGCCAACTGAAATATTCTTTGTTAGAATAAAGTTACAACTTTAAGAAATGGAGGGGTAAGATTAGCAAATTAACTAGATTTGCTGTACGGTAGCTTTTCGTTTCGAAAGCTATAAATATTGAGCGAAAATTGATGAAAATTGAGATTCTTATATGTCAGAATATAGGCGTCGAGGTTTAAATAATTTTTGGCTAAAATTTATAGTTTACAGTCGAACGGGTTGCTGATACGGTAAATCTCGAACTATGGGAGAAGAAAAAAACTATGTTCGTCCTTCATGGGATGACTATTTTATGGAAATTACAAAAATGGTGGCTTCTCGAGGAACCTGTGACAGGGGGAGGTCGGGCTGTGTTATAACAAAAAACAAAAGAATTATTTCTACCGGTTATGTAGGTTCTCCAATTGGAACAACTCACTGTGATGACGTTGGACATGAAATGCATACTGTAAAACATGATGATGGGAAAGAGTCAATGCACTGTATTAGAACAACTCATGCTGAACAAAATGCTATTGTTCAGGCTGCTAGGGTTGGGTCTGCCCTTGAGGGGGCAACTATATATTGTAAGATGACGCCCTGTTATGTTTGTGCAAAAATGATTATAAATGCCGGTATTAAAAGAGTTGTGTGTGAGAAAGATTATCATGGTGGTGGTCGAAGCAAGGAGATTTTTGCCGAAGCTGGTATTAGATATAATTTGCTAAATCCAGAGATGGAAACTTATGCAAATATGACACCGGAAGATAACGTGGAGGTAAAGAAAGAAAATAAAACACCAAATCCAACTGAAGAAACTATTAGCGAACCAACAATTGAAGACATTCCCTTTGATGATAAAAGCTTTTAATTAACTTAAATATATAATTTATGGCAAATATTTTTATTTATGATGAATTTTCTCCTGAGGATACAGCGATGATGCAAGCTCTTTATTCTAGGAGTCCAAAAAGTGTTACAGAGCACGTTGATAAGGTAAAAGAAACTGGATCGGGGAAGTTTATGGAAAAATTCTATGTGGGCTATGGGCATCAGAGTATCGCAGACTGTGGAAGCACTACTATATTTATTGAACAGATTAGTATTTTGGCCGATAAAGCTATTCAAGATTGGCCACTTTATAGCGGACAAGAAACCAGTACGCGATATGTTGATATGTCGCGTCAACCGATAGTTGACCCACTTAATATAGATGAATCAAAAGGTATTTTAAAGGAGTGGATGAATTTTTATATTAAAAGTCAGGAAAAAGTTCAAGTTCATTTAAAAGAAAAATATCCAAGAAAAGAAGAAGAAAAAGAATCGATGTACAATAAAGCCATTGAGGCTAGGACATTTGATATTATGCGTGGGTTTTTGCCAGCCGGAATTACAACTCAATTAAGTTGGCATACTAATTTGCGTCAAGCTTGGGATAAGTTGTCTGGAATGCGATATCATCCACTGGCAGAGGTTAGGGAAATTAATGATAATATGGTGGAAAAATTGAGAGAAAAATATGCGCATAGTTTTAGTCACGATGAATACGAAGAACAAGAAGCTTATAGAAAGTATATAACAGAAGAATTCAATTATTATTTGCCAGAGGGCGATGTAGAGGATTATAAATTTAGTACAACTATTAAAGAAGAGGATTTAAATCAGTATGAAAAACTATTAAGCTCAAGACCAATTAAGACGGGCTTGCCTTACTTTTTAGGTGATTTGGGGCAAATTCAATTTGAGTTTCTTTTAGACTATGGATCTTTTAGGGATATTCAAAGACATAGAAGTGGTAACGGTAGAATGCCTCTTTTAACAACTAATTATGGATTTAATAAATGGTATCTTGACGAGCTTCCAAGTGAAGTTAGGCGTGAGGGGGAAGAGTTAATTGAAAGGCAGATTGAGAGAATTAAAAAATTGGACACAACTGATGAGATTAGACAATATTATATTGGGCTTGGTTTTAATGTGACTAATAAAATAACCTTTGGTTTACCAGGGGCAGTTTACACCCTAGAGCTTCGTTCGGGGAAAGCCGTTCACCCAACACTAAGGAAAGTGGCTCATAAAATGCACCACTCTTTAGCTGAGAAATTTCCTAAGTTAAAGCTAACCTCAGACCTTGAGCAAGACGACTGGGATGCAAGGCGTGGTTTGCAAGATATAACTCAAAAAGAAGATTAATATGAATAAAAAAATAATTTTGGGGTTTGTGGGTGAGATGGTTTCGGGCAAAGGAACTGTAGCAGAATATTTACAAAAAAAACACAACGCTAGCACCCATCGTTTTTCAACGATGTTGCGTGATGTGGCCGATAGACTTTATTTAGAGAAGAGCAGGTTGAACTTACAGAAACTGTCTCAAGTTTTAAGGGAAAATTTTAGCCAAGACATTATGGCTAGAGTTATGGCCGAAGACGTAAAAAACGACATTAACGACATTGTTATTGTTGAGGGCATTAGACGTTTTGCCGATATTGAGTATCTTAAAAAGATAGACAGCTTTGAACTTATTTATATAACAGCCGACATTAAAATAAGATACGATCGTCTAACTAAAAGACAGGAAAATACAGACGATCAACTAAAAAGCTTTGAAGATTTTCAAAAAGATCACGAGCATGAATCAGAAATACAAGTTCAAGGTGTGGGAAAAACAGCCGAATATATTATTGATAACAATAGAAATTTTGAAGAGTTATATAAACAGGTCGATGAAATTTTAAATAAATAACTATGAAAGGTAAATTTATTGTACTTGACGGAACTGATGGCTCTGGAAAAGGGACCCAGTTTAAGTTGTTGGTTGAAAAATTAAAAAAAGAAGGATACGAAGTTAGAATGGCAGATTTTCCTCAGTACGGTAAAAGGTCGGCAGGATTGGTCGAAAAATATTTAAACGGCAAATATGGAAGCGCCGAGAACGTTGGTCCTTATCGAGCCTCTATTTTTTATGCTTGTGATAGATATGATGCAAGTTTTAAAATTAGAAAATGGGTTCAGGAGGGGAAAGTAGTAATATCTAATCGTTATGTTACGGCTAATATGGGTCATCAAGGTGGTAAAATTGATGACGAAGTTGAGAGGAAAAAATATTTTGAGTGGCTTTATAGTTTAGAGTATGAAATTTTTAAAATTCCAAAACCAGACTTGTCTATAATTTTACATGTTCCAGCTGAAATTGCTCAAAAGTTGGTAGATAAAAAAGGCCATCGTGATTATGTGGGAGGAAAAAAAAGAGATATTCACGAGGCTGACCTTAATCATCTTAAAAAAGCGGAAAAAGTCTACTTAGAGTTGTCTCAAATATTTTCTAATATAGAGTTGTTAAAATGCAGTAAAAACGGAGAAATTATGAAGATCGAGGAGATTAAAAAAATGCTGTGGAGGAGAGTTGAAAAATTGATAAATTTATGAAATATGAACGAATTTAGAAATATAATAATAGTAGCAAGGCATTAACTCTTTTTTTAGAAGAGTTTTTTATTTCGATTAGTATAGAAATAAGTTTTATGTTTTATCAAAAATTTAAAAGATATTTTGCATATCGTTCTTAGGACGAGAAAAATAGGGTATAGTGTAATTATATATAATTTTAAAGAATAAAAAATGAGCAAGATTGATGAAAAAGAGTTAACCTTTTTTTTAAAGGCAATAGCTTCTAAAAATAGAATCAAAATATTAAATATTGTCTATAAGGGCGGTATAAAATGTGGAGTTGCTGAAAAACAATGCTGTGCAGGAAGTACGTGTATTAAAGATGTAGCAAAAGACCTGGGATTGGCTAACTCTACTATCTCTCACCATGTTAAGGAGTTGGTTGTTTCGGGCGCTTTATCGGTATCTATTTGTGGAAAATATAGATATCTTCGAGTAAATAAGGAAAAATTTGAAACTATAAAAAAGATTTGTGAGCGTTTTTCTAAATAAGTTATTTATACACAGTTATATTGTTTTTTTTGTATTTTTATGTTATATTTATACTAATAACATTTCGTTAGTTTTAGAACTATAAAATTAAAACGATTTATTTTTTTAATAATTTATGTTTTATCAAAAGTTAAAAGACAAAGTTAGATTTTTGGAAGAAAATTTAAAAGGCGACATTACTAAAATTAAAATGACTGAGCAGGTCTTAGGCTCAGCTAACAATGAAAAAGCTGGCAAAAAGACAAAGGGTTTTTGGGGACTTATTTTTAGTAAGCTTGGCTTACAAGAGTTGGGTTTATTTTTTAGATCCATTTATTTAATAACCTTTCGTTTAATTTTAAATTTAGTTGAGGTGTCAATGATTATCTTTGGTGACCCTGCCAAAAGCTTTAATTTATTGTACAAGCAACATGGATTGAGCGCTTGTCCAATTCCTTATGCTACTTTTAAAACAAAACAAAAACATGCTAAAGTTTTTTCTTTAGCGGGAGTAACTACTATAGTTTTGGTTACAGCAATGAGCTCTCTTTTGGTTAATTTAATGGTGGGACCGATAGAGCGTACACTAGCCGCTACATATTACTGGACACAAGCTAGTTGGACAACTCTGGACGCCGCAGATGAAGCGATACACGGCACCGATAACAATGGTTGGGTTAAGTATATTAGTAAAGATGCTGGTGTAACGGCAGGGGCAACTTTATCTGTTGCGATGACCTCTAACGATTGGAATGACTCAACAACCTTCGATACTTTTGACGACCCTAATACTGATGACGAAACATCTTTAGCTGTGTTGGCTGGTAGTGTAACTTTATTAAAACCCGGTGGTGCTAAATGTTCGGCCGACAGTGAGTGTCAGAATAATGATTGTGCGGGTGGTTATTGTTATGAACCATCTCTTGTTGTCTATTTGTCGGCGGGTACGTATAATGGAAACCTTGGTGGGCGAACTGGTGCTAATACAAAATGCATGGCTGAGCGGCCCACCGGTGTAACTGAAACTGCTTACGCTCTGATGTCTTTTTCGGCTACAGATGAGGTTAGAGATTTTTGGTCTAATTACAGTATTGATACTAATGCAAGAGTTTACTGGCAAAACCGAAGCGATCTAAGTCTGTGGCCGATGGCTAACAATATGGCTGATATGTTGGACGGTGCTATGGTGTCGGCCCAATTCGCGGGGTACGTTTTTTTAAATGTCTGGCATGGCACAACAAGCAATGGTGGCCTTTACATCGACGGGTACGGATCTACCCTCAATTGCAGCGGTTTTTCGACTAATAGTAGTATCATAAGTGGGGCGTATGAAAGAACTTCTGCGCGTAATTTCCAATGGGATTACGGTGCTCGGTGGTGTTATAGTTATTTGAATATAATTTGCGCTTATTGGAAGCCTTAGAACGGTTTCGGTGTCTTTGAATGCGCTTAGAAACATGTGTATACACTATTTATTTATCTAAAATTTTAAATATTCTTGCCCAAGGGTTAGCCCTTGGGCTTTTTGTGTCGTAAGATTTATTGTTTATAATAGAAAATATGACTGATGCTAGTTTATTATATTATCAAATTTTCTTCTAATTTTATCTAACCTACTATTCATTTTTTTATACTTTTAGTAATTCCTTCTAATTACTTAAATAATCGATTTAACCAGATTTTATCTACATTTTTATTGATATTTAATTGTTGATTTATGTTATTATCTTTAGAGGTTTTGACCTATTTTTTCTTTGTTTTTTGATTTTTATGCTCAAATTTTTTAGCATATTTTATATAAATATTATGTGAAGATAGTAATCCTAGTTTTTCTAGCTCCTTATTAGTTAATATTAAATTTGACAACTTTTCTAAGGAATTTTTGTTTTTAGTAGTATATGTTCGCAATCTCATTCTTACAACGCTATCTAGGTCTTGAAAAATATTACTCGCGCTACAGAACTTGTAATAATGGCCAAAATCGGATATTTTGCAGTTTAATTTTTTAATTACAGCTTTTATCGGCTTATTAGAGGTGTGGTGGGTAATTTTAATTATTATTTTTTTAAATACTTCAACTTTTTTTGATTAATTAAAAAATAACTGGCAATATAATCATAACCTAAAAAAGTTAATCGATCTTTATGAAACTGTCCGTTTTGTAGTTTTTTAATGTTTATTTGTAAATTTAAAGAGTTTAATATTGGGCTAATTATTTTGTCTAAACAGCCCTTGATATCGCTTTAATTTTTGTTTAAAAAAACTGGGAATATCTTGTTTCAAATATTTTTTAGTTTGGCAGGAAAGAGGCTTATCGGTTGTCATTTTTATTATTTTTGGTAAATTTTTGAGCAATATCTCGTGATTTGTTGTTGGAAAATCTTTTTCAATGTCATGTTTTAAAAAATTAGGAAACTTTATGTTTGTTAATTGGATATAACTTAATATTTTATCGGTTCTTTTGTCTATCAAATAATGATGGGGCAGATCATTTTTTAAAAATGGGTTAATTTTTCGCAGTAAAAACCTAGCAATTTTACTAGTTTCTTTGGTGTTTTTTATTCTAAAATATGGAAGATTGTTTTAGTTGTAGATGTTTGTTTGGTGTTATTTGATATAAAGTATTAAAAACAGGGATATACTTTTTGATAAAAATAAAAAAAATATGCAAATATTTTGCATTATTTTTTTGTAATTTTACATCTCTATATTAGTTCTCTAATTTTATTTTTTAATTCTATGAAACCTTGGGAATTTTTTATTTTGTAATTCCGAGGATAACCAAGATTTATTTCCATTGTTTCTTTAATGGTGGCTGGCCTATCTGAAAAAACAATAATTTTATTGGATAAATAAATAGCTTCTTCAATGTCATGAGTTATTAATAAAATAGTTTTTTTAGTTTTTTGCCAGATATATAGTAATTCATCATGGATTTTTTCTCTATATTGATAATCTAGTGAACTAAATGGTTCGTCCATGATAATAAAATCACCCTCAGCTGCTAAAGCTCTGCCAATGGCAGTCTTTTTTTTCATACCCCCAGAAATTTGATAAGGGTAGTGATCTTTAAAATTAGTTAACCCAACAATCTCGAGATATTTATCTACGTTTTCTTTATTTTTTGCACCAAACTTTATATTTTCTTCAACGGTCATCCATTCAAAGAGGTCGTTTTCTTGATTTATTATAACTCTGTCCTTCCCGGGTTTATTAATTTTTTTGTTGTTAATATAAATTTCACCACCATTGTTTTTTAAGTAACCAGCTAAAATATTAACTAAAGTTGTTTTACCACATCCAGAAGGGCCAACAATAGAGATAAAGTTTTGCCATTCAATATTAAAACTTATATCTTTTAAGACGTTGATGGTCTGGTTGTTGTTTTTAAATGAATGATGCAAGTTGTTTATTTGAATCATATTTATTTTTTCCAGGGGATTAAGCTTTTTTCTAAAACGGAAATGATTTTATTTAAGAAGTATCCAAGTAGCCCAATTAATATCATGCCAACAATAATTTTATCGGTATGCAGCAAAAGCCTGTTTAGTTGAATAAAATAACCAAGACCAGACTGGGCACCAATTAATTCAGCCGCAATTACACTCATCCAAGCCATGCCTATTCCTATCTTTAGCCCAATAAAAAGATAAGGCAAGGAAAACGGTATTAGAATTTTTTTTAAAAAAATCATTTTTTTAGTTTCAAAAGTTAGGGCAATATTACTATATATTTTGGGCAGTGAAATAACACCAAAAAAAGTATTGGTAAAAATAGGGAAGAAAGCACCTAAAAAAACAATAAAATAAGCTGAAGTATCCCCTAGGCCAAAGATTAATATAGCAATAGGTATCCAAGCTATTGGTGGGATTGGACGAAGCATCTCTACTACGGGTAAGATAAATTCTCCAAATTTTTTAAAATAACCCAAAATAAGAGCAAAAATTATACCAACAAAAGAGGCCATTAAAAAACCAACTACAACTCTTTTTAGGCTAACTAGAGCATGATCAATAATTTCCCCAGAGAAAAGAACGTCTTTAAAAGCAATGAAAGTTTCTTTCGGTGACGGTAAGATATAGTTATCATTACCCAAAACAACAAAAATAATTTGCCAAAGAGTAATTAATAAGATGAAAGTTAATATTTTTTTCATTTTTTAAAAAAGCTCGGATTTTAAGCCGAGCTTTTTAATGTTAAATATCTATTTTTTGCTTTGTTCTAAGTACGATAGGTTCACAAAATCTTTCATTATAATGGCCTTACTTATTAGCTCTTGAGCATACAAAAAGTCGGCGGCCTCCTGCATCACGGCATAGTCTTCTTCCTTGAAATCAATGTAAATTTCTTTATCTGACTCAGCATTAACATTTGGCTCAATAGAAGCAGCGATTTTAAGAGCCTCTGGTGTCATGTCTAATTTTGCCTCAGCAGTAAACCAGCTATTAGCTTGATTTACGTTGTTTCTGTAAAAAGAGTAAGCACCACGGAAGGCCTTTAAAAAGTTTACCGGAGCTTCTGGATTTTTTTCAATGTAGTCGTTAGACATTGCAATAACACTAACTATTTTTCCAACTTTTAAATTTCTAACAAGTCCTTTTTCTTCTAAAATTGCCGGAGTTGGGTCAAAGCTGGCCATTGCATCGATATTACCCCATTTTTTAGCCTCGGGATCTTTAATCATGTCGCTTTGTTCGTATATTCCTAGGTTTATATTGATAACATCTTTTTTTGGATCAAGTCCTGCGTCTTGCTGGGCAAGTAAGGCCATTCTTTGAGCAGCTGCCCCAAATGGCATAGCTACCGTTTTTCCTTTAAGGCCAGCTACGTCTTGAATTGGAGAGTTCGGTGGAACAAATAGAGCGGTTCGATTGTACATTAGTCGACCGATAATTGTCCAGTTAGGATTTTTATTCAGAAGCATGGCAATTGGTTGGTCGGCAGTAAAAATTACATCAACCTCACCAGCTAAGGCCGCTTCATTTAATGGTCCACCATAGGAAAAACCCTTAAAGTCGCCTACAAGGCCACTGTCCTTTAATAAGTCAGTATTTTTTAAAATTTGAGTTAATTGACCCTCAGTTGCCCAAGGAATTTGCCAACCAATTTTGATTGAAGTTAGTTCTTTTTCTCCTTGAATTAACACATCTTCATTTTTTCCACTAAGATTGTAACCGATTAAAAATCCCACCATTAAGGCTATTACAGCAATAGCTAAATTTTTCTTGTTCATGTGTTTGAATAATTATTAATTAAATTTTAAACATATAAAGTATAAATAAAAAACCGGACGAGAAGTCCTCCTAATATTATTATATCGAAATTTTTAATAAAGGCAAGAGAGTATTTGGAGAAGATAATTATCCGTACCATTAAGTAAATTGATTAAAAAGGGCGTTTAAAAAAATAAATAGCTATTTAATTGTCGTTGACATTTTTGGCGCAAAAGGTATAGAATGTTAAATAAAGAGAAGTTCATTTAAAATAAAAAGTCAATTATTATATTCGAAAAAAATCAAGAGAGGGCGCTATGAATAAAGAAGGCTGGATATCCGAAGCTATTAAAAGAGAAGAGGAGGCACATTTAAATTTTTTTGGCCGCAAATTTAGCCTATCTAGTTTTAAGGAAAAGCTCAAAAAATATGATATTAATCAAATAAAAGAATGGCAAAATATTGGATTGGAGCCACATTTCTTGCCTAGGACTTTAATGATGGCTGATAATAACTATCCTGGGTGGAAAGTAAAACCAGAACAATGGTTTTATAATCAGGTTATTGATGGTAAATTATTCCGCAATATCAAGGGAGGTCTTAAAAGAATTTTAACGATTGGGCTTGATGGAGATACGGTCCTGATTGATACACGCCTTAAGCCAGAATATAATGACGGCAAGCAAATGTGGAATAACGACAATTTACTTGGTCAAATTATTACGAGCTTGCGTAGCTCAGGTGATATTGATAAATATGAACATGTTCCACAGTCTTCTCGGTTTGGAGTTTCATCCAATGAATGGGAAAAAAGTATTAAGCCAGCCGTGGCTATTAAGCTTGGTTTAAATATTGAACAGATTAGACTTGAAACCACGGTGGAGAGAAATGCTATCCCGCAGATTTATAGTCATATGCCACGCAAAGGAGATGGACTGACAAGTACCTGGGTCTGGGTCGAGGAATATTTTGAAGGCAGTGGTCATCGACTTCTTGGAGGTTATTCTGGTAAAGATGGTTTAATGTATGTATTTCGCTATGGAGTCGGTCATCACTGGAGAAATGGGTCATTTCGCCCGCTGGTAGTAGTATAAGCCATTTTTTATGGAGAAGAAAAAATAAACAAGCTTTAATTAAAAGTTGTTCTTTAGAAGTATTGGGTATAAACAAAATATAGTTTATACCCTTTTTTATTTAGCAAAAAATAAACTTGTTATTAATTTTAAGCTGAACTTAAACTTTATTAATTTGAGGATAACTGTTATACTTATAAAAGTATATTAAATTAATTAAATAATTTTATGGAGTTAAAAATAGAAGTTCCTGACGAAAAAATAGATAAAATAAAAAATCTAGTCAGAGAAGAGCTAGAAAAGGACAAGCTAAACTATCGGCTAGAGTTGGTAAAAATAATTACTCGAGCAAAGGGTTCAGTTTGTAATTGGAAAGATCTTGAGGAAGAAATAATGAGAGGATCTATATGAAGGAGAAAACATTTATTGATTCAAATATAATATTTTATTGCTCGGGTGATATTGGGTATCGGTGGGCAGTAAAAGTTACTCAAGAGGTTGCTAAAAATGGAGACAATATTTATGCAGATGTTTTTTTATTTCAGGAGATTTTGGATAGATTTTATTATTTAAATGATCCAGATCGTGCTGAATATATGTATAATGCGACAAGAGGACTTTTAACTAATGTCGTAGAGGTAACGGTCGATGATTTTGATAGATCATTTGAGTTACACCAAAAATATCCACACCTTCAACCGAGATTGCTTCTTCATATCGGAGTAATGACAAATAATAACTCGGAAAAAATTATATCTACTTACTCAGCCGATGTCGAAGAGATTGAGGAGGTAAAAAGAATAAATTTAATGGAGAATATTAAAATATGAAAAAAGTAATATTAGACTCGACTCAACCATTTATTGCAACTGGTCAGATTGGTGAGGCCTGGGCTGTAGTTGTCCTAGAAGAAATAGCTAAAGGGAACCTAGAGGGATATGTAGATATTCTTTATTTGCAAGAAGTATTAGATAGATATTATTATATTAAAGAGGGATTTGAGGGGAGAAAAATCTTTAACTCTTTTAAAAATATAGCTACCGATGTTTTTTTAGTTACTCCAGAGGATTTTGATTTGTCTTATAAATTATACAAAAATAATAAAGAAGTATCACCTCGTGATCTTATTCATGCGGCGGTAGCTATAAATAATAATATTGCAGAAATTTTTAGTACAGATGGACCTGGCTTCGATAACATAAAAGAAGTAAAAAGAGTTAAGCTGCCCAACTTGCTAGAAGAACTAAATCTTAAGAATAATTATATTTATGAAAGAAAAAATATTTCTCGATCCTAATCTTTTTGAATTTTTGTCTAAAAAAGGAAGAGGTTTTCAATCAGTGTTGGATATTATAAAAGATAAAAAAAACTTTATTACAGATGTGAAGGGGCTTCAGGAAATAGTTTATAGATACACCTTAATAGGAGAAACTGAAAAAGGGTATGAAAATGCCATGAAAGTAAGAAATGAAATCGAAATAGCGTCTGTTACAAAAAAAGACCTCGATACTCAAGGGTCTTTACTTCAAAGATATCCAAATGCAAAGCCAAGAGAGCTATTGCACGTGGCAGTTATGATTAATAATGGTGTTAAGAAGATTGTCTGCTCCCCAGAAAGCAACTATAAAGAAATAGAAGACATAACAGTAGAGAATATTATAGCAGAGTCTTTTGATATTTAAAGTCTAATACCAAACCTCTAGTGTTTTCTTTTCTATAGTCTTTAATATTATTTTTTCTAACAAAACTCCAACCAGAGCTATCGTTAAGATGACGACAAAAACCTGAGTATAGTTAAAAAATTCGTTGGCTTTCCATAAAAACCAGCCGAGACCTTTTACGGTTGTTGTTAGCATCTCCGCTCCTATTATAACTCTCCAGCTGGCACCAATCGCCATCCTAAGACCGTTTAGCATAAAGGGGAAGGAGCCAAGAAAAAGTATTTCCCAAACATATTTGAATCCTTTTATATTTAAATTTTTGGCTACTTTAATGTGAATAGGATTTATATTTTTTATTCCAGAGTAGGCGTTGTAGTAAAAATTAAAAAATGAGGCAAGGGATACTACAAAGATAATGCTTTGAAGAGAGAATCCAAACCAAATAAGAGAGAGAGGAACCCAAACTATCCCGGGGATTGGATATCCAGCACTTACCAGCGGAAAAAAGAAATCACCAACATATTTATATTTTGCCGACAAGACGACTAAAACCAGAGCAATACCCCCGCCTATTAAAAAGCCAATAAGACCATTAAAAAGAGTTAGAGCAGTTAGTTTTATTAAGCTGCCGTTAAAAAGCATTGTAAAAAACAGCCCTAAAACGTTTTTGGGTGATGGAAAAAAATATTCAGGAAAAATGTTTAAAGAAGAAAAAATTTGCCACATCATTAGAGCTGTGGCAAACGGAAAAATATTCTTAAACATTTTTTTAATTTGTTTTCTTATTCTATACATAGTCCAAATGAACAATCTACAAGATCTTCAAAAGGGATAACTTCTTCAATGTCACCACTTTCTTTCATAACTAACATCATCTCTTCTAGTGTTGACCGGCTAATTTTTTGGGTAAAAATATTAACTGATAAACCAGATTCAAGTTTTTCTTTGGATATTTCAGTTTCATTTTCTTTAAAATAATCTCCTAAAACAGTTAGTGTTTCTTCTTGGTTATTCTCTATAAAAGATTGACTAGCGTAATGCGCTTTTATTAGTTTTTCAACAGTTTCATGGTTTTCTTTCACAAAATTATCATTAACGGCAAGGAATGTTAATGGATAGTTTCCATTGTTGTATACTTCTTTTTCATCTATGGCCACGTAAGCACCATTTTTAACAGCGGCACTTGTCAGTGGCTCCATGAAGACGGCGCAATCAATAGCATTTTTTTCCGTTAAAGCAAGGATGATATTTGTCCGGTCTATACTTATAAGTTCTATGTCATCTTTGAATATACCCATTTTTTTTATCGCCATATTGAATATGGTAGTAGGAGAGGCAGTTAAACCAATGTGACCAACTTTTTTACCTTTAAGGTCTTCTAGGGAACTTATTCCCGGGGTCATGCAGGCAACTTGAACACCGCCGTTACTATTCATTGCGACAATTTTTGCCTCAAGACCGTTTGCAACGGCGGGTATAATTGCTCCAAGAAAGGCCGCGTCTACTTCTTTAACACCAAGGGCAAGAGATGCCTTGCTTCCAGATGTAAAAAATTTCAATTCATAATTGTTAAGATTACTTTCTTCTAAAAATCCTTTTTTATCGAGTAGTATTGATGGGGCATGAGGGTAAGAAAGGGCCATTCGTCCAATTTTTATTGGTGTTATAGTCACCTTATTTTGAATAGGAGTGTTTTTAGTTTTTCCTCCAAGATTGTAGCCAAGCAAAATTCCCGCTGCTAAGGCTAGTATAGCAACAGTAAAGTTTTTTTTGTTCATAACTGCTTAAAAATTATTAATTATATTTCTTATTTTTTTCTCGGACGATATTAAATTTTCATCTAAGCGATTGGTGTAGTTGTTAATTTCTTCGTCTAGAACTATCTCCCCTTTTTTGTTTAATAAAATAATCCTGGTCCCCAAATAAAGGGCCTCTCCGATATCATGAGTAACAAAAAAAATAGTCTTAGATTGTTTCTTCCAAATGTGTAAAATCAAATCTTGAAGACTTTCCTTTGTTTGAGAATCTAGCGAGGCAAAAGGCTCATCCATTAAAATAATTTTAGGGTTGTTTACTATAGTTCTAGCTATCGCTACTTTTTGTTTCATTCCGCCAGATAACTCATTTGGATATTTCTTTTCTTGACCCCCAAGGCTCGTTAACCCAATTACTTTATTGGTCGTTGTTAGCTTTTCCTCCCGCGTCATTTCTTTATTGTCAACAAGACCAAGTAAAATATTTTCCAAAACGTTTCGCCAGGGAAAAATTGAAAATTCTTGAAAAATTACCCCACTTTCATTGTTTATTTTTTTATTGTCAATTGTTATTATTCCAGAGCTCGGATTTTCAAAACCAGCTATTAAATTTATAAGAGTAGTTTTCCCACAGCCACTAGGGCCTAAAACCGAGAGAAAAGACCCTTTTTCTATAGTAAGATTAAAGTTGCTTAATATATTTTCTTGTTCAAAATTTTTTGTTAAATCGGCTATATTAATATGTGCCATAATTATATTCATTCAACTATTTAGGTATTTCCTTAAAAATTGTCCCGAGAAGGATTACTTTTTAAAAGCTTTTTTAGCACTATTGGCGTAAATAAAAAAGCATGCGCAATAAACCCAATGGCTGGAGCTAGTGCGGCTTTGGGGCTATGAAGAAGGAGCAATCCGGCGGCAATCGCTATATTTTTCATCGAAACAGAGATAATAAGAGCAAGAGAATCTTTCTTGTCTTTAAATTTACGGGCAATAAATCCCCATAAAATTATTATAGCGAAGTCCTGAAGAAAGGCAAGTATTAAAAGCTTAATAAGCAGGACATTGTTAGTACTGTTAAAGTTAAATTTGTTAAAAGCCGTTCCGAAAAGGATAAAGATTAGTGACCCTAAAAAAATAAAATTTAAAATAGGTCCATTTTTTTGAATAGACTTGTTTACCTTCGGGTTAATTTGCCAGGTAATGTAAGCGAGAACTATGGGCAACGGTAATATCAATAAGATATCTTTAAAAATAAGAGAAGCCGATATTGGTAAAAGAGGTCCAATTATAACTTTTAACATGATGGGGATGGCAATTGGGGAAAGTATCATTGAGGAAAGCAGAATAGAATAAGAAAGCTCTTTGTTCCCTTTTAGTGTTTTGGTAAAAAAAGGAGCAATGAGCGCGGCTGGAGTTAGGGCCGAAAATACAGCACCATAGATATATTGATCGTCGTCTAATAATGAGTTGGCAAAAAGAAAGACTATAAAGGGAGTTATTATAAAAATAACAACATTGGCGAATAAGACTAATTTTATGTGTTGATAAATATTTTTTAGCTTAGACCAGTCAATTAAGAGGCTGTTTGTGAGCATTAGCAAAAAGAGGAATAAGGTTGACGTGGGGTGCAGCATCACTGCCGTATAGGGAAAGATAAGGGCTAGGGCAATAATTATAAATATTCCGACTCCAAAATAATTTTGTATAAGATTGTTTAGCATAAATAAGGCATTTTAGGGGTTGATTTACTCTGTCTTTTATTATAAGGTAATTATATAGACAAAACAAGAAAAGCCTGTTATAAAAAAGATTATAACAAGCCTATTTTTAGGTTATTTATTTCTATATTTTATAGAAATTTTGTTAGTGTTTAAACAATATAAAAGTAAGACGATGAAACCCCACATTGCCTTTGGGTTTGAATTTAAACGACCATAAACATCTCCACTAGTTTGAAAAATGGTAAAAAGTGAAAGCATGAAAATAGATACGTTTTTTGAGCTTATATTTTTTGATATTTTGTGGGCTTGAATCCAAAAAGCAGTAGAGTTAATAAGACAACCCGCACGGAAAATAAATATTATTATTTCTTTAAACAATTTATCCTCCGTTTTAAATAATTTTAAAAATTCAAAGATATTTAAATATAATACAAAATATGATGTTTGTCAATAAGAATACAGTAGTTAAATATCTAAGAATATTATTCTTGGTTATTATTGTAATTCTTATTTTTAGTGAGGGATATAAGCTGTTTAACAAAAAGACAGAGAAAGACAATACTTTAAAATTATATTGGTTTATTCCCGATGGATTTAGGGCAGATCCAGAACTCTTTGATATATACAAATGGGCTGAAGAGGGAGATCTCCCAAATATTAAAAAATTAATGGACAGAGGGTCTTATGGTTTTAGTGTTCCTGATTATCCATCACACACACCTACAAATTTTGCAACGCTATTAACGGGATCTCATCCGAAGACCCACGGAATTGCTGATGGGGCAATGCGCATAGAGGGTTATCCATTAAACATTTCCCCTATTTCTGGTTTTAAGTCTAATGCTAAAAAAGTGCCGGCCGCTTGGAGTATTTTCGAGAATAACAATTTAGATGTTTTTTTATTATCAATGCCAGGTTCTACCCCGCCAGAACTATCAGATGGAATAACGGTTAAAGGACGTTGGGGTGGCTGGGGGCCCGATTTTTATGCTGTTAATTTTCAAGATGCTACAGACGAACTGGCTGAAGATTTTTTTTCGCGTAGTATGAGGCTTTTTTATACAGGACCAAAATTAACAGAAACACTTAGTTCTAGTAATGCAGTTTTGATTCCTGGGGGAATAAAAAGTTTTTCTAAGGTAAAAGAAATAAAACTAGAAGCTTGGGATAAAGTAGTTTACGGTTTTATTTATGATAGCAGGGATGATAATAAAATAAATTATAACAGAATTGCCTTTTCTGAAGATAAAAAATATATTTTAACAGAGCTAAGTTCGGGGGATTGGAGTGACTGGATGCCCATAAAACTAAAGTGGAGAACTCGTGACGATTTTAATTTATATACCCCAAAAAAAATAGAATTAGAAAGAAGTTTTACAACAATTGATATTCCAACAGAGTTTAAAATAGAAGTTATAAAATTAACAGACGATGGAAAATTTAGAATTAGGTTTTTTTATAATAATTTAAACAAGTATTTAACAGTTCCTTCGGTGGTGGCAAAAGAATTAACTGAGGGTGTTGGACCGATGGTTGATTTTGTTGATAATTATCCACCACAGCTGATTTATTATCCAGAAGACAAGCAGGCTTTTTTGGAAGAAGCAGCAATGTCTCTTGACTGGCATAAAAAATCCGTTTCATTTATTACAAATAAATATTCCCCAGAAGTTATTTTGCATGATACTTATACGCCAAACCAGATGTTGACTAGCAGGTGGTGGCTTGGTTATATTGATCCACAGAGTATAAGATATAATGATATTACCGAAGAGGAAAGAGATTTGTTATGGCAAGAGGTTAAGGGTATGTATAAAAAAATAGACAGCATTATAGGGGAGATTTTAGACAATGCAGACCCTAATACCTATATAGTTTTTTCATCTGATCATGGAGCAGCCCCTTTAAATAAAGAAGTTTATT